>Ga0187785_10000163_pt1 | contig 24924 bp, 24 predicted proteins | sample 0815_BV2_4_20_MG_FD_132466 | JGI IMG/M metagenome (GOLD analysis project Ga0187785, IMG submission 132466) | Tropical peat soil microbial communities from peatlands in Department of Meta, Colombia - 0815_BV2_4_20_MG | ecosystem: Environmental > Terrestrial > Soil > Wetlands > Peat | place...
CAGGACGTTCGCGATCGACACACCGAAGATGTCCGCCTGGATCATCGCCAGCGCGAACGCGTTCAGCTCCTCGACGTCCGTGCGCTCGGCGAGGTGTCGGAAAGCCTCGGCCCGCGGCACCCCCAGCTGGATCTCCTGGAGCATCCGCGCGAACTCCGAGGACAAGACACCGGGCACGTTCCGCACGACCTGGGCGATCGCCGCGTTCAGCGACAGACCGGCCTCGACGCTGATCGTCAGCAGGTCCAGCGTGTCCGAGAGCGTCCGCAGGATCTCGCGCTTGCGCTCATCGACGCGGTTGTTCAGCACCGAGTCCGGCACCACGAAGCCCGCGAACGTGAGCAGGGCGATCACGACGATCTGCAGGAACACCGACAGGTGGACGATCTGCAGGATCACGAGGCCGCCGATGAACCCGGCCACCGCTCCGATGATCTTGAAGGCCAGCACCCGCTCGGCGTCCCAGCCGGCCGGACTGCCCGCGATCAGCAGCTTCTTCGCGATCCGGTCGCGGGTGTCCAGCGGCGTGATCCGCCGCGCGAACTTCCCGGCCCGGGTCACGATCGGCACGAGCACGCGCGTGCCGAAGTTCTCCGACATCTCCTGCTCGCGCAGGTCGACCTTCACGGCCGTCTGGCCCGAGGGTCCCGTCACCTGAGACTCCAGCAGACGCACGGCCCGCTGCTTATCGACGCGTGATTGATCGATCGCGAATCCGATCAGCACGATGCACAGGAACAACGAACCGATCGCGAGGAACAGCCAGATCTCAGACATCGATGTCCACGATCCTTCGCATCCAGTAGATCCCGATGCCCATCAGGATCAAGCCGACGGCCAACATGATCCGCCCGACGCCAGTCGTGACGAGCAGACCGATGTACTTCGGGTTCGCAGCGGTCATGTAGAGCGCGATGCCGATCGGCAGCAGCGCCAGGACCCACGCGGACAGGCGACCCTCGGCGGTGAGGACCTGGATCTGCCGACGGAGGGTGGCACGCTCGCGCAGCGTATCCGCCACGGTGTCGAGGATCTCGGCCAGGTTGCCGCCGACCTCACGCTGGATGTTCACGGCCAGCACCGCCCACATGAAGTCGGCGGAGCCGACCCGCTCGGCGAGGGACTCCAGCGCGTCCTCGGCCGGACGGCCCAGCCGGATCTCGGCGACCACCCGCTGGAACTCGGCGGCCGCGGGCTGGGCGATCTCCTTCGCCACCGTGTCCAACGACTGCATGAAGCTGTGCCCGGCGCGCAGCGACGACGCCATGATCGTCAGGACGTCGGGCAGCTGCTCGCGCAGGTGGTCGGCGCGCTTCTTCAGCGCGCTGCGGAGCAACATCGTCGGGAACGCCGCGCCGATCGCCGCGATCACCAGCGCGAGGAACGCGTTGCGCAGGATCGCCGCGCCGAGGACGCCGAACACCAGCGCCGAGAGCGCGGAGGCGACCACGAACTCGCCCGAGCGCAGCGACACGCCCGCCGCTTCGAGCTCCGCGTCCAGCCGATCGCTGAAGCCGCGGGACTGCGCGAAGCGCGTTCCGAACTTGGTCACGTTCGACGGGATCCAGCCGCTGCCGGAGTCCACGGAGATGGTCTTCGGGGCCGACGGCGTCGATCCCGGCTGGATCACCGCTCGCATCCGGGCCTCGACGTCCCGGTCCTTCTTGGCCCGCGCCGCGGAGCCCAGGAGGAACCAGGCCATCAGGCCCGCCACCAGGCCGGCCAGGATGGCGACGATCAGCTGCGCCGCCGAGCTGGTCCAGAAGGTCGCGGCCAGCACGGTCATGCTCCCTTCGGCTCGAGCGCGAACACCTCGGCGTCGACGTACACGCCGCGCTCGGCCAGCTTGTCCAGGAACTTCGGACGCAGACCCGTCGACTTCAGGCGACCGCGGAAGCGGCCCTCCTCGTCGATCCCGGCGGAGAAGTCGAACAGGAAGATGTCCTGCAGGGTGATGACCTCGCCCTCCATGCCCGCCACCTCGGTGACGTGCGTGAAGCGGCGGGTCCCGTCCTTCAGGCGCTGCTGGTAGACGATCAGCTGGATCGCCGAGGCGATCTGCTCACGGATCGCCCGGTTCGACAGCTCCATCCCGGCCATCATCGTGATGGTCTCGAGGCGGCTCAGCGCGTCCCGTGGGCTGTTGCAGTGGATCGTGCTGATCGAGCCATCGTGACCGGTGTTCATCGCCTGGAGCATGTCCAGGGCCTCGGCGCCACGGACCTCACCGACCACGATGCGGTCGGGCCGCATGCGCAGGGCGTTGCGGACGAGGTCGCGGATCGCGACCTGCCCCTTGCCCTCGATGTTGGCCGGACGGGACTCCAGACGCACGACGTGCGGCTGCTGGAGCTTGAGCTCGGCCGCGTCCTCGATCGTGAGGATCCGCTCGTCATCGGGGATGAAGGAGGAGATCACGTTCAGCGTCGTGGTCTTGCCGGCACCCGTCCCTCCGGCGACCAGGATGTTGATCCGGCCGCGCACGCAGGCCTCCAGGAACTTCGAGACCGGCGAGGTCATCGTGCCGAACTCGATCAGGTCGTCGGCGCCATAGGGGTCGGCGGCGAACTTCCGGATCGTCAGCGCCGGGCCGTCGATCGACAGCGGCGGGATCACCGCGTTCACACGCGAGCCGTCGGGCAGACGGGCGTCCACGTACGGGCTCGCCTCGTCGACGCGGCGGCCGACCTTGCCGACGATCTTGTCGATCGTGCGGCGCAGCTGCTGCTCGTCGTGGAACTTCGTTCCCGTCCAGTACAGCTTGCCGCCGCGCTCGACGTAGATCGTGTCCCAGTTGTTGACCATGATCTCCGTGACCTCCGGGTCACGGACGAACGGCTCGAGCGGGCCGAGGCCGAGGACGCTGTCGCCGATCTGCCGAACGATCAGCAGCTTCTCCTGCGCGGAGAGCGGACCCTCCTCCTCGTCCAGCAGCTCACGCAGACGCTGGTGGACCAGGCCTTCGAGCTCGGAGTCGGAGAGCGTCGCGTCGTACAGGCGCGGACCCAGTGATTCCACCAGGCGCTCCTGGACGCGCGAGCGAACCTCGGCGATCCGGTCGCGCTGCTGTGCCTTCGCCAGACGATCTGCCAGCGACATCGGGAACGCCTCCTTGTCCTCTAGTTCCTACCGGACCTGCCGAACAGGCCCTTCTTCTTCCGGCCGTCGGCCGACGCTCCGACGCCCGCGAGCTCACCACTGTCGTCGGCGCCACCGGTCAGCCGAACGGCCAACTGGTGGATCGCCTGGGACACCTCCGAGTTGGGCTCGTCCAGCACGACGGGGCGGCCCTTGTTGAGCGAGGTCGGGACGGCGCGGCTGGAGGGGATCATCGCGTCGACCTGGATCTTCATGACCCGCTCGACGTCCGACGCGTCCAACCCCACCTTGGAGTCCGCGCGGTTCAGCACCACGCGGAACCGGTCGCGCGGCAGGCCGATCGTGAGCAGCGTGTCGAGCGCCTTCGAGAGGTGCTTCACGCCGACCACGTCGAGCGCCGTGACGAGGCAGATCATGTCGGACAGGTCGAAACACACGAGCGCCGAGTCGGAGTAGTCGACCGACGCGTCGACGATCACGTACGGGAACTCGTTGCGGACCGAGCGCAGGAACTTGCCCACCGCCTCGCCCGCCGGCGCCTCCGCCGCGGGGTCCGGCGGCGCGCCGAAGGCCCACGTGTGCGGAGCCACCTCGACCCCGACGTCGCGGATCTTGTCGTGGTCGGCCCCCTCGCCGAGCTCCATCAGGTCGTTGATGGACGCCGAGGGCTCGCGGCCGAAGTAGGTGAACACGTCCCCCATGTCGACGTCGAGGTCGACCACGGCCGTGTCGGCGCCCGTGACCTGCGCGATCGCGGTCGCCAGGTTCGTGGTGAGGAACGTCTTCCCGGACCCGCCCTTCGAGGAGAAGACCGACAGGATGTGCCCTCGCTGGGCACGCCCGCCGCCCTCACCCTGCGCGGTGACACCCGCGGCCCGGAGGTTCGTGGCCCAGGCGATCGCCCGCTCCACGGCCTCCCGCAGCTCGTCCGTGCCCTGGGTCATGTCCACGACGTCCCGGATCCCGGCCCGCATCGCGGCCGGCAGGAGGCCGTTCCACGTGTGGTCCCGGACCAGGACGATCGCGGTTCCCGGGGAGGTGCGTCCGACGAACTCGGCGAGCCCGAGCGCGTCGGCCTCCTTCACCTCGGGCGACAGGACGAGCACGTCCGTCTGCGCGTCCGCTCCGATCAGCAGCTCCTCGGCCGCGGTGGCCGACTGGACCCAGCCCACCTCCTCGGGCTCGAGCTCGAGGGACCGAGCGAGCTGCTGACGGAACGACTGCGGCGTCCCGACGGCGACGACGGTCGCGTCGGTCAAGCGCCCACCCCGAGGACCTTCGTGAGCGGCACGCCGATCGTGGCCGGCTCCGAGTACCCGTCCTTGTTCTTCGGCGGCAGCAGGCCCAGGTACAGCGTGCCCTGCGAGCTGGCGAAGATCATCTCTTGCGCGTCGGTCGGGTCCGCGTCGAGCACGAGCGTGGAGTTGCCCGGCGTCGAGCGGCCGGTGCTCGTGTCGACGGCCGGGTTCTGGATCGACAGAACCTTGATCGACCGCACGAGGGTCATCGTGATGTCGAAGGGCAGCACGACGGCGCCAGAGCCGGCGGTGGTCGTGGAGCCGTTCGCGTTGATCGTGTCGAAGAACTTCTGGATCTGCGCCGGCGAGAGGAGCTGCTTCAGCGACGCGGTCGACACGACGGTGCCGCGGTTGAACGTCACGTAGACCACGACGTTGTCGGCGGTCTGGATGTAGCCGTTGACCGCCTGCGGCCCACCGATCTGCAGGCCCAGCCCGACGTGGCCGTCGGAGATGCCGAGGTTGTTCGAAACGCCGGTCGACAGACGGCTGACCGGGATCTGCTCGTTCGCGTAGATCGGGGCCGACGTGGTCTGGCCCTGGAGCTCGCTCTCCTGCGTCACGGCGCCAGCGACGATCGCGTCATGGGGGACCGTGATCGTCTCGAAGACACCCTGCTGCAGCAGCGGATCAAGCTGCGTGTTCGCGGGGATGTCCTGCTTGGAAACCAGAACGCTCGCGGCACCGCTTCCGGTCACCGCGTTCGTCTTGACGCTGTTCGTGTAGACGATCACGCCGATCGCTGCCAACACCGCGAGCACGACAGCGATAGCTACCACCAGACCTCGCGACCTCATCCCTCGACTCCTTCCTGGAACTTCCTACCGTTTCCCGTTCGGCACGCGGGGATCGAGGCTTGACGCCTCCAAGGCACGAGGTTCGATCCCGTCCCGGGTCGTCCTCGACCCCTTCGTCCGCCGGTCCCTCGGTCATCCGGGATCGCTCCCGGGTGACCGAGCGGCCGGCGGGCCGACCGCTCATGAACTCAGCTAGCGCCGTTGACCGCGCTGCCGACCGTGCTGAACTGGTTGTTGGCCGCGTGGCCAAGGAACGTCACCGCCGCGATGATCACCACCGCGATCAGCGCGACCATGAGGGCGTACTCCACTGCGGTCGCCCCGCCCTCCTCCTCGGTGCGAGCCTTCAGGTCGTTCCACCAGGTGGTCACGCCCGTGTAGACACGAAGGAACATCTGTCACCCCCTTCCCTCCAAGCCCAGGGGGTTCGGGACCTCGTCTCGAACCCGTAGCGGATGGGGATCCGCTCGCCAGAAGAGTAGGAGGCGAAGCGTGCACCGGGAATTCCGATTTTCCCGGAGGTTGTCTACGTACTTATACGTACGTACACCCTCGAAGCATCCAGTTCCCGAACGCGGAACCCGAGGTGAGTACCATGCGCGCTGTGACGACCCTCGAACACGCTGCGCGGTCGGCCCCGGTGGCCGCCCGGCCCGGCAGGCGACCGATCGACCTCGCGTGGGCGAGCCTCACCGCGCTGGTTCCGGCGATCGTGACCCTCGTGGGCAAGATGGGGGCGGTCGACCTGGCCTACCACGTCCGCACGGGCGACATGATCCTGAGCTCCGGCTCGATCCCCCGTGTCGACACGTTCACGTTCACGGTCTACGGGCGCCCGTGGCTCGATCAACAGTGGCTCGCGCAGGTCGTGTTCGCCTGGTTCTTCCGGTACGGAGGTTGGGCCACCCTCGCCGCGCTCCAGGCGACGCTGGTGGCCGCGACGTTCTTCCCGATCTACCTGGCCTGCCGCGCGGCCGGCGCGCAGCCCCGGACCGCATCGCTGCTCACGATCGGCGGGTTCGTGGTCGCCTCCCCGGCGCTCGCGATGCGACCGCAGCTGCTGGCGCTCCCCCTGTTCGCCATGACCTTGTGGGTGCTGGCCGGACGGGCCGCACATCCGGGGCGGCTGTGGCTGGTGCCGGTGTTCACGGCGTTGTGCAGCAACGTCCACGGCAGCTTCGCCCTGTTCCCGCTCGTGGTCGGGATCGCCTGGCTCGACGACCTTCGCACACGGTCGCCGCTGCGCTGGCGGACGTTCACCGTCGGAGCCCTGAGCCTCCTCGCCACGCTCGTGAACCCGTTCGGCCCGCGCGTGTGGTCCTACGCATACGACCTGTCGACGAACCCGGTGATCCGCAAGACGATCAGCGAGTGGGCGCCGGTCTCGCTCGCACAGATCTCCGGCTGGTTCATGGTGGGCTCGGGCTTGCTCGTCGCGGGGTACTTCGCGCGACGCACACGCCCGGTTCCGTGGATCGCGCTGCTGACCCTCGCGGTGTTCTTCGTCCTGGCCATGGCCGCGCAGCGCGCGATGGTCTGGTGGGGGCTCGTCACCCCGGTCGTGATGGCGGGCGTGCTCACCGAGCGAGCGGCCGCGCACCACGACCCCGCCGACGCGATCGACGCCGGACCCGAGAGGGCGGGGGGTGCGCCGAGGGAACCCGCGTTGCCCGCGATCGCGATCATCGCCACGATGCTGATCGGCATCCTGATCCTGCTGCCGTGGTGGCGAGGACCCGGCTTCCAGCCGTACCTGAACGCGGCGCCCCCGGGCCTGACCAAGGCCGTCCAGGGATTGCCGCCCGGAACGCGCCTGTTCGCCCATCAGCCCTGGGGCTCGTGGTTCGAATACGCGGCTCCCGACGTGCCGGTCTACGTCGACTCCCGGATCGAGATCGTGCCCGCCCAGATCTGGAAGGACTACAGCCAGGTCGGGTTCGCCGGCGCGGACTGGCGCCAGGTGCTGCAGCGGTACGACGTCCAGGCGATCGTCGCCGCCTCGACGTGGCCGCTGATCCCGGACCTCGAGGCCGATCCGGAGTGGCGCGTCGCCTATCGCGATGACGACGGCGTGCTGCTCGTGCGGCGGGGTTCCGACACCGCCGCGACCGGCTGAGCGCTACTCGGGCGAGCCGACGCTGACGAGGCCCGAGCGGGCGGCCAGCTTGATCGCCGCCAGACGGCTGCCCACACCGAGCTTGCCGTAGATCCGCGCGAGGTGCGTGGTGACGGTGCGCTCTCGGACACCTAGCTGGGTGGCGATCTGCCGCGCGGTGAGCCCCTGCGCCGCGACCGCCAGCACCTCGCGCTCACGCTCGGTGAGCCGCGCGTCCAGGTCCTTGCGACGTTCGATCCCGTCGGCGATCTCGCCGACCGACGCGGAGACGGGGCCGGTGATCACCATCTCGCGGTCCGCCGCCTTGCGGATCGCCTGCAGGAACGCGTCTGGTGCCACGTTCTTGTCGATGTAGCCGTCGGCGCCGACGAACAGCGCGCGGCTGACCGAGGTCGGATCGGCGTTCGCCCCCATCGCGATGACCGCGAACAGCGGGAACCGGTCACGGATCGTGCGGATCAGCCAGCCGGCATCGTGCTCGCCGTCCAGGCCCAGACCGATCAGGACGACGACGCGTGAGCGGCGCACCCGGCCGATCTTCTCGAGCCCCTCCGTGGCATCCCCGGCCTCGACCAGCACCTCCATATCGGGGCGGTCGTCGATCAGCCGGGCCAACCCCGCACGGACGACCGGCAAGGGGTCGACGACGATGACGCCGAGACGGCGCCGGGCGGCCGGCTGCGGGGCCTCAGGGGCAGGTCGTTTGCTCATGCGTTTTCCGTAGGTGAGGAGGGTACCCCACCGGACCGCCGGGCGGGACTGGCCCGAAAGGCCCTTCTTGGGTGCCTATCGGCACCTCATGGATGCCCGTTGAGCCTGCCCTAGCGCAGTTCGATCAGGCCGAGCGAGGCCGCCCGGGCCACCGCCTGGACCCGTGTGCGGACCGAGAGCTTCCGATAGAGCTTGGCGACGTGGGTCTCCACGGTTCGGGCGCTGATCCCAAGGCGGCGCCCGATCTGCTGCATCGTGAGGCCCTCGGCGAGGAGCTCGAGGATCTCCCGTTCCCGGGGGGTCAGCGCCGCGCCCACCTCCGAGCCTTCCCGCGCCTGACGGGCGAACCGGCCGAGCTCCAGGACCGCGGCCTGCTCGAGGGCCGGATCGACCGCGCGTTCGCCGGCGAGGACCTGCCGGATCGCGTCCCCGACGCGGCGGAGACCTTCAGGCTTCGACAGGTACCCGTCCACACCCAGACGCATCGACTCGAGGACGGCGGCGCCGTCGGACCGTTCGGACAGGGCCACCACCGCTCCCTCGTACCCCCCGTCACGGAGCGCCCGCAGGACCTCTGTGCCCGGCACATCGGGGAGATCGAGGTCGAGGACCACCAGGTCGGGGGTCAACGCCACGACCGCGCGCAAGGCGTCCTCGCCCCGCTGCTCCTCCGCGACGATCGTGACCTCGGGGATGTCCTCGCACGCGAGCCGCACCACGCCCAGGATCACCGGATGGCTCCCCGCCACCAGGATCCGGACCGGTTCGGATGCCATGTCGGACAAGGGTAGTCACCTGCCTCTGGCTTGGCCCCGGTCCCCGCGGGGACGCTCAGGCGCTGGCGGGCGTCGCGATCGCGCCGGCCCGCCAGGCCACGCGCACCGCCTCGACCTTCGAGTGGACCCCGAGCTTCGCCAGGACGTTCTTCACGTGGCTCTGCACCGTCGTCGGGCTGATGTTCAGCAGCGCTGCGATCTCGCCGGTCGTGCTGCCGTCGGCGAGGAGCCGGAGCACCTCGAGCTCCCGAGCGGTCAGGCTGCCCAGATGGGCGGCGGCCGCGTCGCCCGCCTCCGACAACGGGACCTGCTGCACGAGCGAGGCGAGGTGGTCGTCGGGCAGGACCAGCTCGCCGGCGAGCGCGCGACGCAGGGCGTCCTCGAGGGCCGCCCGGGTACGGGCCGCGGGGAGCACCCCGCTGGCGCCGGCCATCACCACGGCCGCACCCAGTGCCGGATCGGCCTGGCGGCACGTCGAGACCAGGACGCGCGGACCGTCGAGCACCTGGCAGACCGCCATCAGCGTGATCAACCCCTGCTCGTCCTCGCGATCCAGGTCCACGATCACGACGTTCAGCCGGGTCGAGGAGGCGAGCGCCGCCACGCCCTCGGCGTCGGGGACGAGCCCGATCATCGAGACGGCGGACGAGCCTCGGAGCACGCGCGCCAGCTCCTGCGCGAAGCGCGGCCGATCCCCGACCACCAGCGTGTGGATCCCGTCGTCCATGTCCTTCGTTGCATCGGCGTGTGCGTGGGCCCGCATGAGCCCGCCGGGGGACCATGTGTGGGTCGGTCCGGGGAGCGGCAGACTGGCCGGATGACCGAGGCCCCACCGAACCGGCCGGAGGATCGGCCGGAGAACCGGCTCGCCGCCGAGACCAGCCCCTACCTGCTCCAGCACGCCCACAACCCCGTGGATTGGTACCCCTGGGGCGAGGAGGCGTTCGCGCGGGCCCGGGGCGAGGACCGCCCGATCTTCCTGTCGGTCGGCTACGCGGCGTGCCACTGGTGCCACGTGATGGAACGCGAGTCGTTCGAGGACCCCGACACCGCCGCGCTGCTCAACACGAGGTTCGTCGCCGTGAAGGTCGATCGCGAGGAGCGGCCCGACGTCGACGCGATCTACATGGATGCCGTGCAAGCGATGACCGGCGCCGGCGGCTGGCCGATGTCGGTGTTCCTCACGCCCGACGGGCGGCCGTTCTACGCGGGCACGTACTTCCCGGACGAACCCCGCCACGGGATGCCTGCGTTCCGGCAAGTGCTCGAGGGGATCGCCGATGCGTGGGCGACCCGCCGCGACGAGGTCGAGGTGCAGGGGGCGCGCGTGACCGAGGCGATCGCCCGCGCCGGCCGGCTCGAGGCGACCGACGCCGCGCTGGACGCGACCGTGGAGGCCGAGGCGTTCGCGCGGCTCCGCGGCGCGTTCGACGCGCGATGGGGAGGCTTCGGCGGCGCGCCGAAGTTCCCCCAGCCGATGACGCTGGAGTTCGTGCTGCGGATGGCGCTGCGCGGCGAACCGGACGCGCTCGAGATGCTCGTGCTCACGCTCGACCGGATGGCTGCCGGCGGCATGTTCGATCAGCTCGGCGGGGGCTTCGCGCGCTATAGCACCGACGGCGCCTGGCTGGTGCCGCACTTCGAGAAGATGCTCTACGACAACGCGCAGCTCGTGCAGCTCTACACGCGAGCTTGGCAGGTCACGGGCGAGGAACGGCTGCGGACCGTGGCGGCCCGCACGATCGAGTACCTCCTGCGCGAACTGCGCCAGCCGATGGGCGGCTTCTCCTCGTCGCAGGACGCGGACAGCGAGGGCGCCGAGGGACGGTTCTTCACCTGGACGTGGGACGAGCTCGTCGCGCGGGTCGGGGAGCCGGTGGCCGAGGCGTTCGGTGCCGCACCCGAAGGGAACTGGGACGGCACGAACGTGCTGCGCGCGCCCTCGGGCCTCGACGCGCTCGCGGACCGGCACGGCCTGGACGAGGAGGAGCTGCGGCGAGCGGTCGAGGACGCGCGCACGGCGCTGTTCGCGGCGCGGGAGGAGCGCGTGCACCCTGGGGTGGACGACAAGGTGCTGACCGCCTGGAACGCGCTCGCGATCCGCGCGCTCGCCGAGGCCGGACGCGCCTTCGACGAGCCGCGGTACACGGACGCCGCCCTCACGTGTGCGCGCTTCGTGCGTGAACACCTGCGCGACGGAGACGGCCGGCTGCTGCGGAGCTGGCGCGACGGCCGGGCCGCCGTGCCGGCGTTCGCCGACGATCACGCGCTGCTCGCCGGCGCCTACCTCACGTTGTACGAGACGACCTTCGATCCGGCATGGCTCGTGGAGGCCCGCGAGCTCGCCGCCGAGCTGCTCCGGAGCTTCGCCGACGAGGAGCGCGGCGGCTTCTTCCAGACCGGCTCCGGCGCCGAGCGCCTGGTGGTGCGCGCGAAGGACCTCGCCGACAACGCCGTCCCCGGCGGGAACTCCGCGGCCGCGGAGACGCTGCTGCGACTGGCGCGGTTCACGGGGGACGCCGCCGAGGAACGGGCGGCGGTGCGCGCCCTGGCGGTGGTGCGCGAGGCGATGGCCGGGGCACCGACCGGGTTCGGCACGGGGCTGTGCGCGCTCGACCTGCTGCTCGGCCCCACGCGCGAGATCGCGATCGTGGGCGACCCCGAGGATCCGGCCACCCGCGCGCTGATCGAGGTTGCGACCCACCGGTTCCGGCCGAACGCGGTGCTCGCGGTCGCCGCGCCGCACGACGCGGCATCGATCGCCGTCGTCCCGCTGCTCGCCGGTCGTGCGCCGGTCGAGGGCCGCCCGGCCGCGTACGTGTGCGAGCGGTTCGCGTGCGAGCTGCCGGTCACCGACCCCGCGGCGCTGGCGGCGAGCCTGGCCTAGGAGGCCACGAGGTTCGCGAAGCCCGGGGCCGGCGCGAACGGGGTGATCACGGCGGCCGGATCCTCGCCCGCCTGGCGGATCCGCGACGGATCGGCCTGGCCCAGGAACCGGCCGGCCTCCTGGAGGTAGGCGATCCTCCCCGGATCCATCCCCATGATCGTGGCCGAGGTGACGTCCGTGGCCACCGGGTCGTCGCCGAAGACCAGCAGCCCCACGGGCTTGGAGGTGCCGTCGATCGGGCCGTTGCCCTCCATACCCACGATGGCGTCGACGATCGCGTAGCGCGGGCGAACCACCCCGGCGATGTCCAGGATCGACCCTTCGATGCTGGCCCAGTGCAGCGCGTTCTTCGGCCAGCCGTAGACGCGGCCAGGCAAGGTGCCGAACAGGTTCTTCAGCGACAGCGTGACGCCGACCCAGTGGTGGGTCTTCATCTTCGGCATCGAGACCACGACGTCGGCCTCGGCGATCGCCTGCGGCAACCAGAGCTCGCCGAGGCCCGTATAGGAGCTGTTCGTGCGAAGCGGCGACGCCGCCGCGGTGTTGAGATCGACGAACGACGCGCCCGCGTCGCGCAGGTGCGCCGCGAGCCCCGAGGCCGTCACGACGTAGCCCGTGTCGCGGCGGTGCCCCGGACCTTCCCCCACCGTCACGGACGCGGCACCGAGCCGACGCATCGCCGCCACGGTCGCCGCCACGAGCCGAGGATCGGTGTTGATCGCCGAGCCCGGATCGAACTCGACCATGTTCGGCTTCAGTAGGACGCGCGCGCCGTGGACGTCGGCGCCGATCTGGCGCAGCCCCTCCAGCACGACGTCCTCCAGCGCGCCCTCGTAGGAGCTCGCCTTCAGCACCGCGACGGTCGCTTCGCCCGGCGGGCCGAAGATCCGCGTGTCGAACGGCGGCGGACGGTGTGGGTGACCCAGGCGCCAGCCGACGGCGGTCGCGCCGACGACGGCCACCGTCGCGCCCGCCGCCCGCGCCAGGAACGTCCGACGGTCGATCCCGGAACGATGCTCGTGCTCGTTCACGGGACCTCCAGCACGTGCAACCCGGATCCGAGCGCGATCGTCGCCCACGCGAGCGCCACCGTGTCGGGCTCCACCGGCTCGGCGCCCCGGAGTCGCCGGGCGGTCTCGGTCGCGGCGGGATCGCCGTAGCGGCGGAACGCCGCGGCGGCCAGCGCCAGCGAAAGCAGCCCCGAGGCCTCCGAGGCCCACCGCCGGCGAAGGGTGTCGAGCCCGCGAGCCATCAGCCCGGGATCCAGTCCGTGCACCGCGAACAGCGCGATCCCCGTGGTCTGCACGTAGGGATGCAGGTCGACGCCGAGCATCGTGCGGTCGCCGAAGTTCCAGCCCCCGCCCACGCTCTCGCGATCGCGCAGCAGGGCGAGCCCGTCGTCGAGACGGTCACTCGCGTCGGGCCGGTGGGCGCGCAGCGCGAGGATCGCCCAGGCGGTCGGCTCGACCCAACCGTGGGTGCCGTCCGACCAGGGCCAGCCGAGCGGATCCCCCTCGCCCCCCGGACCGTTCGCCCCCGCGGTCGCCACGATCCGGTCGAGCGCCCGCTCTCGGGCGTCTCCGTCGGGCAGCGCCATCGCCGCGACCGCCGTGTCGTCGCGCACGACCGCACCGACCACCGGTCCGAACCCGCCGTCGGCGCGCTGGTTCGCGGCGAGCCATGCCCGAGCGTCGCCGTCGTCGAGCGCGATCGCCGCGAGCGCGGTCGCGTCGGGCTCGGAGGGGACGCCCGCGACCGGGCCGAACCCGCCGTCGGCGTTGCGCGCAGAGCGCAACCGATCCTCGAGCGTGGGCGGCATGTCTGGATTATCGGGCCGGCGACAACCCGGATGGAGGGTCCCGGCCAGATCGCGCGCGGCCCGTAGGATGCGGGCGTGCGTCCTCGAGGGAGCCATCTCCTCGCGATGCTGCTGATCGCGGGCGCGGTGTTCACCGTCGGCGCCGTTCAGAAGGCACCGTGCGCGAACCGGGCGTGGGTCGAGCATCGGCAGGGCGGCTACACGCACTGCTACTCCGACGTCACCGACCTGTTCGAGTGGGAGCAGCTCGCCGGCGGCCGGCTTCCGTACCTCGACGCGTGCCGTCCTTCGGTGCATCAATGCGACGAGTACCCGGTGCTCTCGATGTACGTGATGCGGGTCGCGGCCTGGATCGGAGGCCGAGGTCCCGACGACTTCGCGGGCTTCTATTGGGTCAACGTCGTGATCCTCCTCGGCTGCGCCCTCGTCACGACGTGGTGCCTGGAACGGCTCGGCGCCCGGACGATCCTGTTCGCCGCCGCCCCGACGCTGCTGATCTACGGCGCGATGAACTGGGACCTGATCGCGGTCGCCCTCGCCACCGTCGCCACGATGCTGTTCCTGGGCGGACGCCGCGTCCGGACGGGCATCGCGCTGGGGCTCGGCGCGGCCGCGAAGATCTATCCCGCGCTGCTGCTGCTGCCGTTCGGACTAGACGACCTCCGAACGCGCTCGGTGCGGCGGATCGTCCGGATGGCGGTCGCCTTCGCGGCGACGTGGATCCTCCTGAACCTCCCGTTCGCGATCGCGGCGAGGACCGGATGGGCATACACGTTCCGGTTCAACGCGACGCGCGTCCCCGAGCACGACACGCTGTGGCGGGCGATCACGTTCGACCACTGGGTCGCCGGGACGCGGACCGTGAACCTGCTGTCGTTCGCGATCCCGCTGGCGGCGACCCTGTGGATCTGGCGGATCAAGGAGCGCCGCGAGCCCGGGTTCCCACGGTGGACGCTCGGGTTCCCGCTGCTCGCCACGTTCCTGCTGGCGAACAAGATCTGGTCGCCGCAGTACGCGTTGTGGTTGCTCCCGTGGTTCGCGCTGACCGCGACCCGCACGATCCCGTACGTGCTCTACCAGCTGAGCGAACTGCTGGTGTTCTTCGAGCGCTTCGACTATTTCGCGCAGATCAACAGCCACGGATCGGGGGACTACACGGTGTTCGCCGCGACGGTGATCCTGCGCGGTGCGTTGCTGCTGTGGTGCGTCGTCGGCTGGGTCCGCAGGCCGACGGAGGTACCGAGCCGGGCGACGATGACCGACCAGGTGCCGGCGCTCGCGACCAGCGGGACGGCCTGAGCCGCCGTGGCGACGCGACCCGCGACCCAGCCCACCGCCGTTCCGGGGTCCTCGGACACGCCCGTCCCGACCGACCGCGTCGCTCGGCTGCGGACCGGCGCTCCGTTCTGCATCTGCGTGTTCCTGGTGCTGCGGATCGCGCTGTCGGCGCTCGGAGTGGTCGGGGTGCATGCGGCGGCGCCGAACGTCCCGGCCGGACCCGCCGGCCCCGGCACGGAGGTGCCCGCGACGCCGGGCTGGCACAACGTCTGGGACGGAACCAACCGATACGACGCGGCGTGGTTCCTCCGGATCGCGAGCAGCGGCTACCGCGACGACGACGCCAGCCCCGCCTTCCTGCCCGTGTACCCGATCGCGATCCGCGCCGTGTCGTGGGCGGTCCGCGACGAACTCCTCGCCGCCCTGCTCGTCTCGAACATCGCCTTCCTGCTGTCCCTGATCGTCCTGCACGCGCTGACCGAAGAGGAGTACGACCGGCCGATGGCACGACGCAGCGTCGTGCTCCTGGCGGCGTTCCCCACCTCGTTCTTCCTGCTGGCGCCGTACAGCGAATCCCTGTTCCTCCTCCTGACGCTCGTGTCGTTCCGGGCGGCTCGCCGCGGCGGGTGGGCGATGTCCGGGGTGACGGGCGCGGCTGCGGCGGCGACCCGATCGGCGGGACTCGCGATGCTCCCCGCGCTCGCGGTCGAAGCGTGGACCCGGCGGACGCGGGACCGCTCACCGATCGCGGGGCTCGCCGCGGCCGGATGCGTGCTGCTGGGACCGATCCTCTACGGCGTGTACTGGGCCGCCCGGGGCGACGCGCACGCCCCGCTGGGCGCACAGGCGATCTGGGATCGACGCCTCGCGATCCCGTTCGTCACGCTCGGCCGCGGCGTGGCCCTCGGCATCCGCGGCATCGGCAGCACCAGCGGGCGCGTGTGGACCGCCGATCTCCTCGTCACCGCGGTCGCGATCGTGCCGCTCACGATGGGCTGGCGCCGCCTCCGGCCGACCTTCGCCGTGTACGCGGCGGCGTCGCTGCTGTTGCCCCTGTGTTACCCGTGGGCCGGTCGGCCGCTGATGTCGATGCCGCGCTTCGTGGTGGTGGTGTTCCCCGTCGCGTGGGTGTGGGCGTCCTACCTCTCGACGCGGGCCCGTCTGCTCATCGGGGTCGCGGTCGGCGCGGCGGGGTGGTGCGTGCTGGCGCTGTGGTTCATGAACTGGCGCCCGATCTTCTAGGCCCGCCGGACGCTCATCGGACCGAACCGTGCTCGAGCGTCGCGGGCACGGGTTCCTCCCGCACGGTCGACACGCCGCCGCTGCGGAACGTGACGTAGGCGAGCCCGTAGAGGACCGCGACCACGATCAGGAGCGCGCGGTACCCCGTGATCAACGACAGGTATTCGAGGGTGCCGCCGAACATCGCGCCGAGGAGGTTCGCCCCGAACGCCGCGGTCGGATCCGCCGTATCCCGGAACCGCGAGGCGAAGATCAGGTTCGCGGCGAAGATCGGGAAGAACGCGAGCGCCGTCGCCGCGACGAACCGCGGGACGGGGGCGAGCGCGAGCAGGGAGGCGGTGGGAACGAGGTACGCGACGAGCAACCCGACCGCCAAGAGCCCGAAGAGCAGCCGTCGGCGATCCACGGTCGAGCGGCGCTCGATCTCGATCGCGATCAGGACCGACAGGAGCACCCCACCGAAGACCAACGCGTTCACGAACCACGTCGTTCCGAACAGCAACGCGAACTGTACGACGCTCTTCGTTTCGAGCAACAGGAACGCCGCCCCCATGAAGAACAGGTCCAGGTAGCCCCGCATGCTGCGGTAACGGCCGCCGGCCGCGCGGACGACGATCGCCGAGGCGAGCAGGATCAGGGCGACGGTGAGCAGGTACCGGGACGGGATCGTCCGTCCCTTCAGGTACGGGAACGGCCGATCGTCGACCGCCGGCGCGATCACCTGCCGGCCGGCCGGATCCCATCGCGTCGCGCAATCCAGCGCCGAGGGGTCGGTGCTGTCGATGAAGATGCTCAGCTGCCCGACCGAGCCGCCGTGGTCCTCGCCGAGGTCGAGGCACGGCCGCTGCCCGAAGACGTCGGCCATCGTGCCCGCGAGGCGGTCGGCCAGCCACTGCTCGCGGTAGAAGTTGTAGATCGCGAACACACCGCCCGGCGCCAGCCGGTCGTGTGCGGCTTGGAACGCCTGCAGCGTGAAGAGGAAGCTCTCGAGCCGGATCGCCGACTGACCGGCGACGAGCGTGAGCGAATCCGGCAGCGCGAAGATGATCAGGTCGTAGGTCTGGTGCGTCCGCTCGAGGTACGCGCGGCCGTCCGCGATGATGCGGGTCACCCGCGGGTCCTGGTACGGATGCTGTGGGTGGAACTCCACCCCGATCTTCTGGATCTCGGGGTCGATCTCCACCGCGTCGACATGCTGCGCCCCGTGCTCGAGGGCGACGGCGACGTCGTTGCCGTTGCCGGCACCGACGACGAGGACGCGTCCCGGCGGCCGGGTCAGCCGCGCGTAGATGTCCTCGTAGTCCGAACCCGTGGTGACGATCGCGGTCTGGTGCGGGATCCCGTTCGCGTCGATCGCCGTCTCGTCGCCCTGGTGGGAAACCTGGAGCCGGTAGTACGGGGACCAGACCGTGCCCGTGCTGAACGTGCCGGCCGCGAACACGACGAGCATCGCCCCGAGGGCCAGCGCCTGGACGAGGCTGGGTCGTCGCAGCAGGAGCACGAACAGGACGGCCACGACGAGCCCCCACGCGATCGGCCCGGTGCCCAGCAGGGCGAGCACGGAGAACACGGCGATCCCGCAGACCGAGCCGATGATGTCGGCGCGATACGCGTCCAGCGCGGGCAGCCGCGAGAACCGGAGCGCCACCCCATGCGCGATCGCCGCCATCACGGCCGCCGTCGCGAGGAAGATGAACGGGAGCATCACCCACGTCGGCAGCCCATGCGTCTGCACCCCGAAGTACACGAGGTCCCCGCCCGTCCGGTCGATCGTGACGGGCAGGACCAGCACGACGCCCACGAACAGCGCCAGCAGCGCCGGCGCGAACCGGAACAGGTCGGGCTCGCGACGCGCCCGGAGGAACCCGACCCCGATCCCGAGGAAGCTCCCGAGCAGGATGAAGTTGGCGAAGTACGACAGGTAGATCACGTACGCACCCGCCCAGCGGATCAGGACGAGCTCGACGAAGAGCATCAGGAAGCTCGCGAGGAACAGCTCGGTCCGATCCCGACCCATGGCCACGCACCCTACGGCGTGCCTCGGGGCCCCGCCATCACCCGACCGGCGAGGGCCGTTCAGCCGGTAGGCTCTGCGTTCGTCCCCGACAGGAAGGATCCGCCGGATGCCGACCGCGACGTTCGTCACGAACCTGGGCTCGTTCACCGTGACCCTGATGCCCGAGCACGCGCCGAAGACGGTCGAGAACTTCGTCGGGCTGGCCACCGGCTCCAAGGAGTGGCGCGACCCCCGCGACCAGCAGGCGAAGAGCGACCCGCTCTACACGGGCACCACGTTCCACCGCGTGATCGACGGCTTCATGATCCAGGGCGGCGATCCGCTCGGCTCCGGCCGCGGCGGCCCCGGCTATACGTTCGAGGACGAGGTGCCGTCCGGGGGACCGACCTTCAACCAGGTCGGCCGGCTCGCGATGGCCAACGCCGGCCCGAACACGAACGGCAGCCAGTTCTTCGTGACGGTCGCCGAGACCCCGTGGCTCAACGGCAAGCACACGATCTTCGGCCAGGTCACCGACGGGTACGACGTGGTGGAGCGGATCGCGACGGCCGCCACCGGCCCCGAGGATCGTCCGGTCGAGGAGATCGTCCTGGAGCGCATCGAGATCGCCGACTAGCCCTCCGGGGGCCGCTCCAGGCGCCAGACGTCGTGGACCTGCGGAGCCTCGCGGCCCCACGGGACCTGCTTCCACACCGTCATCCCGAGGTTCCGCGCCACGCCGCGCGAGGGCTCGTTCGCGGGGAGGATCAGCGAGACGACGTGCTCGGGCGCGAGTTCGTGGAAGACCCAGTCGCGGCACGCGATCGCGGCCTCGGTCGCGATCCCCTGCCGCGCCCGGCGAGGCGTGACCGACCAGCCGAGCTCGATCTCGTCGACGTCGTCGATCGTCTGCACCATCGGGCCGACGTTGCCGAGGAACTCCCCCGTGGCGCGGTCCTCGACGGCGAGCAGCGCGAACCCGTCGATCTCGGTGCGCTCGCGCATCCGGTCGATCCACGCGACCGTCTCCTGCATCGAGAAGGGGTGCGGATAGAAGCGCATGTGCTCCGGATCGGCCTGGATCCGGTTCAGGTCCGGGGCGTCCGACGGCCGGAGCGGCCGCAGGCGCAGGCGGGCGGTCTCGAGGATCGGCGGCGGCACCGCTCATCCCTCCCCGCGCAGCTGCCCGAAGGTGCAGCTCCGTGGATCGCGATCGGTCCGCCAGCGGACGAACGTCGCCGCGTGCCGGAATCGGCCGCCCTGGAGCCGGTCGAACGACACCTCGACGACGAGCGTCGGCTCGAGCGATACCCAGTCGGTGTCGCGCCCGCCGCTCCACCGGCTCGGACCGCCGGGTCCGCGATCGAGCGGGAAGCTGACGCCGCCCTCTAGGGGCGCGAGCTCCGCACGGATCCGGCGCCGCTCGGCCGCGCTGAACGACGACGTGTGCCCGACGTAGTGCAGCACGTCGCCGTCGTACAGGCCGAGCAGCAGGCTGCCGACCCCGTCGTCGTTCTTCGCCACGCGGTAGCCGCCGACGACGCAGTCGGCGCTCCGCCGATGCTTGACCTTGATCCACCCGCGCTCGCCTGGCTGGTACGGCTGATCGGCGCGCTTGGCCACGATGCCGTCCTCGCCCAGGCCGGTCTCGTCGTCGAACCACCGACGGGCGGTCGCGGCGTCGTCGGTCCACGGGGCCAGCGCCAGCGACGGTCCGGGCGGGACCCGGTCGAGCCGGTCCGGCGAGACCGGTAGTCCGAGCCGCTTCCCGAGCGCCGAGAGGCGTTCGCGCCGTTCGGCGAGCGGCCGCTCGAGCAACGAGGTGCCTTCGTCCTGCAGCAGGTCGAACAGGATCAGCGACGCGGGGATCTCCCCGGCCAGCTTCCGCACCCGCGACTCGGCCGGATGCAGCCGGAGCTGCAGGTCCTCGAACGCCATGCGCCCGTCCACGATCCGCACGATCTCGCCGTCGGCGACGAACCGCGCGGACGCATGCCCGGCGACGGCGTTCACCACCTCCGGGAAGTAGCGATCGAGGGGCCGGCCGTCGCGGCTCACGATGCGCACCCCGCCCTCGCCGTCGGCCGCGACGATCGCCCGGAACCCGTCCCACTTCGGCTCGAACGTCCACCCCTCGCCCTCCGGGAACGCGGGCTCGGCCTTCGCGAGCATCGGCGCCGGCAGGTTCCCGGCGATCACGCGACGCGGCACTATCCGGCCTCGTCGCGCGCGCGAAGGTGCCGGAGCCACACGTAGTTCCCGCCCACCACCACGAGCAGCGCGGCGATCAGGATCGCCGCGACCGTCGAGCCCCCCATCGTGGTCGGCAGCAGGCGGAGCAGCACCCATCGGAGCACGAGCCACTCCCCGATCTGGATCCCGAGCCACACGATCGGGTTGTCGTACCAGCGGGGTCGCGGCATCGGCGGCACGGCTCAGACCGCCTCGAGATCCGCGATCAGCTGCACGCGGAACCTCGCCAACGCGTCCCAACGGTTCACCGCCCGCTCGTAGACGATCCCGGCGCGGTACGCGATCGGCGAGAAGTACAGGTAGTCGGGCTTGGTCTCCAGCAGCTGGATCGACACGACGCGGAAGCGGCTCGCCATCGCCAGGCGCTCCAGCCGAGCGGGATCGTTCGCGCGATAGCGCGTGGGGAACGTGTCGATCTCGGGGCGGCCGCGCCGGGCCTGGTACCAAGCGTGGAACCGCGTCGGCGTGACCGTCGCGAACAGCGCCACGTAATGCCACCGGTTCGGCGTGTGGATCAGCAGGTGCCCGCCGGGACGGAGCACGCGCCGCAGCTCACGCAGCACGGCTACGGGCCGGTCGAGGTGTTCGAACACGTACTTCGAGAAGATCAGGTCGAACGAGGCGTCCTCGTAGGGCAGCGAAGCCAGGTCGGCCACGACCGCATCGGTCAGGCTCTCGTTCTCGAGCACCGCGGGGTCGGTGTCCGCCCCGGCCACCCGCGCCGCGACCGTCGCGTAGTCGTTCGGATACATCACGCCCCGGCCGGCGCCGGCGTCGAGCACCGCGATGCCGGGTCGGAGGTACGACCGGATCAGCGCGTCGAACCGCACGTGCTCGTCGACGTAGCCGGGGTAGTACCGGCGGTCGAGCTCCTCGATCCGGCTCACGGGCCGCCGCTCTCCACCGGCGCCGCGGCGTGCCATGCGGCCAGCAGCTCGCGCTCGCGCGCGTCGTCGAGGCCCGCGCGCATCGGCCACGGCGCGCCGCGCTCGGCGTCCCATCGCAGCGTGTCACGCACCGTCTCGACGAGCGGCCGGCAGATCAGGCCCGCTCGCTGCGCGCGCGAGGTGTCGAACAGCTCGAAGCCGGGAAGTTCCGGCGTCCACATCGGCATCGGGTCGCCGTCCTCGTCCTCGAGCAGCCCCTGCTCCTCGGCGAACGCCCGGTCGATCCACGCGAACGTCGTGTCGGCGCCGGCCTCGGCACGCGCGAGCTCCAGCAGCCCGCCGGCGGTGTGCCGGCCCGGCGGCGTGACCACGTTGAAGGTGCCGCTCACGCCCCGTTCGCACAAGGCCAGCATGAACGCCGCCAGATCGCGGGCGTCGATCCACTGCATCGGCCCTTCGGGGGGACCCGGGGCAAGCATCTCGCCACCGCGCGCCGCGCGGCGCACCCAGTAGGTGAATCGGTCCGTCGGGTCGTGCGGGCCGACGATGTAGCCGGGCCGCACGACCAGCGCGCGATCGCCGTAGCGAGCCCGCAGGGCCTGTTCGGAGGCGACCTTCAGCGGGCCGTACGTCTCGTACGTCACCTCTTCGGTCTCGGGGAAGGGTGGGCCGTAGACGTCGTCGTCCTCGGTGGCGCCAGCGCGGACGTCGTCGATGTGGGCCGACAGCGACGAGACGAACAGCGCGAGCCCCGCGTCACCGAAGGCGTCGGCCGCCTCCTCGACGTCCCGGGGAACGAACGCGCAGGTGTCCACGACCGCGTCGAAGGAGCGGCCTGCCAGGTCGCCGAACCCTTCGTGCCGGTCGCCGTGGACGTGCTCGGCGGCCGGCCACGGGTCCTCGGGCCCGGTCCCCCGGTGGAACATCGTCACCTCGTGGCCGGCGTCCAGCGCCAGACCGCACAGGGCCCGGCCCGAGAACCTTGCCCCTCCGATCACCAGCATCCGCATCAGAACCCCTCCCTGGACCCCCGTAGATACCACGTTCCCGGCATTCGGGGGTTGACAGGCGCCCGTGATGACGTCATAGTGACGTCACTTCGACAACACCGATGGCGGCGCCGAGACGGCGTACATGACGGAAGGGGGCTGGCATGGACGGGAGCACGATCTACAAGGAGGCGGGGAGGTTCCACGTGGAGGACCTGCTACGGGAGGCCGAGCGCGTGCGCCGCACCCGCCGCACCCCGCGGACCCGGCGGCCCGAGCGCGAGGTCCTGGTGGCCCGCTGATGGACCTCGGACCGCACCTGGACGCGATGCGCACCGACCTCGAGGCGCTCGCCGGCGCCGACGAGGCGACCCAGGAGGCGATCGCCCGGCTCGGCCGCCCGCTCGAGGCCTCGATGCAGCTGCGGCTGCTCGACGTCCTGAGCGAAGCCTCGCTTGAGCTCTCCGGCCAGCTCCCGACCGGCCACGTCGAGCTCCGCGTCGCCGGCCGCGACGCCGGGCTCGTGTTCGTCGGCCCGCCGGAGCCCGCTGACGAGCCGGCCGCATCGACCGACGACGAGGGCGGCACGGCGCGGCTCACCCTACGCATGCCCGACGCGCTGAAGACCGCGGTCGAGTCGGCCGCCGACGCCGAGGGCCAGTCGGTGAACGCCTGGCTGGTGCGCGCGGTCAAGCGGGCGCTGGATCGACCCGCCGAGCGGATGCGTAAGAGCGGCAACCGGATCACGGGCTTCGCCCGCAGCTGAGGAAGGACCGAGGGAGGAACGACCGCATGGAGCACACCTTCGACACGCCCGGCCACGTCGCCGCCGACGTTCGGATCCCGACCGGCGACGTCCTGGTTCGCGCGAGCGACACGAACATCACGACGGTCCGGATCGAGGGCCAGCGCGGCGACGAGGAGATCACCGTCACGTGCGAGCCGATGCCCGACGGCGGCCACCACCTCCTGATCGAGGTGCGGGACAAGAAGACCTGGGCGCTGATCCGGTTCTCGTGGGGCCAGGAGCTGCAGGTCCTGATCGAGCTCCCGAACGCTACCGATCTGCAGGTCCAGACCGGCTCGGCCGACCTCGACGTCCGGGGGACGGTCGCCGGCATCGATTTCCGGACCGGCTCCGGAGAGGTGCACTTCGAGGACGTCGAGGGCGACGTGAAGATCAAGACGGCCAGCGGCGACACGCGCGGTCGCACCGTCGGCGGCCATCTCGCGTGCCACGGAGCCTCCGGCGACGTCGAGGTCGAGGCGGTCCACGGCGGCATCACGGTTCGCACGGCCTCGGGCGACCTCGACGTCGGCGAGGTCGAGGGCGGCGCGAGCGTCGCGAGCGTCTCGGGCGACGTCCTGATCGGCGGGCTCCGGGAGGGCAACGCGCAGGTGCGCTCGGTCTCGGGCGACATCGAGATCGGCGTGGCCCAGGGGATCGGCGTCTTCCTCGACGTGCGGTCCACGAGCGGCGACGTCGCCTCGAGCCTCGACGCCGCGTCCCAGCTGGGTGGGGGCGGACCCGACCTCGAGATCACCGCCCAGAGCGTCTCCGGGGATATCTCGATCCGGCGCGCCAGCGCACGGACCTGAGGAGCGCTCGGCGATGCGCGCCCTCCTGTCGAACGGGAACTTCCGCCGGCTGTGGATCGGCCAGACCCTGTCGGCCCTCGGCGACTACGCGATGTTCCTGGTGCTCGCCGTGTGGGCCAAGGACCTCACGGGATCGAACGCCGCGGCCGGGCTGACGTTCCTGCCGTTCGCGCTCCCCTCGCTGTTCGGACCCGTGCTCGGCGTGTACGTCGATCGCTTCCCTCGCCGGCGCGTGATGATCCTGACCGACGTCGCGTGCGCGCTCGTGATGCTCACGTTGCTCGGGGTCCACGACCGGAGCCAGATGTGGCTGATCTACCTCGTGTCGTTCCTGTACGGGATCTGCGTCGTGATCTACCAGGCGGCCCGCTCGGGCCTGTTGGTCGGCATGCTCCAGGAGGCCGAACTCGGCGACGCGAACGGGCTGCTCCAGAGCTCCCAGCAGGCGATGCGCCTGGTGGCGCCGCTCGCCGGCGCGGGCCTCTACACGCTGGTCGGCGGCGCGGCGGTCGCCGTCGTCGACGCCGGCACGTTCCTGATCTCGGCGGCGTTCTTGCTGAGCGTGCACTCGCGCGACCTGGATCGCGCCGGAGGCGGCGAGTTCCTGACCGAGCTCAAGGCGGGCCTGCGCCACATCGCCCACACGACCGAGCTGCGCCGGCTCACGATCGGGACCGCGCTCGTGACCCTGTCGGTCGGCATGTCCGAGGTCTTCATCTTCGCGGCGATCGACCAGGGGCTCCACCGTGCGCCGGCGTTCCTGGGTGTGCTCTCCTCGATCGAAGGCGTCGGATCGGTGGCGGCCGGCCTGATCGTGGGGCTCACGATGCGGCGGATCGGTGAGATGCGCACGGCAGCGATCGCCGCGGCCGCGGCGGGGATCGGCCTGGGCCTGTTCGCGACCGCGATGCTCGGGGTGATCTTCGTGGCCTCCGTCGCGATCGGCGTGGCGATCACCTTCTTCAACGTCGCCTACGTCACGCTGATGCAGCGACGGACGTCGCTCGAGATGCAGGGGCGCGTGATGAGCGCCGTCGAGGCCGTGGTGACGTTCCCCTACCTCGTCTCGTTCCTGATCGGCGCCGCGATCGTGTCGGTCGTGGACTTCCGCGTGATCTACCTCGCCGAGGGGGTCTGCCTGCTCGCGATCGGTGCGTACTTCGCCATCCAGCGCACG
>Ga0187785_10000164_pt1 | contig 24914 bp, 13 predicted proteins | sample 0815_BV2_4_20_MG_FD_132466 | JGI IMG/M metagenome (GOLD analysis project Ga0187785, IMG submission 132466) | Tropical peat soil microbial communities from peatlands in Department of Meta, Colombia - 0815_BV2_4_20_MG | ecosystem: Environmental > Terrestrial > Soil > Wetlands > Peat | place...
AGCGTCGACGACGTGGCGTCGGTCGTGGGGTCGGCACTCGGCTCGCTCGCTCTGACGTGGATCGTCTACTCGTTGCTCCTGCCGCTCAGCGGCGTGCTGGGCTTCCTGATCTGCTGGTACGTCTCGTTCCTGGTGATGTACGCGTGCGTCGCGGCGCTGTCGCACCCGCGCCCGATCGTGATCTCGAAGCTGATGAGCGTCGTGATGACCTCGGCCGCGGCGATCGTCGCGTTCGCGCTGGTGACCGTCGTCGCCTACACGGTCGGGAAGGGCGTGAAGGCGCTGCTCCACATCAGCTTCTTCACACGGGACATGGCCGGCGTCGGCCCGACCACGCCGCTCGGGCACGGCGGGATCTGGCACGCGATCGTGGGCTCCTTCATCATGCTCGGGATCGCGGTCGCGGTGTCGCTCCCCTTCGGGCTGGCGACGGCGGTCTTCATGACCGAGGTGGGCGGCTGGTTCGCGAAGGTCGTCCGCACGATCGTCGAGGCGATGACGGCGGTCCCCGACCTGCTCGCAGGCCTGTTCGTCTACGTGACCCTGATCGTCGGCCTCGGATGGGAGCGCACCGGCCTGGCGGCCGCGATCGCGATCTCCGTGACGATGATCCCGATCATCGCGCGATCGGCCGAGGTCGCACTGCGCGTCGTGCCGGGCGGGCTGCGCGAAGCGGGCCAGGCGCTCGGCGCGTCCCACTGGCAGACGGTGCGCCGCGTGGTCCTCCCGACGGCGCGGCCGGGGCTCGCGACCGCGCTGATCCTCGCGATGGCCCGGGGCGTGGGCGAGACCGCGCCGCTGCTGATCGTCTCGGGCGCCTCGACGTACCTGAACGCGAACCCGACGAAGGGCCCGATGAACTCGCTGCCCCTGTTCATCTATTCCGCGATCCGGAGCCCCGACGAGCTCACGATCCAGCGCGGGTTCGCGGCCGCGGTCGTACTGCTCGCGGTCGTGTTCGTCCTGTTCGCGATCACGCGGTTCGTCGCGTTCTTCGCGATCAAGCGGTTCCTCACGAAGCGCAAGACCCGCGAGATGACCTCGCCCGCGGACCTGTGGACGGGATGAGGATGGGTCGCTTCCGCCGAGCCGTCGCGCTGGCCTTCGCCGCCGCGCTCGCCGGGGTCCTCGCCGTGCCCGGCTCCGCGTCGGCCGACAACAGCCACGCCTTGATCTCGGGGTCCGGATCCAGCTGGAGCGCGAACGCGGTCAACCAGTGGATCGCGGACGTGCAGCAGTACGGCTGGCAGGTCGTCTACACCTCGGTCGGGTCCGCCCAGGGCCGCAAGGACTTCGCGTACAAGACGACCGACTACGCGGTCAGCGACATCGGGTATCAGGGCGTCGATCCCGCCACCGGAGACCAGGACACCTCGCTCGGCCGCGCCTACGTGTACCTGCCGATCGTGGCGGGCGGCACGGCATTCCCCTATCAGGTCCGCGTCGCCGGCCAGCTGGTGCGCAACATCCGGCTGTCCGGCCTGACGCTCGCGAAGATCTTCACGAACCAGATCACGAACTGGAACGACCCGGCGATCACGGCCGACAACAACGGCCGGAAGCTGCCGTCGATCCCGATCATCCCGATCGTGCACTCCGAGGGCTCGGGCTCAACCGCCCAGTTCACCCGGTGGCTCGCGAAGGAGTATCCGAGCCTGTGGCGGCCGTACTCGGGATCGTCCACCCTGACCGAGTACTACCCGCGCAAAGGGGCGCAGATCGCGCAGAACGGCTCCGACGGCGTGATGAACTTCATCTCGTCCTCGGCGGCGAACGGCGCGATCGGGTACGACGAGTATTCGTACGCCCTGGGCAAGGACTATCCGGTCGTGAAGCTCGAGAACCGGGCGGGCTACTTCACGGCGCCGACCCAGTACAACGTGGCCGTCGCCCTGACCCAGGCGAAGATCAACCTGGACCAGAACCCGAACCACTGCACGGCGCTCGGCTACAACACGTCGCCCTGCTACCTCCTGCAGAACCTCGACAAGGTCTACACGTACGACGACCCGCGGACGTACCCGATGTCCTCGTACTCGTACATGATCATCCCGACGGCATCCGACGATCCTCGGATGACGACGGCGAAGCGCCAGACCCTGGCGGACTACATCACGTACTCGATCTGCGGGGGCCAGGCCGAGATGGGGCCGATCGGCTACTCGCCGCTCCCGATCAACCTCGTTCAGGCGTCGTTCAACCAGCTCCAGCCCCTGAAGAAGGCGGACCCGAATGTCGACGTCTCGCGGACGAAGGTCTCGAAGTGCCACAACCCGACGTTCGACCCATCGCAGCCGGGCAAGAACCACCTGGCGGAGATCGCGCCACTGCCTCCGTCGTGTGACAGGGCGGGCAACGGGCCCTGCGACGAGACGCAGGGGATCGTCAACGGGAACCCGGGCACGAGCGGCGGCCCCGGCGGGAGAGGTGGCGGCACCACCGGCTCGACCGGCGGCGGTTCGACCGGCGGATCCAGCGGCCCGACCTCCCAGGGCTCGACCCCGGGCGGAGGCAGCACGGCGCCGACCACGGGAGGCGGCTCATCGGGTTCCGGCACCACGCAGCCGCTGGCGGTGATCCCGGAGCCGATCACGATCGACCGGCACCGGTCTGCGGGTGGCGGTCTGCTCGCGGTGATCGCCGCGCTGGAGTTCTTGGCGATCCTCGCGCTCCCACCGCTGATCGTCGGAGCGTTCGGCAGGAGGAAGACGCCGTGACGAGGATCGCTCGCAGGATCGCGGTAGCGGCGATCGCAACCGTGTTGAGCTCCCTCTTCATGGTTCCGGCATCGGGGAGCTCTTCCTTCTCCAAGACGGAGACCATCACCCGGGACCATCTCGTCAACGGCGCGGACAACGTGGTGGATTCCCGAACGTTCCATGTGACGGTCGACCAGACCACGCAGCTCCGGGATCGGCAAGAGGTCAACGTCTCGTGGAGCGGCGCGCATCCGACCGGAGGACTCATCGGCGACGAGAACTCCGGGCTCGCTGCCCAGCAAGAGTATCCCGTCGTCCTCATGGAGTGCCGAGGTGTGGACAGCGCCACCGTGCCTGCGTCGAAACGCCTCTCGCCCGAAACATGCTGGACGCACACGCCCCTCGAGCGATCACAGTCCGATCAGGCGTTCAACTTCCCTCCCTACCGCCTCGACCGGTATGCGTCTCCCGCCGACCGTCAGGCCCGGGTCGGCGTGCCATCGCCGTTCCCCAGCGACTGCATCTCGTTCGGATCCGGGATCCAACATTGGATCCCGTTCGTCGCCGCCGATGGCACGTCCTACGCGGGCGGACCGAGCGGCTGCGCCGGCGTCGCTCCGGATGCCGTGACGTACGAAGGGCAACTGCAACCGAGCAATACGACCTATGCGGCGACGGACCGTCAAGGCAACGGCTCAGCGAGCTTCGTGATCTCGACCTCCGAGTCCAACGCATCGCTCGGCTGTTCGAACACCGTCGCCTGTTCACTTGTCGTCATCCCGATCATGGGGATCAGCTGCGACCCGGCGGGGGCGAACCTGCCGCCGGCCGACCAACCGCCACAAGACGCACAGGACGAGGCGATGGCGAGGTGCTCCGCGAGCGGTCAGTACCAGCCCGGTGAGTTCTCACCCGGCACCCAGAACGCGGAGGATCTCGCCGTCTCGGGTCTGCTGTGGTGGAGTGAATCCAATTGGCAGAACAGGATCTCGGTTCCGTTGACGTTCTCCCAGCCCGCCAACATCTGCAACTCGGTCAACGACTCCGCACCGCTCTACATCTACGGCTCCGAGCTCATGACGCAGGCCACCCTCCAGTGGAGCCCGGCGTTCTGCCTCGATCCCAAGCTCTTCAAGTTCACGCACGTACAGACAGGGGAACCCCAAGCGAAGAGCCTGCTCCAGAATGGGACGATCGAGGCGGCGTTCGAGGGGGGACCTCCCCCGACGCCGTACGGCCGCCCGGTCGTGCAAGCGCCCACAGCTCTCACGGGCTTCGCGATCACCTTCGTCATCGACGACGCGACCGGCCATCCGATGCATACGCTGAGACTCACACCCCGCCTGCTCGCAAAGCTCTTGACCGAGTCCTATCCGGCAGCCCCGATCATCAAGGGACCAGATGCGGCGTTGTCGAACAACCCGCTGAACCTCGCGGAAGATCCCGAGTTCCGCGCCCTGAATCCGGGACCGCCTGCTGCGGGCTACAACACCGAACCGGCCGCGACCCTGTTCTCACTCTCGAGTGACTCCGATGTGATCTATGCCCTCACGTCGTATATCAATGCCGACCCGGACGCTCGCGCATGGTTGAACGGCAAGCCCGACCCTTGGGGGATGGTCGTTAATCCGGCCTACAAGGGGATCAAGTTGCCGGTCGACGGGTGGCCCCTCCTCGATACCTTCGCGTCCGGAGCGCTCTACTCTCCCGACCACAACCCATGTCTGGCGGCCGACCCGGTTCCGTTCCTGCCACTCGTAGCGGCCCCCGTTTCGACCCTCGCGCAGATCACGTTGAACATGCAGTTCGGGATCGCGAACTCGCAGATCATCTGCAAGAACCCTGGCGACGTGTCCCAGAAGCTTGGAGCGCTCGGTCGTGAGAACCCCGGACAGAGGTTCATCGTCGGGCTGACCACCCTCGCCGATGCTGAGCGGTACCAGCTGGACACGGCATCCCTCTTGACCCACACGGACTCAGGCGCCGTCGACAAGTTCAGCGACGCCACCGGACGCACGTTCGCCTCCCCGACCGACGCATCGCTTCGAGCTGCGGCGAAGATGCTGGAACCGAACGGGCGGGCCGGATCTTGGGTGCTCCCGTACGACCAGCTCCGAACCGCCTCCGGCGGAGAAGGCGCCTACCCAGGGACGATGTTGGTCTCCACGGCGATCCCCACGAAGGGGCTTCCGACGAAGGACGCCCAGCGATACGCGAAGTTCCTTCGGTTCGCCGTCACCCAGGGGCAACGGAGCGGTCTCGGGAACGGAGAGTTGCCGCCCGGCTACTTGCCGTTGACTTCGAGCGACGGGATGGGATCGCTCGCCCAGTACACGCAGCTCGCTGCCGACGCGGTCGAGGCGCAGAAAGGCTCCACGGTCTCGGTGGTGACCCTCAAGACCTCCACGCCCGGCGGGGGCTCACCCGGTGGCTCGTCGAATCCGCCCCCGGGTGGCGGATCGACCGGCGGACCCACGACGGGCTCGACCGGCGGATCCGTACCCCCCGGCCCCAGCACGACGCCCAACGGGCCGGAGCCGGTGTTGGTCGTGCCCGCCGCGGGGACGACGCTCGCGTTCGTTCCGGGCCTGGGCGGCCTGGTAGCACCATCGGTTCTCGCGCTGGGGGTGTTCTTCGCGCTGGCGGCCGGCGGAGCCTGGTACTTCGGGCGACCGAAGGTGAGCAGATGAGCATCCGGACGCCGGAGCGGGAGGACCGACCGGTGAGCATCCCGCCCGCGCCCGCCGAGGAAGCCGCAGCGGGGAACGCCGAGCACAAGCCGGAAAGGAAGAAGCGAGAGCCGCGGCGCGCGAAGCGTCCGACCGGTAAGGCGACGGTGATCATCGCGGTGCTGGCGAGCATCGCGGGGCTCGCGCTCTGGTTCGAGTTCTATTCGCTCGTGCTGACGCCCTTCCAGGAGCACGGGAACCAGGTGCGCCTCTACGACGCGTTCCGCCTCCAGCTCGCCGAGGCGACCGCGCCGACCGGCGGCGCGATCGCGAGCGGGGCCCCGGTCGCGCTGATCGACGCGCCGGGGATGCACGACCTGGTCGTGGTCGAGGGAACGACCTCCGCGAACCTGATGCAGGGGCCCGGTCACGAACGCGACACGCCGCTCCCCGGCCAGCAGGGAACCTCGGTGATCGACGGGCGGAGCGTCACGTTCGGCGCGCCGTTCCGCTCGCTGTCGCACCTCGCGGCGGGCGACGTGATGGACGTGACGACCTCGCAGGGGCAGTTCGTCTTCCGCGTCGATCGGGTCAGAGGACCCGGCGACCCGGCGCCTGCCCCGGCGTCCGACGCGGCCGGCCTGACCCTCGTGACCGCCGCCTCGAGCGGCTGGCGGAGCGGCTGGGCGCCGGACCACGCCATGTTCGTGGACGCAACCCTTACCGGTGCCGAGCCCGTCACGACGCCCGCAGGGCGGCCCACGACGATCGCCGAGAACGAGCGGCTGATGGCGGGTGACGACACCGCAAGGCTCGTCGGACTGTTCTGGCTGGAGGCGATCGGACTGGTCGCGGCGGGGATCCTCTGGGCTCGCCGGCGCTGGGGCCCGTGGCAGACCTGGATCGTCGGCGTGCCGCTGGCGGTCGCCGTCCTCTGGGGCGCGTCCGGAATCCTCTCCCGGCTCCTCCCGAACCTCATCTAGCCTTCCGGCGCAGCGCTTCTCGACGGCCATTGGATGTTCATCCAGGGCTTCGCATCGTTCCCAATCGAACCGTTGTTCGTTCCCCCTGGTCCCCGATACAACACCCTCGCTCACGTCCCAGAAGGAGGAGGAGCATGGGGAAGAGAGGGAGCGGTAGGCGACGGCTGGGCGCGATCGTCGCGCTCGTACCGTTGCTCGTCGTGGCGTTCGGGATGGGGACTCCGCCCGCGTTCGCGGACTACTACCCCTCCAACGCCGACGTCGTCGGCGTTGGTTCGGACACCGTCCAGTACGGGATCGACGTCCTCGCCGGCGGCTTCATCAACGGCGTCACGGGGTACAACGCGATCGGCAACATCAACCGCCTCATCAACATCGACGCGACCGCGGACGCGAACGCTCGACTCGCGTACTCGGCCGACGGCCTCGGCACCGGCACGTGTGCTCCTGGCATCGGCGGTACAGCCGGCACGGGTGGCCAGACCGGAACCCACTCCGACTCGCCGTGCTACCTCAACCCGACGGTCGTCCTCCGGGAGGGCCTGCCGCCCGTCCAGCGGCCGAACGGCTCGGGTGCCGGGTACGACGCGCTGCAGCGGGAGATCACGGCCGGGACACACGCGATCGACTTCTCGCGTTCGTCGGTCTGCCAGGGATCTGGCGCCGGCTGCCGCGGCAAGGTCGTGAGCAACGTCACCAGCGTGCAGGTCGCCAACGACCCGTTCGCGATCATGGTCGCGAACGGCACGCACGCGCCATCGCTTTCCGCCCCTCAGCTGAAGGCGATCTACGAGGCGAGCACGCCGAACTGCTTCCACTGGGGTGACACGATCAACGGGGTGAGCGTCGGAGGGACCGGCACCGACCTGATCCTGCCCATCATCCCGCAGGTCGGATCGGGCACGATCTCTGCGTTCAAGTCCGCCATCAACGTCACCAACTTCGGCAACTGCGGTCAGTACTTCGAGGAGAACGACCCCCAGGCCATCTTCGAGGCCGCTAATCCCCTCGACGCGATCGAGCCGATGTCCGGTGGACGTCTGAACCTGTACACGGGGAAGGACGGGAACGGCGCGGCCATCCCCGGCGTCACCGGCTTCTTCAACGACCCCAGCTGCCCCGAGGCAGCCACGACACCCGCAGGGTGCGTCGGAGGGGCCAAGGTCCTCAGCCCGGCCGTTCATCTGGTGACCACCGGCTCGCCGACGGACGGGAACGCCGTGTGGAACACCGTCCGCCCGCTGTACGTGTACTTCCGCTCCGCTGACATTGCCGAGACGGCTCCGTACGGGACGGACCACCCGTTCCAGCCTGGCAGCACGCTCAACTGGGTGCGGGCGCTGTTCTACAACCCCTGCTCGATCGGACAGGTCGGGTGCATCACGATCAGCGGTACGACGTACGGGCCCGGCGGTCAGCCATACATCGCGAAGAGCGCCGGTCAAGCACTGCTCAGACTCTCCGGCCTGAACGCGACGTACGTGGTCACGTCAGGAGGTCCGTAGGCACAGAAAGGACACATCTGCGCTGCGGAACACAACCGGAGCGGGGCGGGCAGGTCAACGTCTGCTCGCCCCGCGACCGGGCCGAGGAACACCGATCCACTCGAGAGATGAGGAGTACAGAGTGAAGCGTGTACTCACGAAACCACTGGGCGGAGCATTGGTCGTCGCGGTCGTTGTTGCGGGACTGACGCTGCTCAGCGCAGGCGCCGCGCTCGCTGTGGCGCCACCGTGGGAGCCGGATCCGAACTCCAACGCTCCGTACGGGAACGTCGTCCTCTACGACTCGGCCGGCAACGTCGTCACCGGTGGTAACAACCTGGCTCACATCGCCGACTACGCCGCAGCAACCACCGCGAAGGACGCGAACGCACAGTTCGCGACGCTCTCATTCGCCAATCCCGATAGCACGAAGACGACCAGTCTGTGGACCGTCGACTCAGCATCGGCGTCGACCTCGTTCCCGAGCGCCGCCGCGCCTGCCCCGATAACGGGACCGGGCTTCGCGTTCCCCCTGGTGACCCTCGGCGCGTCCGATGCATGCCTTTCCTGCTCCTACAGCGGGTTCGTGCATGATGCGAACCCCGCCTACGGGACCGTCGTCCAGATCCGTCTCAAGGACTCGGGTCCCGGCGGCGCGGGCTCGGGCACGCACTATTGGTCCACCGACGTCCAGATCACCAACTGGAACGCCTCGAATGGCACCGGCTCGTGGAGCGTCGTCTACCCCGGCATGACGGGGACGACGACGTCCATCACGACGACTCCGCCGAGTGGCGGGTCGGCACTCACCGGCACGAACGTCACGATGCAATCGACAGTCTCGCCGGCGCCGGCCGCCAACGGCACCGTTCAGTTCTTCGACACCTTCCCTGCAGCCCACCCCGTGGGTGCCCCGCAGGCCGTCTCGACGGGGACGCCAACGACACCCGTCGTCACCGACCTCGCACCGCCGATTGGGTTGCATCACTACACGGCGGTGTTCACACCAACCGGTGGCACGCTCGTGACCGGATCCAGTTCCGGTCAGAGCAACGTCACCATCACTCCGCCACAGACAGGGACGAGCGTCACGCTCAGCGCCAACCCGCTCACCGCTCCGCAGTTCACCCCGATCCACCTGACGGCCAACGAGAGCCCGTCGGGACCGGGACCGGGAGGAGCGGAGCCGGGCGTGATGGAGTTCTTCGACGGTGGTTCGTCGCTCGGGACGCAGAACGCGAACGACGGCACCGCGGGTGAGTACAAGCTGGACGTGTCGTCGCTGAGCGTCGGCCTCCACCACCTGCACGCGGTGTTCACGCCGACCAGCTCCAGCTTCTCGCAGTCACCGTCCTCGAACGTCGTCGACGTGACGATCACCGCCCCGACATGTCCCGGGGATCCGGCCCATTCGGTCTGCACGGACACGCAGCCGATCCAGGTGAACGTGGACCCGGGCTCGATCACGATCTCCACCCCGTACTTCGCGGGGACGCCGGGGAACCCGGGCAACGTGTTCGTCCTGCCGGCGATGCAGCTGGACCCGACGGCAACGTTCCTCAAGAGCGGTCCGGTGGCCTTCCCGAACCCGGGCGACCCGAAGATCGTGGTCACCAGCACGCTGGCGGGGAACCCGAACTGGACGGTCTCCGTGTCGGGGACGGACCTCACCAGCGGTGCGAACGTGATCGATGGGAAGGGGCTGGGTCTGACGGGAGGCGGCAACGCCGCGCCCCCCATCCCGGCCACGAAGAACATCGTCTTCACGGACAACCCCGCACACAACCCGGCACTCGCCGACGGGTTCGTCGGCATCAAGGGCGGACCCTTCACCTTCGCGCACACCACGAACGGTGGAGATGGATCGGCCTTCATGTTCGGGTTCCTGACGCTGTACGCGCCGACGTCGACGCCATCGGGCACGTACGGAGGCACGATCACCTTCAGCGTCGCGTAGCACGCAGCAGGGCGGAACCACGACGGTTCCGTTGAGGTCGAGCGGGGCGGGCACGATTGCCCGCCCCGCTCGACGCCTCGGCGTTACCGGACGGCCGGCACCGTGTGGCCGCACGCGCGGCACACGACCTCGCCGAGCTGGACCGACAGGCGGGTCGCGCCGCAGTTCGCGCACCGGTCGAGGCCGTCGGTCCAGTCCGGCCGGCGCTGGCAGTCCGGGCAGACGAGCACCTGTCGTCCACCTTGCGCCGCGCGCGCCCACGGCGCCGACCGCTTGTCGGGGTCGTAGGTCGGGCGGCCACACAGGAGGCACCTCGGCCGGTCCCCCGGCCCCGAGGCCCCGTCGAACGGCCCCACGGCCGAAGGATAGACTGCACGCCGCTCGAGCCCGCGTGGGCCCGCGCGGGAGGGAGATCCGATGAACGCAGACACGCCGTTCCACGCCGAGGGCGTGTTCACCGGTCTGAGCCACGAGGAGGGCGCCGAGATCCTCGCCGCCGGCACGCCGCTGTCGTTCCCGGCGGATGCCGCGATCTTCCGGGCGGGCGATCACGGCGACGCGATGTACGTGATCACCGGCGGACAGGCCAAGGTCGAGGTCGGCGGGCGCTTCCACATCCTCAAACCCGGCGACTTCTTCGGCGAGATGGCACTGCTCGCGCCCGGGCCCCGGATGGCCACGGTGGTCGCCGAGAGCGACGTTGAGACGGTCCGGATCCCCGCCGAGGCGTTCCAGCGGTTCCTGCTGGACCACCCGCCCGTTGCGGTCGCGATGATGAAGCAGCTCGTGATCCGGCTGCGAGAGGTCGAGCAGCGGATCGACGCCTGGATGGCCTGAACCGGGCCGTTCGGGGGACGCCCGGGGGACGCCGGGTCGCGACCAACGGCCGATAGCCCCACGACCCGCCGAGAGCCGATGCTTCGCGGTGCGGGCAGAGGGGTGTTCTCATGCGTCCACGAACCCAGCGTCGCCTGCTCGCCGGAACCTCGGCCCTGTGTCTGATCGCCTCGCTCGCCGTGCTCTCGGCGAACGCGTTCGCCTCGCCACACGTCGTGACGCGAGCCGTGCAGCGGCCCGCGCCCGTGCGGCACGCGACCTGGCAGCGGCGCACGCCGGTCGATCGCAACGGCGACCGGATCACGGACCTCCTCGCCCACCGGATGGCCGCCGCGAAGCCCGCCAGACGCTTCGACGTCGTCGCCACGTTCCGGAGCCGTGCGGCGCTGTCGAGCGCGACGGGCGCGATGGCCGGGGTGGCCGCGCACGTGCACCGGACCTTCGGCTTGATCGCCGGCTTCCAGGCCTCGCTCACCGCCCGACAGGTGCGCGCCCTGTCGCACCGGACCGGGCTCCTGCGCGTCGAACAGGATTTCGGCGTCCATGCGCTGGACGCGCCGGCCGATCAGGATTTCGGGACGGCCGCCGCCCGCTCCACGTTCGGCGACACCGGTTCCGGCACCGAGGTCTGCATCATCGACACCGGCGTGGACCCGAGCCACGAGCAGCTGAACTCCAAGGGCCCGATCCCCTTCCACGACTTCACCTCGAACAACCAGCAGAGCCCGTACGACGACAACGGCCACGGCACCCACGTCGCGTCGATCGCGGTCGGCGACGGCACGGGCAGCTCCGCCGCCGCCAGCCACATCGGCGTGGCGCCGAGCGCGAAGCTCGCGGTCGCGAAGGTGCTCGACTCGAGCGGGAGCGGCGACGACTCGCTCGCCGTGCTCGGGATCCAATGGTGCGCGGCGCAATCGGCCGTGGACGTGATCTCGATGAGCCTGGGCTCCGACGTCACCTCCGACGGACAGGATGCGATCTCGCTCGCGGTCGACGCCGCGGTCGAGAACCAGCACAAGGTCGTGGTCGCCGCCGCCGGCAACAGCGGCGACGTCTCCGGCTCGATCACGTCGCCCGGCTCGGCCGACGACGCGATCACGGTGGGCGCCGCAGCCGGCTGGTCCGGATCCCAGGGCGGCCTCTCCCTCGCGCCGTTCTCCAGCCGGGGGCCAACCGCCGACGGCCGGATCAAGCCCGACATCGTGGCGCCCGGCGTGAACATCACCGCGGCGCAGGCGGGCACCACGAGCGGGTACGTCACCGAGAGCGGAACGTCGATGGCGACGCCCTTCGTCGCCGGGACCGTGGCGCTGATCCTGGCGGAGCAACCGACCTGGACGCCCGATCAGGTGCGCGCCGACCTCGAGGGGACGGCGCACGACGTCGGCGCACCCGGCAAGGACGACGAGTGGGGCGCCGGGCTGCTCGATGGGTACGCATCGGTGGCGGCAGCTGCAGGTGCGAACGGAACCACGCCGTGGCCCACCTATCGTCGGTTCACCGGCTCGTTGGGCACCGCCGTCGCGGCGTCGCACACGTTCACGCTGACGGGCGGCGACCTGGGAGCCCCGATCGCCGCGACGATCATCACGAGCGGCGTTCCGAACTGTCAGCTGGACCTCGGACCTCCCTTCGGCTGCCTGAGTTGGGGCATCGATCCGGATCTCGACGTCGCCCTGTGGGACCCGACGAACACGCTCGTCACGCAGAGCACCTGCCCCTCGGGGGACAACTGCGTCTCGGGTCGGCAGGAGACGATCGAGTGGACGCCGACGATGGCCGGCACGTACACGCTCGAGGTCCAGCGGTTCTCCGGCACGGGCGGCTCGTACGCGATCGACCTGTTCACCGGCCCGGTGGGGTCGAGCGCGTCGCCGAGCCCTTCCTCGTCTCCCTCGTCGTCGCCGAGCTCCTCGCCGAGCGCGTCCCCGTCAGCCTCGCCCACGACGTCGCCGTCCGCGACGACCTCGCCGAGCACGTCGACGTCGCCCAGCGCCTCGAGCTCGCCGTCCACGAGCACCTCCCCGTCGCCCTCCCCCAGTTCCTCGTCGTCGAGCACCTCGCCGACGCCGTCGCCCTCGCCCAGCTCGTCACCACCGCCGTCGAGCACGTCGCCCAGCGTCCACATCGGCGATCTGGACGACCTGAGCGTGCGGACGTCGGCCGGCTGGCGGGCGGCGGTCCGCGTCCTGGTCGTGAACCAGGCGGGCACACCCGTTTCCGGGGCGGTGGTGCGTGGCACGTGGCCGAACGGGGCCTCCGCGAGCTGCACGACGAGCACGAACGGGATGTGCCGGATCACCCGGAACCTGGCGAGCTCGAAGGCGTCGATCGTGTTCACGGTCGGGAACGTCACCTCGAGCGTCGGGCCGTACCACAAGGCCGACAACACCGACCCGGACGGCGATAGCACCGGCACGAAGATCACGTTGCACCGGCCGTAGCCGGTTCAGCCGCGTTCGAACACGATCCGCCCGCCGGCCACGGTCGCGAGCACCTGTGTGCGTGCGATCTCGGATGTGGTGCCCCCGAACGGGTTCCGATCGAGGATCGCCAGGTCGGCCCGGCGGCCCTCCTCGATCGTTCCGGCGTCGTCGTCGTGGTTCACGTACGCCGAGCCGCGCGTGAACGCGGCCAGCGCCACCGGCAGGTCGATCGCCTGTGACGCGTCCAGGGTCGGCGCGTCCTCCGGCTCGCCGACCCCGCGGCGCGTCACCGCGACCTCGATCTCGGCGAAGGGGTCCGCCGTGCTCACCGGCCAGTCGCTGCCGAAGCACAGGACCGCGCCGCTGCGCCGCAGGTCGCCGATCGGATACAGGCGGGAGGCCCGCGCGCCGATCCGAGGCTCCGTCATCGTGACGGTCATCGGATCGGGCTGGGCCCAGTACGGCTGCAGGTTCGCGACGACGCCGAGCGGGCGCAACCGCGGCACGTCGGACGGCTCGGGCAGCTGTAGGTGCGCGACGTGGTGCCGCAGGTCGTTCGGCCCGTTCGCCGCCCGGGCGGCCTCCACCGCGTCGAGGGCCGAGCGGACCGCCCGGTCCCCCAGCGCGTGCTGGTGCACGGGGAAGCCGAGCGCGTCGAGCCGGACCACCGCCTCGCGCAGCGCCTCGGCCTCGACGAACTGGATCCCGCGGTCGTGCGCCTGGCCGAACGGCGCCTCGTAGGGATCGAGCATGGACGCGGTGCAACTCTCGGGACAGCCGTCGAGCATGATCTTGACGGTGGAGGCGTGGACGTTGCCGCCGGTCCCCCACGACCGCGCACCGACCAGGTCGTCGATCTGCTCGGGTCCGCGGTGCCGATCCCACCACAGCGCCGTCACGACGCGGGCCGTGAGCTCGCCGGCATCGTCGACCGCGCGGTAGGCGCGGAGCAGATCGGGTTCGACCCACGCGTCCTGCCATCCCGTGATCCCGAGCGCGTGCAGCTCGCGCTGCGCGACACGGATCGCCTCGGCCCAGTCCTCGACGCCGTCGCGCGGCACGACCTCGGACCGGAACGTGTACGCGGCGCCCTCCTGCAGGCACCCGGTCGGCGAGCCGTCGGGATCGCGCACCGCGTAGCCGTCCCATGGGTCCGGCCAGGCGGCGGTCCGGCCGCCACGGGCGAGCGCCTCGGAGTTCACCCAGGCGGCGTGCGTGTCGGTGTTCATCAGGAACACGGGCCGGTCCGCAACGACGGCGTCCAGATCCTCCCGGCGGGGACCGTCCGTGCCGAACACGACGTTGAGCCAGCCGCCGCCGACGATCCAGGGGAGCTCCGGATGCGCGCGCGCGAAGGCTCCGATCCGCTCGAGATAGGCGTCCTTCGTTCCGAGGTCGTCGAGGTTGACGTTGCGCAGGATCCGCCCGGCGAACGCCGCGTGGACGTGCGCGTCCTGGAAGCCCGGCACGACGCAGGCGCCCGAGAGCACCGGCGGCGAGCCCGTGATCCGCTCGCGGACCTCCCGCTCGGTGCCGACCGCGACGATCCGGTCCCCGAGCACGGCGACCGCCTCCGTCCAGCGGCGCGCGGCGTCCGCGGTGAAGACGTCGCCCGTCACGATCAGGTCCGCGCCGGTCGGAGCCATGGCCGCGGACGCTAGCACCGGCCGTAGACTCGCGCGCGTGCAGCTGAACCCGACGGAGGAGGACCGGCTCCGGATCTTCACGGCGGCCGAGCTCGCGCGCGCGACCCTCGACCGCGGGCTGCGCCTGAACGCACCCGAGGCGACCGCGCTCGTGTGCGACGAGATGCACCTGGCCGCGCGCGCCGGCGGCACGTGGTCCGAGGTCGCGGAGGCCGGCCGGCGCGCGCTCGCACCCGAGCAGGTCCTCCCGGGGGTCGCCGACCTGGTGCCCGAGATCCGGCTCGAGGTCCTGTTGGAGTCCGGCACCCGGCTCGTGGTCCTGCGCTCACCGTTCGGCCCGACGCAGGAGGAGGGCCCCGGCGGGCTCCGGTTCGGCGAGGGCGACGTGGCGCTCCTTCCCGGCCGGCGGCGCCGGAGCGTGACCGTCACGAACACCGGCGTCCGGCCGGTCCGTGTCAGCAGCCACTTCCCGTTCTGGCGCGTGAACCCCTCCCTCGTGTTCGACCGCGACCTCGCCGCCGGGTTCCGGCTCGACCTGCCGGCCGGCGACTCGCTGCGGTGGGCGCCGGGGGAGACGAAGGAGGTCGCCCTGGTCGCGCTCGGAGGCGCGCGTGCCTGAACGCCTGTCGCGGGCGGAGCACGCGCTGCGGTTCGGCCCGACGGCCGGCGACCGGATCCGCCTCGGCGACACCGACCTGTGGATCCGGATCGAGGAGGACCTGACCGAGCCGGCGGACCAGGCCGTCTGGGGGTACGCGAAGAACTGGCGCTCACGGATGACGCAGCGCGACGCGGCCGCGCGGGACTCCGAGTTGGACGCGGTGATCGCCGGGGCGATCGTGGTCGATCCCCTGCTCGGGATCGTGAAAGCGGATATCGGGATCAAGGACGGACGGATCGTCGGGGTCGGACGGGCGGGCAACCCGGACATCACCGACGGGGTCGATCTCACGATCGGTCCGAACACCTGGCCGATCGCGGCGTTCGGGCTGATCGCGACGCCCGGCGTCGTGGACTCGCACGTCCACCTGCTGAGCCCGAGGCTCGTTCCGGTGGCGCTCTCGGCCGGCGTGACCACCCTGATCACCGCCGGGTTCGAGGAGCCGCCCGAGCGGATGCGCTCGACGCTGGAGGCGTTCGAGCGGCTGCCGGTCAACGTGGGCCTGCAGGCGTCAGCCCGCACCGACGCGCCGGGCGGTCTCGAGCCGGTGCTCGAGGCCGGCGCCGTCGGCCTGAAGATCCACGAGGATTGGGGTGCCTATCCGGAGATCATCGACGCCACGCTCCGCGCGGCCGATGCGCACGACGTCGCGGTGTGCCTGCACACCGATGGGCTGAACGAATCGGTCGAGCTCGAGGGGACGGTGGAGGCGATCGGCGGGCGCGCGATCCACGCGTACCACGTGGAGGGTGCGGGCGGAGGCCACATCCCCGACCTGATCGCGATCGTCCGCGAGCCGAACGTGTTCTGCTCCTCGACCACGCCGGGGATCCCCTACGCGGCCGGCGCCGCCGAGGAGCATCCCGACATGATCCTGATCGTCCACGACGGGAACCCCGACCTGCCGGCCGACGTCGAGGCCGCGCGCGAGCGGATCCACCCCGGCTCGATGGCCGCGGAGGGCCCGCTGCACGAGCTCGGCGCGATCTCGATCGTGAACAGCGATTCGCAGGGCATGGGCCGGATCGGCGAAACGTTCCGCAGGACGCTCCAGCTCGCGCACGCGATGAAGGCCTGGCGCGCGACCGACGCCGGCGCCGGATGGGGACAGGTCGCGGCCGTCCGCCGGATCCGCCCGGCGCCGGCGCCCACCGACGACCGGCCCGACGACAACGAGCGCGTGCTCCGCTACCTCGCGAAGGTCTCGGCCGATCCCGCACGCGTGCACGGCGTCGCCGACGAGGTCGGCTCGCTGGCGCCCGGCCGCCTGGCCGACGTCGTGCTGTGGCGCTCCACCCACATCAGCGTCAAGCCGGCGGCGGTCCTCAAGGGAGGCGTCGTCGCCTGGTCCGCCGCAGGTGCGGGCAACGCCAGCGTGCACGGCGCCGAGCCCACCCGCTTCGGCCCGGACTGGGGCGGGCTGGGAGACGCCCCCTCGCGCCTGGCGACCACGTTCGTGTCGGCCACGGCTGCCGAGGCCGGCATCACCGAGGCGCTCGGGACCCGCCGGCGGGTGGTCGCGGTGCGCGGTACGCGGACGATCCGCCGGGAGGACCTCGTCGCGAACACGGCCGCCCCGCCGATCGAGGTCTCGCCGATCGACGGGGTGGTCACGCTCGGCGGCCGCGCGCTGGCCTGTGCGCCGCTCGACGCGGTGCCGCTGTCGCGTCGCTACGTGCTGGCCTGAGCGGGCCCCGTCACGAAGCGCTCCCCGTCCCGGTAGGACGCGTCCGCGCCGGGGCCACGAACCTCGACGCCCCCGAGGCCGGCGACCTCCCAGCTGCGTCCGTCGCCCAGGATCGCGGTGCGCTCATCGATCCCGACGAACCACGATCCGTCGGGCACCCGCGACGTCATCCACCACGACGCACCGGGTACCCGCCGCATCCGGTCCCAGTGGACGCCGAAGGACACCTCGGGCACCAGGCCCAGCCCGAACAGCCACGACGTGCCGCGGCGGCCGTCGCGCGACCGACTCGCGACCATCGCCCCGGCCGAGCAGCCGGCCCATACGGCGCCGCGGTCCAACGCGCGGCCGATCGCCGCGAACAATGCCGAGCCGCGCAGCACGTCCGCCAGCAGCTGCGGCTTGCCGCCCGAGAAGTACACGATCGACGCGCGCTCCGCACGTTCTGCCAGATCGGCACGCTCGGCGTCCTGCGGCGTCTTCACGGGCAGCACCGCCGCGGGGATCCCCGCCCCGGCGTAGTGCTCCAGACCCATGTGGCCCCAGCGCTCGAAGACGTCGTCCCCGTCGCGGGCGCTCGCGGTCGGGAGGATCGCGACCGAGCCGTCGCCCGTCGCGGCCGCCAGCGCCCGGCGTTCGACGTCGGTTGACCACGCCTCGAACTCCCCGGAGCCGAGCAGCAGGAACGTCCGCGGCATCGCGCGAGCGTACCGCCGCGAGCGGCGGGCGCTCAGTCCTCGGCCAGCGGGGTCTCCGGCGGCGCGCTCGAGGCGTCGGCGACGGCCGCGGCGGGCGCCGGCGCGACCGGCACCGGCGGGATCCGGCCGCGGCGATGCCGCCCGGCACGCCCGCCGTCGCCGAACCCCGGCGCGGCCGACGTCGCGATCCGGCGGGCGCGCCACGTCGCGACCAGCAGCACGCCGACCCCGAAGATCCCGCCGAGCGTCCACCACACCACGTTGAGCACCGGCACGAGGCCGACCGCCGTCCCGACCCCCCAACCGGCGGCGAGCGCGCCCCCGGCGCGCCGCGGCTCGCGGACGAGCGCGCGGCCGACCACCCAGGTCGCGGCGGCCAGGCCGAGGAGCCACAGCAGCCCGGTCGCGAGCAGCAGCGAGAGCCCGATCGGGAGCCCGAGGATCGTCGCGGCCGTCGCGACCGCGAGGATCGGGAGCCCGAGCGCGAGCGCCATGCCCCAGCCGCCGGCGGCGAGGGGATGCTCGCGACCGACGGACGCGACGCGTTCGACGCCCCGTGGGGCCAGCCACCAGAGCAGCAGCGCCACCACGAGCACCGAAACGGCGACGGCCGCCGCGGCGAGGAGCGCGCCGAGGGCGGCCACCGGCCCCGACAACGAGAACCGAACACCCCGGGCGATCCCGCCGCCGACTTGGGCTCCCGCCGCGACCACGACGTCCGAACCACCCCGAACCGTGCCAGCGACCTGCGCCGTCGGCAGCAACCGGATCGTGCCGTGCACCGCGATCACGTCGCCGGCGACCTGCCCCGAGATCGTCACGGAACCGTTCAGCACGACGACGTCGCCGCGCACCACGCCGCCCACCAGCACGGTGCCATCGAACACGACGACCTCGCCCACGACCTGGCCCCTCGGGACGACCACGTCCCCCCGGAGCACGACCTGATCCGACGGTTGCGGCCCGGAGCGTGCCTGCGCGAGCGCGGCCCCGGGCCACATCGCGACGACCAGGACGCAGGCGGCGGGGAAGGCGCGCCGGAGCATGGGCCGCATCCTACCGGCGGCCCGCCGGCCCCCCGGGACGTCCCGCGTCGGCCCCACGGCGTAGCCTGGCTGCGCCGTGTCGCTCTCGGTCTTCTCCCCCGTCGCTCGGGCCTGGTTCGAGGCCTCGTTCGCCGCGCCCACCGACGCGCAAGCGAAGGGATGGAGGTCGATCGCCGCCGGCGACCATTCGCTGGTCCTCGCCCCCACCGGCTCCGGCAAGACGCTCGCCGCGTTCCTGTGGGCGATCGACCGGCTCGCGCAGGAACCGCCGCCTCCGCCCGACCGGCGCACCCGCGTGCTCTACCTCTCGCCGTTGCGCGCCCTGGCGGTCGACGTCGAGAAGAACCTCCGCGCGCCGCTGCAAGGGATCGCCCGGGAGGCCGAACGCCTCCGCGCGCCCCTCACGCACCTCCCTTCGGTCGGGGTCCGCACCGGCGATACGGATCCGCGAGAACGCCGGCGCCTGCTCCGCGAGCCCCCCGACATCCTGATCACCACGCCGGAGTCCCTCTATCTGATGCTCACGTCCTCGGGGCGCGAGACGCTTCGCGGCGTCCGCACCGTGATCGTCGACGAGATCCACGCGATGGCCGCGACGAAGCGCGGCGCCCATCTGATGCTCTCGCTCGAGCGCCTCGCCGCGCTCACCGACGCGCCGTTCCAGCGGATCGGCCTGTCGGCCACGCAGCGTCCGCTCGAGGAGATCGCCCGGTTCCTCGGCGGGTTCGAACGCGACGGGTCCCCTCGGCCCGTCGAGGTCGTCGACGCCGGCGTGCGCAAGCCGCTGGACCTCGAGGTGATCGTGCCGGTGCGGGACATGGCCGAGCTCGGCGGCGCGGCCGATCCGAACGAGGATCCGCGGACCGCCGGCGCCGATCGCACGTCGATCTGGCCGTCGATCCATCCGGTGCTCCTGGATCTGATCCGCGCCCACCGCAGCACGATCGTGTTCGTGAACAACCGGCGGAGCGCCGAGCGGCTCTCCTCCCGGCTGAACGAGCTCGCCGAAGAGGACCTCGTTCGGGCGCACCACGGCTCGATCGCGCGCGATCAGCGGATCCAGATCGAGGACGCGTTGAAGGAGGGCCGGCTGCGGGCGATCGTCGCCACCTCGTCCCTCGAGCTCGGGATCGACATGGGCGCGGTCGACCTGGTCGTGCAGGTCGAGGCGCCCGATTCGGTGGCGAGCGGACTGCAGCGGATCGGCCGCGCCGGACACCAGGTGGGCGCGCCATCGGTCGGCAAGCTGATCCCGAAGTATCGGGGCGACCTCCTCCAGACGGCCGTCGTCGCCGAGCGGATGCTGGACGCACGGATCGAGGCCACGCGGTACCCGCGCAACCCGCTGGACGTGCTGGCCCAGCAGGTGGTGGCGATGACCGCCGTCCAGGAGTGGCACGTCGAGGATCTCTACGCCGCGGTCCGGTCGGCCGCGAACTTCGCCGAGCTCTCGCGCGAGGTCTACCTCGCGGTCCTCGACCTGCTCGCCGGCCGCTATCCCTCCGACGCCTTCGCCGGGCTCCGGCCGCGGATCGTGTGGGACCGCGCGGCCGACACCGTGCGGGCGCGGGAAGGGGCCGGACGGATCGCGATCACGTCGGGCGGCACGATCCCAGACCGGGGGCTGTTCGGGGTGTTCATGCCCGACGGCACCCGTGTGGGCGAGCTCGACGAGGAGTGCGTCTACGAGTCCCGGCGCGGCGAGGTGATCCTGCTCGGCGCGAGCGCGTGGCGGATCGAGGACATCACGCGCGACCGCGTCGTCGTGAGTCCGGCGCCGGGCGAGCCGGGCAAGCTCCCCTTCTGGAAGGCGCCCGGGCCGGGACGGCCGATCGAGCTGGGCCGTGCGATCGGCGCCTTCACCCGCGAGCTGCGCACGACCGAGCGGACCGCCGCCCTCGGCAAGCTCCGCGACGACCTGGGCCTCGACGCGTGGGCAGCCGCGAATCTCGTCAACTACGTTGACGAACAGGCCGAGGCGACCGGCGGCGCGGTTCCCGACGACCGCACGATCGTCGTCGAACGCTTCCGCGACGAGCTCGGCGACTGGCGGGTCTGCGTGCTCTCCCCGTTCGGCTCGCGGGTGCACGCGCCGTGGGCGCTCGCGATCGAGGCGCGGATCCAGGATCGCCTCGGACCGGGCGCGCAGGTCCTGTGGTCCGACGACGGCATCGTGCTGCGGTTGCCGGAGGCCGTGGAGCGGATCCCGGTCGACGACCTGGTGTTCGAGCCCGAGGAGATCGAGGAGACCGTGGTCGCGGTGCTCCCCGGCACGGCGATGTTCGCGTCGGTCTTCCGCGAGGTGGCGGCGCGCGCGTTGCTCCTGCCCCGGCGCCGGCCCGGGGAGCGCACCCCGCTGTGGCAGCAGCGCCAGCGGAGCGCCGATCTGTTGGTGGAGGCCGCGCGCCATCCCGATTTCCCGATGCTGCTCGAGGCCACGCGCGAATGCCTCCGCGACGTGTTCGACGTGCCAGCGCTCCGCGACGTGATGGCCGACCTGCGCGCGCGCCGTACGCGGCTGGTGGCCGTCGACACCGACCGCGCCTCACCGTTCGCGCAGTCGCTGCTCTTCCGGTGGATCGCGGTCTACATGTACGAAGGCGATGCGCCGCTCGCGGAACGGCGCGCGGCCGCCCTGTCGCTGGATCGCGACCTCCTCCGCGAGCTGCTCGGCACCGACGAGCTTCGCGAGCTGCTCGACCCGCGCGCGCTCGACGAGGTGGAGCTCGCGTTGCAGCGGCTCGCGCCCGGGCGGGGAGCCCGGGGACCCGACGGCGTGCACGACCTCCTCCGCGAGCTTGGACCGCTCCGGGCGGACGAGATCGCCGCCCGCGCGGACGGCGATACGGCCGACCTGCTCGCAGCGCTGCTGCGCGACGGACGCGCGATCCCGGTGCGGGTCGCCGGCGAGGAGCGGGCCGCCGCGGTCGAGGACGCGGCCCGCCTGCGCGACGGGCTCGGCGTCGCGCTGCCGCAAGGCCTGCCAGCGGTGTTCACCGAGCCCACCGAACGGCCCCTCGCCGACCTCGTCGCGCGCTACGCCCGCACGCACGGGCCGTTCGTGGCCGACGAGGTGGCCGCGCGGTACGGGACCGGCGTCGACGCGGTCCGGCTGACGCTCGATCAGCTGGAGACCGAGGGCCGCATCGTGCGCGGGGCGTTCCGCCCCGGCGGCGCGGAACGCGAATGGTGCGACGTCGAGGCTCTGCGGCGGATCCGGGCGCGGTCGCTGGCGGCGCTCCGCCGGGAGGTCGAGCCGGTCGACGCCGCGGCGTTCGGACGCTTCCTGCCCGCGTGGCAGGAGGCCGACCGGCCGCGCGGCGGCGTCGACGCCCTGCCGGCGGCGATCGGGCGGCTCCAGGGCGTCGCGTTGCCGGCGTCGATCCTAGAAACCGACGTCCTGCCGGCGCGGGTCCGCGGGTTCCGGCCCGCCGATCTCGACGCGCTCTGCGCCGGCGGCGAGCTGATCTGGATCGGGTCGGGGGCGATCGGCCCGGCCGACGGCCGGATCGCCCTGGCCTTCCGCGATCGGGCCGGGCTGCTCGCCCCCGTCGGATCGGAGGAGCTCCGCCCGGGCGGGCCGATCCACGACGCGATCCGCGGCCGGCTCGCGGAACGCGGCGCCAGCTTCTGGCCGGACCTCGTGGCCGCCGCGGGGACGGCCGAGGAGGCCTCGCTGCTCGCCGCCCTCTGGGACCTGGTCTGGGCCGGCGAGGTGACGAACGACACGCTCGCGCCCCTCCGCGCGTTCCTCGCGGGGACGGCATCGCGCCGGACACGTGCCGCGGCCCGTCCCCGCCCCGGCGCGATCCGCCGCTCGGGCCCGCCGGCCGGCGCCGGACGCTGGTCGCTCGTCGCATCGCTCCTGCACCCTGAGCCCTCCGCCACCGAGCGCGCGATCGCGCGCGCCGGCCAGCTCCTGGACCGCCACGGCGTCGTGACGCGCGAGGCCGCGTTGGCGGAGGACGTCCCCGGCGGGTTCGCCGGCGTCTATCCCGTCCTCAAGACGATGGAGGAGTCCGGCACCGTACGGCGCGGCTATTTCGTCTCCGGCCTCGGGGCCGCGCAGTTCGCCTCCCCCGGCGCGGTCGACCGGTTGCGCTCCCTCCGGAACGCTTCGCCGGAGGCCGCCGTCGCGACCCTCGCCGCGGCCGATCCGGCGCAGCCCTACGGCGCCGCGCTCGCGTGGCCGGACAGCGCCGGACGGCCGAGCCGGTCCGCGGGCGCGTACGTGCTGCTCCGGGACGGCCGGCCGGTCGCGTTCCTCGAACGCGGCGCGCGGACGCTCGCCACGTTCGGCGAGGACGACCCGGCCGGATGGGCCGACGCCCTGGCCGCGATCGCGAAGGACGGGCGGGTGCGCCGGATCGAGCTTCGCCAGATCGACGGCATCGCCGCCGGCGACCATCCCGCCGCGGAGGCGCTCCGCGCCGCAGGCTTCGTCGACGGGTACCGAGGCCTCACGCTCCGCGCCTGAGCGCCCCGGACCGGCGGCGCGGTTCCCGGCGACCCTGAACGGCCGCGTACTCGCGGCCCTGCTCCCCGGCGCGGGCTGCCAGACTGAGCACGTGAGCTTCGGCGCGGAGGGACCGTCCTGGGCGATCTCGACGCCGCACACGGCGGCGACCGACGCCGGCGTCGCGGCGTTCGAGCGGGGGGGGAACGCTCTCGACGCCGCGCTGCACGCCGCGATCACGCTGACGGTGGCGTACCCGCACATGTGCGGCGTAGGCGGCGACCTCTTCGCCCTGATCCAGCGCCCCGACGGCGAGGTCCTCGCCCTGAACGCGAGCGGGCGGTCCCCGCGCGGGGCGGACCCCGAGGCGGCCCGCACGCACCATCCGGAGATGCCCGAACGCGGACCCGTGCCGGTGACGGTCCCGGGCGCGGTCTCGGGATGGCACGAGCTGCATGCGAACGGCGCCGAGCTCCCCTGGTCCGACGCGTTCGAGGCCGCCGCGCGCCTGGCGTTCGACGGCATCGAGGTGAGCCACTCGCTCGCCGACATCCTGGCCGATCCGGACGCTCCGCACGCCGCCGACCCGCTGCTCGGACCGCTCTTCTATCCGGCAGGCGCCCCGCTGCCGGTGGGAGCGACGGTCGTGCAATCGGCGCTCGGCACGACCCTCGCGACGCTGGCCGAGCGTGGGCCGGGGACCCTCTACGGCGGGGCGCTCGGCGCCGCGTACGCGGAGGGACTCGCCGCCCGCGGTGTTCCGGTCGCGCTGGAGGATCTGGCCGCGCACCGGGCGACGATCCTCGCGCCGCTGCGCGCGCCGTTCGGCGGGTTCCACGTCTCGGTCGTCCCCCCGAACTCCCAGGGGTTCACGCTGCTGGAGATCCTGGCGCTCGCCGACCGGCTCGGGCTCGACGCCGATCCGCACGGGCCCGACGCCGGGACCTTGGCGCGCGTGGTCGCCGCCGCGGCGCGCGACCGGGAGCGGCACCTCGCCGACCCCGACGCGATGCTCCTGCATCCCTCGGTCCTGCTCGACGACGGCCACCTCGCCGGGATCGCCGACGAGATCCGCGCGGGGGTGCCCGACGCGCCGGCCGCGCCCGCGACGCGCGGCGACACGGTCGCGCTCGTCGCCGCCGACGCGCGCGGCTGGGCGGTCTCGCTGATCCAGAGCCTGTTCTGGGACTTCGGCTCGGGGATCGGCGAGGAGACGACCGGCATCGTGGCGCAGAACCGGGGCGCCTGCTTCACGCTCCAGCCCGACCACCCGAACGCCTTCGCGCCCGGCAAGCTCCCCGCCCACACGCTGATGCCGGCGCTCGTCCACGACGAACGGGGGCTCGCCGCCGTGGCCGGAACGATGGGCGGCTACGGGCAGCCCCAGATCGACGCGCAGACGATCGCGCACGCGATCGTGGCGGGCCGTTCGGCGGCCGACGCGATCGCGGCGCCCCGCTGGATCATCGAACGCCGCGAGCCGGGCGACGCCGGACCGCTCGCGCTCGTCGAGGAGGGCCTGCCGACGCCGGTCGTCGACGCGATCGCGTCCGCGGGGTTCGCGACGCTTCCGGTCGGCCGCCGAACCGAGGCGCTCGGGCACGCGCATCTGATCCGGCTGGGCCCGGGTGGGTTCGATGTCGGCTCGGATCCTCGGGCAGA
>Ga0187785_10000165_pt1 | contig 24894 bp, 22 predicted proteins | sample 0815_BV2_4_20_MG_FD_132466 | JGI IMG/M metagenome (GOLD analysis project Ga0187785, IMG submission 132466) | Tropical peat soil microbial communities from peatlands in Department of Meta, Colombia - 0815_BV2_4_20_MG | ecosystem: Environmental > Terrestrial > Soil > Wetlands > Peat | place...
GTCCGGCCTTGCGTGAAGCAACTGACATGAGCGCCTCAGGCTGCTTGTGCCGATGACTGCGCATTGAGGCAGGGAGGCAAAATTGGGGATTGCGGACGATCGGATGTCCGGGCGACCCGCCGGATTGCCCCTGCGGGTTATAAAGGCGTCGCGCGGATCTTCGCGCTTGCATATGACGGCCAGGTGGAGCCCCTGCGGAAATTCGGTCGGCACGTCTTTCATGCTGTGCACGGCGATGTCCGCTTCGCCACGCAGCATCGCCTCTTCGATCTCCTTCACGAACAGGCCCTTGCCTCCGACCTTTGCGAGCGGAACGTCTACTATCTTGTCTCCGGTCGTCTTGATCTTGTTGAGCTCGACCACAATCCCGGGGTGCAGCCGCTCAAGCTCGGACTTGACCCATTCGGCCTGCCAAAGGGCCAGCTTGCTCGCCCTGGTGCCTATCACTATTTTTCTATTCATCATCTTCACCGTCAATCCCGTAGAGTTTTTTTATTATTATCGTCATCATCTCGCGGTCTTCCACGCTTTCCCTGAGGGCTACAGTAGGGTTATGCATCAGCTTGTTGGTGATGGCATTGGCCAATCCTTCCACTGCGTCCATCTTGTCCTTGTCAAGATCAGGAAACCTGTTTCGGAATTTCTCGATTTCTTCTCTCCTGATATCGTCGGCCTTTTGCCTGAGTGCAACTATTACAGGCACTGAGTCCAGAGTGGCAGCCCAATGGGAAAATTTCTCGACCTCCTCCTCGATTATCGCCTCAGCCTTTGCAGCCTCTTTCTTCCTCTCCAGGATATTTGTATCGACAACTTCCTGGAGGTCGTCAACATTGTAAAGGTAGACGTTGTCGATCTTGTTTATCTCCGGATCGATGTTCCGCGGCACAGATATATCTATTATGAAAACGGGTCTGTGTTTCCTCTGTTTCATGACCTTTTGCATCTGGTCTCTGAAGAGTACGTACGAAGGCGCGCCTGTAGAGCATATTAGGATGTCGGTTTCAACCAGCGCAGAGACAAACTCTTCGAAGCGCACTGCGCAGCCGCAGAACTCCTTCGCCAGTTCGCACGCCCTGTCATAAGTCCTGTTTGCGACGCGCACATCGGTAACCCCGTTGTTTACGAGGTGGCGCGCGGCCAATTCAGCCATTTCGCCTGCGCCAAGCAGCATGAACGATTTTCCGGGAAGTCCGGTAAATATTTTTTTTGCGAGCTCGACGGCTGCAAAGCTTATGGATACGGCGTTTTCAGCGATCCTGGTTTCAGTCCTGACCCGCTTTGCAGTCGAAATGGCTTTTTTCATCAGCCGGTTCAGAATGACGCCCGTTGTCTTTTTCGCAAGCGCGAACTCGAAGGCGTCCTTAAGCTGGCCGAGGATCTGCGGTTCGCCTATGATCATGGAATCAAGACTTGAAGCCACTCTGAATACATGACGAACGGCTTCCGACATTTCGCGAACATAAAGAGTCTTTTCGAATTCCGGCCTGGCGATATCATGAAATGTCGCCAGAAAATCCTTTATCGCATCGGCGGCTTCGGGTGCGTTATCTGCGGATGCATATATTTCAACCCTGTTGCAGGTCGAAAGCAGCGCGGCTTCGCTTACTCCGCGGGTCTGTCTGAGCGCGAGCAATCCCTTTTCCAGCCTGGCGCCGTTGAAGGCGAGCCTCTCCCTGATCTCAACAGAAGCGGTCTTGTGATTGAGTCCGATTACGAAGAAGTTCATTGGAAGGTATGCGCGCTCTTTAACAAAAAGTTTACGCCGAGGAAGGTAAACATGACGGCGATGAAGCCGATCACTGAAAGGATGGCAGCCCGCTTTTTACGCCATCCCGCAGTGAGTCTGAGATGCAGGATTACTGCATAGATCAGCCAGGTGATGAGCGACCAGACCTCCTTGGGGTCCCAGCTCCAGAAGCGGCCCCAGGCGCTTTCTGCCCAGAGGGAGCCGCTGATGATAGCCATTGTCAAAAACGGAAATCCGGTATTGATGAGCTTATGGTTGATCTCATCGAGCACCTGCAGGCTGGGAAGCCTCTTGAAAAGCCCGCTGAGGTGCTTTGATTTGAGGTAGTATTCCTGCATGAGATACATTGTTCCGACGCCGAAGGCCACGGCAAAGGCCGCGTTGGAGACAAAGGCGAAAATGGTGTGTATCCAGAGCCAGTGGCTTCTCAGAACAGGGGAGAGAGGCACGATAGCGCGCGGCAAAAAGGCGGATGTCAGCATAAGCATGAGCACGAGCGGCAGTATGAACGATCCCATTATGCCGATTTTGTATCGGTACTCCAGTGAGAAATATATGAGGACAACGCACCATGCAAAGAATGAGGCGGCTTCGTGCATACTGGCCACCGGAAGGTGTCCGCCTGCAAAGGACCTGTACAGGATGGAGGCCGTGTGCAGAATGAAGCCTGCCGCCGAGATGGAGATCATCAGTCTGGATGATTCCTTGCCGCCCTTGAACAGGTCTACGATACCGATTATGACAGCGACAAAGTAGCCTGTAAGGGCCAGTTCGAATAATATGGTGCCCATCAGAAGCAGCCGAGCTCGCAGCTCTTTATTTTGATCTTGAGCCCGTTGGCTGCGGCGCCGACCCGGGCATAAGGCACGCCGAGGTCTTCTGCTATCTTCCGCGCCTGGGTGCAGGTAACCCGGTCGTCAACCGCCATTGCCCTGAGCAGATGCTCGATTTCTTTATTTTTCTCGATCGTTTCCATGAAAGACATTATATCCTGTGCAACGCCGTCGTCAAATTCGTATGGATAATGTTCGAGGGCCAGATGCTTCGCCTCGCCCTTTATCGGGGTGCCGGTGAGTGAATATGCCGCCGGTGCTACGACTATGTCAGCCTGTCGGATGATAGCAGGTGCCGAGGGCTTGGTGTTCTCCGTCGACTCCCCAAAAATAAATATTACAATATCGGGAAGCGCAAACTCAATTGCACTATTGCCCTCTATGATCACACAGTCCAGATCCGCCAGCTTTGAAAGCGCAATTGACAGCGGCGTATCCAGCCCGTCACGGGGAGACTTTATCCAGATAACCTTTTCGGCACCGGCCTCCAGAAGCCGGGAAGTGTCCTTGTCCCCCTGTTTGAGTGTTTCTTCATCTTCGATGACGGAAGCGTATAAATCCGTTTTCGTGAATTTGATGGCGCCGATATGCGGCATGCACTTGACGAGGCATGGATGATGATGTTTCAGGCTTTTTATCAACGCGCAGGCGAGAGAGGTCTTGCCTACGGAGCTGTGCGCGCCGCCGATGCCGATGAGGAAGGGTTTGGACTTATTCCTTATGCTCGGCCTCCGGCTGCCCGGTGGCTTCCTTGTGCCCGCACTTTTTCTCCTGGCAGACATGGAAGACCTCACCTGCCTTGTTTCTTTTCTCAAGCATGAAGGGAGCGCCGCATTTCTGACACGGCACAGGCACCGGCTTGTACCACAATGCGAAGGTGCAAGCCGGATAGTTGCCGCAGCTCCAGAAAGGCTTGCCGCGCCTGGATTTCCTTTCTACGATGTCTCCTCCGTCAACAGGGCATTTGACGCCCGTCGAAAGAGGCTTTGTGGTCTTGCACTCCGGATATTTGGAGCAGGCGATGAACTTGCCGAAACGCCCGGTCTTCATCATCATCGGTGAGCCGCACTTCTCGCAGACCTCACCGGTAAGCACTTCATCGGCTGTCTGAGGCTTCTGGTCGCCGCTTAGCGGTCTGGTGTTCTTGCATTGCGGATAGCCCGAACATGCCATGAACCTGCCGTGCCTGCCCCACTTTATCACCATAGGCGCGCCGCATTTCTCGCAAACTATATCGGTCGGAATGTCTTCAGGCTTCACCCTTTCTTTGTCTTTTGCGGCAGACTTGAGGTCCATATCAAATGGAATGAAGAAATCCTTGACGACGCTGACCCAGTTCAGCTTGGCCTGCTCTATGTCGTCCAGCTCGTTCTCCATGGTGGCCGTGAAGTTGTAATCAATGAGCTCAGGGAATTTCTCGACCAGCAGATCGTTGACGACAATTCCAAGCTCTGTCGGCGAAAACCTGTTCTCCACTCTTTGGGCATATTTTCTGTCCTGGATCGTTGAGAGGATAGAGGCGTAAGTGCTTGGCCGGCCGATCCCCTTGTCCTCAAGGGCCTTTACCAGCGTCGCCTCCGTATACCGTGGAGGAGGCTGGGTGAAGTGCTGCACCGGTTTTATTTCTTTCTGGTCGAGTGGGGCGTTTTCCGAAAGCGGAGGAAGCAGGCCGCCTTCTTCTTCCTCGATGTCCTCTCTGCTTTCCGTGTAGAGGGCCATAAAACCCGGGAACCTGATGACCATGCCGGAAGCCCGGAATTCGATCCCTTGCATCTCGGCCACTCCATCCTTCAGTCCAATGATGAAGGTCGTCTGTTCCAGCTGTGCAGGGCACATCTGGCTTGCGACGAAGCGGTTCCAAATCAGCTTGTACAGGTTGTACTGGTCCCTGCCCAGAAAAGGCTTAACCTTCTCCGGCGTCTTTTCCTCGTAGGTAGGTCTTATCGCCTCGTGAGCTTCCTGTGCCGACTGCTTGCTCTTGTAGAAAGGCGGCTTTTCGGGCAGATAGTCTTTCCCGAACTTTTTCCCGATGAAATCCCTGGCCCACTCCTGAGCTTCAGGTGCGATCCGGAAGGAGTCTGTCCTCATATACGATATAAGGCCTACCGAACCTTCAGGGCCGAGCTCGATGCCTTCGTAAAGTTGCTGGGCGATCATCATAGTCTTCTTTGCCGGAAAACGCAGTCTCCGGGCAGCTTCCTGCTGGAGAGTGCTGGTAATGAAAGGGGCTGCGGGTGTCCTTTTCTTGAGCCTGGTGTCAATCTTCGCGAGGAAGCACTCCTTGCCGGTAATGCTGTCAACCACCTGGCTGGCCTTTTCCTCATTTCCTATAAGGAAACGCTTGCCTTCCTGGGAGTCGCGATCTACAACCAGTGTCCCGTCGTATTTAAAAAGCCTTGCAGGGAATGAGGCTGCGGAATCTCCGCGCGACTGCAGGACGGCCTCGATTGTCCAGTACTCCTCTTTGTTGAAGGCCTCTATTTCGCGTTCCCTGTCTACCACGAGGCGCACGGCGACCGACTGCACCCGGCCTGCGCTCAATCCCCTCCGAACTTTCTTCCAGAGGAAGGGGCTCAGATTGTATCCGACCAGCCGGTCGAGCACGCGGCGGGCCTGCTGCGCGTCCACCTTGTCATTATTTATCGAACCGGGCCGGCTGATTGCTTCCTTGACGGATTTGGCCGTGATTTCATGGAATGTGACGCGGAAGATCTTGTCGGGGCTCTTGGGTTCCCTGATTTCTTCGGCGATGTGGTAGGCGATCGCCTCTCCTTCGCGGTCAGGGTCTGTTGCGAGGAATACTTTATCGGCTTTCTTGGCCTCTTTCCTCAGCTCCTTGATCACCTTTTCTTTTCCAGGAATGACTATATACGTTGGAGTGAAGTTTTTGTTTACGTTCACTCCCAGTTCCTTTGCCGGCAGGTCCCTGACATGCCCTACGGATGCCTTGACCTCGAAATCGCTGCCGAGTATCTTATTTATCGTCTTCGCCTTGGCCGGCGATTCTACTATGACCAGGGATTTCAAAAATTATCCTCCTGCTTTGCGCAGCACCTGCTAATTCCAGATAATCTGGCGTCCTCTGCCGAAGATAAAGGCATAGACATCCTCGACTTCGAGGTCCGAATCTCTCATCAGAATATAAGCCAAAAGCGCCTTGATCGTATCGAGCTCGGCTTCATCTATATGCTTCGACTGTTCTAGGATCTGCAGCTCCTCTTTCACGGTTATAAAATCGATGTCGACCACATTGATCTTCTTCAAGGCGTCGTCGGCATCGTACCCCTTTTCGATAATCTCCTTTGCAAGGACCCGTAACAGATCCATCAATCTTCTCGGCATTGCCCTCCCCACGGCCTCTGTCAGCTCCTGCGCATTCAGATTAATAATATTGCCCAGCCAAGGCAAATCAATCGCCCTGTTTGGGCGAAGTCTACGCTATGAAAAACCTTTTTCCTTCGGCCTGCCTCACAATGCCTTTAAGCTCGAGGTCCAGCAGGATACCGGATATTCTCTGTGCCGCGATGCCTGTCTCTCTGGAGATAATATCGATATGGCGGGGTTCGCTGCCCAGAACACTACATATTGCCCTTTCTTCGGCATTAATTTCAAGTGCGTCAAGATTAGTGATCAAATCTGGACCCGTCTTCTGCCCTTCCGCATAGAGCAGTCCCCTGAGCATGGGAGTCAGTTCTGCAAGAACGTCATCGGCCTTCTGCACCAGTTTTGCGCCTTTCTTGATAAGGCCGTTTGTGCCGACTGAATTCATGGATGTGATATTGCCCGGAACGGCAAAGACATCCTTTCCCTGATCGAGCGCGCAGTTTGCCGTTATGAGAGAGCCGCTTCCGGCTGTTGCCTCCACAATCAACACGCCTAGTGAAAGACCGCTGATCAACCTGTTTCTCTTTGGAAAATTCTCGCGCAGCGGCGGCGTACCGAGCGGGAATTCGCTTATGACAGCGCCGCTCAGGGACAATTCGTCGTAAAGGCCGCTGTTTTCAGGCGGGTATGGGGTGTCGATGCCGCATCCAAGGACGGCTATACTCCTGCCCTTGACTCGCAGCGCGCCTTTGTGGGCAGCGGTGTCTATGCCTCTGGCCATGCCGCTGACTATTGTCAGGCCTTTTGACGCAAGCTCAGAGGAAAATGCATCAGCAATCTTTCTTCCGTACGGGGTCATATCCCTTGATCCTACAATGCCGATTGCGTACCTGTCCTCATCCTTTATCTCTCCCTTTATATAGAACAGTACCGGCGAGTCGTCGATCTGCCTGAGGGAAACAGGATAAGCGCTGTCGTCAAAGGTGACCGCCTGTATTCCGAGTTCGCCGATCTTTGAGATTTCCTGATCTACCAGCTGCCATGCATCGAACTCACGGATCGCCCGCGCACGCGACTCCTTGATGTCGCCCACCTGCATCAGCTCTTTTTTCGAAGCTGCCAGGATTTTTTTCGGCGTATGGAATGCCGACAGAAGCTTTTTTATGGTAATTGGCCCTATCTCGCGGATAAAGGTAAGAGCCAGCCAGTATCTGAGCCTGTCTGCTCCAGACCTTTCTTCAGTCGATGGCGGAGTAACACCCTTCATTTTTCCCTCAGTATGCTCCTTACCTTCAGACGAAGCGCATTCAGCCTGATAAAGCCTTCAGCATCCTTCTGATTGTAAATTTTTTCGGATTCGAAGGTCGCCAACTCAGGATGGTAAAGCGATTTGGCCGACTTTCTCCCGACTACAAGGCAATTACCCTTGTACAGCTTGAGCCTGACAGTGCCTGTTACATCTGTCTGGATATTGTCGACCATATTTTGAAGAACTTCCCTTTCCGGTGAAAACCAGAAGCCGTAATAAACGAGCTCTGCAAACTTCGGGATAAGAGAATCCCTGAGATGAAGTACCTCCCTGTCCAAAGTAAGGGATTCTATTGCTCTGTGAGCGACATGCAGTACGGTCCCGGCAGGAGTTTCATAGACGCCGCGCGATTTCATGCCGACGAATCTGTTCTCGATCAGGTCTACCCTGCCGATGCCGTTAGCTCCGGCGATCTTGTTGAGCTGCTGGAAGAGTTTGAATGGGGAGAGTGTCTTGTTGTTTATCTTGACGGGGTTGCCGTTTTCGTACTCAATCTCTATGTAGGTAGGCTTGTCCGGCGCCTTTTCGGGAGGCACCATCATTGTGAACATATCCTTTGGCGGCTCGGCCCACGGATCTTCCAGAATGCCGCCTTCATAGCTTATATGAAGGACATTGCGGTCCGTGCTGTATGGTTTCTTTTTTGTCGCCTCAACGGGGATCCCATGCTTGCGCGCATAGGCTATGAGTGACTGACGGGAGTCGAAGGCCCACTCCCTCCACGGGCTTATGACCTGAACATCCGGCTTAAGCGCATAGTAGGTGAGCTCGAAGCGCACCTGGTCGTTTCCCTTTCCAGTGGCCCCGTGAGCCACTGCTTCAGCCCCCTCTTTGACGGCGATCTCTATCTGCTTCTTGGCTATCAGAGGTCTGGCTATTGAGGTGCCGAGCAGATATACACCTTCATAGACCGCATTGGCCCTGAGCATGGGGAATATATAATCCCTGACGAATTCCTCCCTTGCGTCCACGACATATGCCTTTGAAGCGCCGGTTTTCAGAGCCTTCTTCCTGACCGCCTGCAGGTCTTCGCCCTGGCCCAGATCGGCGCAGAAGGCTATGACATCCGCATTATATTTCTCCTTCAGCCACTTGATCGCCACAGATGTATCCAGACCTCCGGAATATGCGAGAACAATCTTGCTTGCCATCGAAACCTCCGATAAATAAATATGTAAGGCGCATTATAATACTCTTAAATCCCCAAACTTCTCAACCCGCTCTGAGCTTGATTATTCTTAAAAATGTCGTTTAGAGTAATTCATGGAAATCATCCGCATTCCCCGAATAATGAGGGAGACATCGAGGAGGCTGCTGGTCAAGGGCAGGACAGTTGGTTTTGTTCCGACGATGGGCTCTCTGCACCAGGGCCACATGTTTCTGTTCAAGACAGCCAGGGAAGAAAACGATATTGTTGTAGCAAGTATCTTTGTCAATCCTATACAATTCGGCCCCGGCGAAGACTTTGATAATTATCCGCGCGACCTTGAAACTGACGTGAAGAAGCTCGAAGCCGCCGGGGTGGATATTCTTTTTGCACCGGAAGCGCCCTCCATGTATCCAGAAGGTTTTTCGACCAGCGTTTCAGTCAAGGGATTGTCGGACAGGCTATGCGGCGCCTTCAGACCCGGACATTTTGACGGCGTAGCCACTGTTGTCTGCAAGCTGTTCAGCCTGGTTTTGCCGACCAGGTCGTATTTCGGGCAGAAGGATTACCAGCAGTCCCAAATTATCAGGAGGATGATAAGAGACCTAGATTTGGGCATCGAGTGCATAGTCTGTTCAACTGTTCGCGAGAGCGACGGGCTTGCGATGAGCTCAAGGAACCGATATCTTTCGCAAACCGAACGGCATGCAGCCGCGGTTATCTTCCAGAGCCTGCAGGCTGCCGCCGCGATGATCCGGAAGGGCGCCGGTCCTTCAGACGTGTCTGCACATGTGAGGACACAAATCGAGTCTGAGCCGCTTGTAACTGAGGTGCAATATGCAGGCGTCTACGATCCCGATACCTTGGAGGCTCGGACTGTTGCCGCCAGGGCGAGCCTGGTAGCTGCTGCTGTCAAGATCGGCAATACAAGGCTGATCGATAATATAATAGTGGAATTGAAGGACAAGTAAGAAGACAGAAGCCAGTAGTCAGAAGTCAGTAGTCAGGAAACCTATATGCTGTATTCCGGCTCCTGGCTTCTTACTTCGGTATCCAGAGCTTCCCCTTGTCGATTATGTGCTCTATGGTCCAGCCTTTGAAGTGCAATTCCCTGGCGATCCAGCGGCGGTGGCATTTCCATGGAAATCTTTCGGCACACATTACAACTGCCGGCGCTACCGTTGCGATACCTTCAAGCTTTTCTATGCCCAGCCTGAATTCCTCCGTTTTTGCATAGGCGCCGTAGCCGCCTTTTCTCAGGCCGCCCAGCTCACGACCCATATAGACGTACTGTAGCCCCTCACGCTGCAGGAGACCTGACAGGTATGCCTGATTGAATGTCGGGATCTTGCTCTTTGGATAACTGCGCACGTCGATGACCACCTCAATCCTGTAGAACAGAAGTATTTCGATGAAGTCTTCCTCGCTCCTGCTTGAGGTGCCGATGGTGAATATCTTTTTGGTTTCAGCCTCCACGCGAAAGTATATCATATGGGTTCTTTGGATATTTGGACTTGAAATAGGTATACTACTCTGATAAAATCAAAAGCTGATTTTTGCCGAGGAGGACGGAGTAATGAAAGGTCATACAGCGGTCATAACCGGAGGCGGGCGAGGCATAGGCAAGGCAATTGCTGAAAACCTGGCGCGGCGCGGCGTAAATATCGTTGTCGTTGATGTTAATCTGGACATAGCCGGCGAAACTGCAGATTATCTTAAGACCCTCGGAGTGAAGAGCATTGCGATCAAGGCGGATGTTTCGAAATCATCCGACGTAAGCGCAATCTTCGAAACCGCTGTAAAGGAATTCGAAAGGGTTGAGATCCTGATTAACAATGCGGGTATCACCAGGGACGGCCTTTTGATGCGGATGAAGGAAGAGGACTGGGACTCGGTGCTCAACATCAATTTAAAAGGCACGTTTCTGTGCTCAAAGGATGCGGTGAGATTGATGTCTAAACAGAGATACGGCAGGATCATAAATATTGCTTCAATAGTAGCTTTTATGGGCAACCCAGGCCAGGCGAATTACAGCGCGTCGAAGGCCGGCATAGTCGGACTTACGAAGACGACAGCGAAAGAATATGCGGGAAGGGGGATAACGTCCAATGCTGTCGCCCCCGGCTTCATCACTACGGCTATGACCGACGCCCTTCCAGAAAACGTTAAGACAGAGATGATGAAGGCTATTCCAATGGGCCGTTTCGGTACCATTGACGACGTTGCGAATGCAGTCGCTTTTTTCGCCGCCCCTGAGAGCGGCTATATATCGGGGCAGGTCATTCATGTGAACGGCGGAATGTATATGTAATTCAGAAGTGCGGGTGAATGATGCCGCATTGTGACACATACATGAAATTGAATTTAAAAAAGGGAGGACATAATGGTAGAGGAAAAGGTAAAAGAGATCATATCGAAACAGCTGGGTGTTGACAAGTCTGAGGTTACTCCTGAGGCTTCCTTTGTAGAAGACCTCGGTGCGGATTCGCTTGACACGGTCGAACTTGTAATGGCGTTTGAAGAGGCCTTCAATATCGAAATACCCGATGAAGATGCCGAAAAGATCGCCAAGGTCAAGGACGCCATTGAATATATAACCAAAAAAGTCTAGGGTTTAATGACCGAAAGAAGGGTTGTAGTTACAGGGCTTGGCTTAATATCACCGGTCGGCATCGGCGTGCAGGCTTCATGGGATGCTGCTGTTGCCGGCAAGGTTGGCATCGGCCCGATAACCCAGTTCGACGCTTCCACCTTTCCGGTCCGCATCGCCGGAGAGGTAAAGGGCTTTGACCCGGCCCAGTACATTGACGCAAAAGAGATCAAGAAGATGGACCGCTTCATACATCTGGCAATGGCCGCCGCGATGATGGCTCATGAAGATTCCGGGATCAAGATCACTTCCGACAATGCCGAAAGGGTCGGGGTTTTCATCGGCTCCGGAATCGGCGGTCTCAACAGTATCGAGCATTATCACAAGGCCCTCCTTGAAAAAGGCCACCGCAGGGTTTCGCCTTTCTTCATCCCGATGGTATGCATCAATCTGGCGTCCGGAAACGTCTCGATACATCTCGGTGCAAAAGGCCCGAATTCGGCTGTGGTTACGGCCTGCGCAACCGGCAGTCATGCCATAGGCGAGGCGTTCCGGATCATTCAGCGCGGCGAAGCCGATGTAATGTTTGCAGGAGGTTCGGAGTCTGTTATCTGCCCTCTCGCTGTGGCCGGGTTTGCTGCAATGAAGGCGCTTTCCACCCGCAACGATGAACCCGAAAAATCCAGCAGGCCGTTCGACTCCGCGCGGGACGGTTTTGTCATGGGCGAGGGCACCGGTATCCTCGTGCTGGAAAGCCTTGAGAGCGCAATCGCCCGTAACGCCAGAATATACGCTGAAATTTCGGGGTATGGGATGTCTGGCGACGCCTACCATATTTCATCACCGGCGCCTGAAGGCGAGGGCGCGGCGCGCTGCATGAAAGCCGCTCTCAGGGATGCCGGGATAGGTCCGGAAAAGATCGATTATATCAATGCCCACGGTACGTCCACCAAATACGGCGACGAATTGGAGACGATGGCCATAAAGACTGTATTCGGTGAGCATGCGTACAGGCTCTGCGTCAGCTCCACCAAATCGATGACAGGACATCTGCTCGGTGCCGCAGGCGGCGTTGAGGCTATATTCAGCGTTCTGAGCATAGCCAAAGGCATTGTGCTGCCTACCGTGAACCTCGACAACCCTGATCCGGAGTGCGACCTCGATTACGTTCCCCATAAGGCCAGAGAGCTGAAGATAGAATACGCATTATCCAACTCTTTCGGATTCGGCGGAACCAATGCCTGCCTCATTTTCAGCAGATACCACTGAGCCGTCCGGGCTGGAAACTCAACTCGGATATGTGTTCGCCGATCGTGCCTTATTAAGCGAAGCCCTGACCCACAAATCATATCAACATGAAAATACTTGCGGGCAGTCCGTCCATAACGAGCGGCTGGAATTCCTCGGTGATTCGGTCCTGGGTCTCGTGATTGCGGAAACGCTTTTTATTGACAAGGGCACTCTCGACGAGGCCGAGATGTCGAAGATGAAATCATACCTCGTAAACAAGTCTGTCCTGCATGAGCTGTCGTCGAAACTGTCGCTCGGTAATTATGTGAGATTAGGCAGGGGAGAGGAATCAACCGGAGGAAGGCAGAAACGATCGATCCTCGCCGACACCCTTGAAGCGCTGCTTGGCGCAGTATTTCTGGACAGCGACTATGCCACCGTAAAATCCCTTATATGCAGGCTTTACAGGGACAAGATTCCCGACGTGATAGAGAAAAAGGAGGGTTACGATTTCAAGAGCGAGCTTCAGGAGCGCTGTCAGGCCCTCTTTGGTCGTCTGCCTGAATACAGGATTGTCAAGCAGGAGGGCGAGGAGCATCGTAAGGTTTTCACAGCCGAGGTGCTGATAACGGAATCGATTAGTGGCAAGGGGACGGGCAAAAGCAAGAAAGAGGCCCAGATGCTGGCCGCAAAGGAAGCCCTCGACAAGATGCCGGACGACAAGACCGGACCGTGACCGATCCCACGCCCACTATCAGGAATCGATATTATGCGCTGGCATTGCTGTTTGCGGCAAACCTGCTGAACTATATCGACCGGCAGGTGATTTACGCTGTTTTCCCGCTGATCAAGACAGACCTTCAGATTTCAGATACGGCATTGGGTTCCATCGGAAGCGTCTTCATGGTGTGTTATATGTTTTCGGCGCCTTTGTTCGGGTGGCTCGGCGACCGGGTGAAGCGTGTTAGAATAGCTTCCTGTGGTCTTCTGGCATGGAGCATCGCCACTGCCGGCGCCGGCTTTGCAAACAGCTATGCCATGCTGCTGACGGCGCGCACGCTGGTCGGCGTTGGAGAGGCCAGCTTCGGCACTGTATCTCCCGGCATCATATCCGACTATTTCACGAAGGCGCATAGAGGCAGGATAATAGCTCTTTTCTATCTGGCCATTCCGTTAGGCAGCGCCCTCGGTTATTTGCTGGGCGGTATTTTCGGGCAATTGGCCGGATGGCATGCCGCATTCATGCTTGTCGGCGTTCCAGGCATATTGTTGACGATACCCCTGTGGCTATTGAGGGAGCCTGATCGCGGCCAAAGTGAAGGCCGTCAGGATAAGCGCACCGCTCTTGCTGCAGGATACCGCAGCCTGGCCGCAAACTGGTCCTTCGTAATCAACACTCTCGCCATGGCTGCAATGACCTTTGCAATGGGCGGTCTGGCCCAATGGGCCCCGACATTTCTATACAGGGAACACCACATGGATATTGCTAATGTTAATACGGCTTTCGGCGCAATTACGATTGCTGCAGGGATATCAGGCACTCTTGCCGGGGGCTGGCTTGGAGACCGTTTTCAGAAAAGGAGCGAGAGCGGATATCTTGCCGTTTCAGCGTTCGGATTCGTGATCGGGGCACCGGCGCTTGTGCTGGCGCTGACTGCGAATACAATCGCGGTATGCTTCGCCGCAATATTTTTTGCTGAATTCTTCCTGTTCTTCAGCACCGGCCCGTTGAATACTATAACCATTAATGTAACGAGGCCTGAGATACGCGCCATGGCTTTTGCGGTTAATATATTCTTCATACATGCGCTTGGAGACGCCATATCGCCGGTCATCATCGGAAGGTTTTCGGACCTAATGGGTATCAGGACGGCGCTAATGATCACACCCTGCGCAATTCTGGCCGCCGCTCTTTTGGCAATATTTTGCACCAGATTCATCGTTCGCGATGTCGCTGCAGCAGAGGCATAATGAACGGTCTGCGTCGGAGGTTATTCCCTGGGCCGTCATCGTCAGCCGTTCCCTGCAATAGTTCTATTTAAAGTATTTTTTCATTTCCCCCGGATATATCCTGCGCAGCCCGCGAGGCGTTGCCTCTTTGGGTTGTGCCCATTTGCGAGGCTGCGGCTCCGAGCCCATCTTTGTAATTTCAGACGGCATGGAGTCGGCCATAACAGGGGTATCTCTGATGTCGAGTCCCGGTACATTGCAGCAGAATTCAAGGGATATACCATTGGGGTCGAAGGTGAAAATAGAGTGGATGAAGCCGTTGTCGATCACCTCTGACACCCATATGTCATTTGCTTCCAGCTTCTCTTTGACAGCCCACAATGCTTCATCATCCTTGACGCCTATTGCCAGGTGATCGAATGCAAGAGGCCCTGCAGAAATCCTCCCTGCATCCTTTTCCTCAATAGGTTTTACATCAGGCCATTCGAAGAATGCTACAAGGTCGGTTGCCGATATCTCAAAGAAATATTGACGGTAACCGGGCCTGCCGAGCGCTGCCACCAATCTCATGCCGAGCAGGTCACGCCAGAAACTGACGGTTGTGTCAATGTTTCCTGTCGCAAGCGCGAGGTGATTGATACCGGTATATTCCATTGTGATCCTCCTTGCGAAGCGCGGTACGCTACTCCAGTCCAAGCAGCAGCGCTATGGACCCGGCAAACGCAGACAGTGTTTCATCCCGGGCACCCATAACTATGTAACTGTCCCACATTTCGAGACTCCTGATGACCTCATTCCTGTCTTTGACGGCATCTGCCGACCTGCCGTTTTTCTTTATGCCGCGTGCCAGGTCATGGCTCGATATGTCTTTACTCGCTGTGCCGCCGGCATAGTATATAGGAAGCAAAATCAGATGATCGCTGCTCCTCAAACCCTGAGAAAACGCTTCTATATAACCATTCTTCATCAGCTTTGTCGGGCCGAATCCGTGCGGCTGAAAGATGTAGCACAGTTTCTCCCGCAATGGCCGCACGGCTGACATCAGTGCAGTGATCTTATGAGGGTTGTGAGCGTAATCGTCGATGACCAGATGCGTGCCGTTATCAAGGTGAACGTCGAAGCGCCGCTCAATGCCTGCAAAATCGGGCAGCACGGCTGCGATATCCTTATGTTTAAGGCCGATTTCAGACAGCAGCGCTATGCACGCCAGCGCATTGCTCAGGTTGTATTCTCCCGGGAGCGACAGCATGAACCTCTGTCCCGACAGTGAAAACTCGGTTGAAAAATGGCCGTATGTAATAGTCGTAGCCCGATACTTTGCAGCGCTCGAAATCCCGAATGTGGCTGCATCTTTTGCTCGCGGAGAAGCTAAGGCAGTCAGGTTGCGATCATCCGCGTTGATGATGACCTTGCCCCTTGTATTGTCCAGGAGGGCATCGAACATGGCTGCCGTCCTGTCAATCGCATGATGGTCTAGGTCGAGGTTCAGCACGACAGAGTGTTCCGGGGCATAATTAACTATCGTGCCATCCGACTCGCACGCCTCTATTACGAGCAATTCGGAATGCCCTGTTATCGAATTACCCGGATTTGAAGCTGTTCTGAACTGTTTTACCCTACCGCCGCCTATGAAATTCGGCTCCATCCCGAGCCGCGACATCAGATAGGCCAGCATCCCTGAGACGGTCGATTTTCCGCTGGTACCCGCAATGGCTATGGTCTTGTACTCGGCGACCAGTTGCGCAAGAAATTCAGGTCTTGTCATGACCGGGATGTTCATCAGCCGCGTCCCTGCATATTCGGGACTGTCAGGCTCGACCGCAGTGCTGAAGACGGCAAGATCAAGGAGGCCACTTATCCCGCTGCCGTCCTGAGGCAGTATTGCGATGCCTTTATTCTTGAGCGTCAAGAGGGAAGGATGATTTGGATTGCTGTCGAATGCGCGGTCTGAGCCTGACACGTTATGCCCTTTGTCAGCCATAAACGCGGCAATTGCCGATACGCCGCTTCCTCCGATTCCGGAAAAAAATATGTTAAGCCTTTCTTTGCCCATTGCATATTCTAACTCGTCGAACAGATAAAAATTAATAATATTGTTCGAGCCTACACGTTGGAATGCGTAATATTGTTCGCGGGTGCACCGTAATATAATATAATAGTGATTGAAAATATTGTCGGGGAGGTACGGGATGAAGAAGCTTTACGGTAAGAGGTTGCTGTCTATTATTATGCTGATTCTTGCGCTATTGCTGCCGACGGCCATGCTGGCGGCGGAAGTCGATAATGTCGCATTCAGCAAGGCGGCATCTTCTGCGATGAAGGATCGGTTCGGCGTGTGCGAAGAATTTCTAGATGTCAAATGGCTGAACAGATCTGCATATACCGGCATCCTGAAGGCGGACGTTTATAGGAATGCATCCAAGGAATCGAGATATCTCATTGTCAGGCTGGAAAGACCGGGATCCAGGGCATTCGTTTCGAGAGGCAGCGGAGTTTTCTATGAGATAGACGAAAAGCAGTACCTGAGCCGCGACTTTGCGCAATTACTGGCGTCCGCACATTATTCGTTTAACCATGAAAAGGTTTTCCTGACGGCCAGGAAGGGGAAAAAATCCGAACGGTTTCCGCAGGAACCGCTACCTTTTGAGGCTTTCGAGCAGCATGAGAGCGATTTCCCCAACAGGTCTTTTTCCGGGTTTGCCAGGACCGTCTGCATAGCATATCCGGACGGTAAGGGCGCTTTTGTTGTGGAAGCCAGAAAGCCTTTTATGAAGCCGGCTATAGATGAAACGACTAAGCAGGCTTATGAAACAGTCGGCAAGACGACAAAGGAGCAGTGCGAAAAAAAGATGGGCGCCGGCAACGATTGCAATCCCGTCAATCTGAAGGACAGCTATGCGCTTGACGTAAACGGAGACGGAAAGGATGACTACATCGTCATGCTCGGCAGCGGAAAAACCGTCAAGGCGCATGCAGGCAGATATCTGCTGTTGTCCGGAAAGGATGGCTATGTAGCCACGGATGTTTCGGGCTGCCTTGGAGTCGGCAGGTTCTTTTATGGATTGGCTGACGGCAGGTCGTTCCGTCTGGGCAGGTGCGGTCGATAATATCTGGAAAACAGGTCCGAATCGAGCCCTGAGGAAGGCCGGCATCGTGGGCTATTTCGGTGGTGTTTATGCAGAGGTTACGCGTGTAAAACTGGTTTCTGCATAACGGAAAGAAGCGTTTGGCATTCATGAAAAATATGCATATTTATGTTATATTAAAATCGTTTTTTTAAGCTTGGCGGCGGAGAAAAAGGAAGGCAGGATGATATGAACCAGAGCACTGAAAATACGCCCACGATAAAGGAAAAGATTCTTCAGCTGTCCAATCTGCCGAGTCTGGCGGTAGTCAAGTACCAGCTGATAAGGGCGCTGAACAAGGAAAATGCCTCGATTGATGACATCTCGGAGATCATACGCCATGATCAGGCGCTTGCGTCCCGCGTGATCGCCGTAGCCAATTCCGCTTTTCTCGGATATCCCGGACGGATAAACGCCATCGAGCAGGCAATAATGCTTTTGGGCTTTGATCTTGTGAGGAGTATATCCCTTGCCGCATCGATCTTTAATGTATTTGCAAACCAGTACGGCAGCTTCAAGCAGATGTGGGCGCATTCATACGTGGTTGCAAATGTCGCAGCCAGTCTCTGCAACAGGGTTTCAGGCAAGGACAGAAGCACCTGCTTTCTGGCCGGATTGCTCCATGACATCGGAAGGCTTGTGCTGTTCAAGGTCATCTCCGATACCATTATGGATACCGAAGTGCATGACCTGTTGACTAAAAAAGGGCAGTCGCTTATTAAGGCCGAATCTGAGCTGTTTCAGTGCAGCCATACGCAGGCGGCTGAATGGTTTCTTGACAATCTTTGCTTCCCTGAGGAGATTCTTGTCCCTATCACTACCCATCACTTTGTATTGAATGAAGGCGTGCACAAGAAATCAGCTGACGTTATATTTCTCTCCGAAGGCTTGTCCGATCTGATCTATCCGCAGGTCGTGCATGACGGGCAGTGGTCTGAGGAACATCAGAAGATGTTTGAAGAATATGGACTGTCTGACAAGGACGTTGCTGATCTCAAGGCGATAGTGGAGAAAGAAGAGCAGGCTATAACCAGGTTCTTTGATCTGTAGACTCAGCCGATCCAGACCGTCTTTTTGAAGTCCCGCATTCCTTCCACGATATGGCTTGTGGTTCCGCGGTAACCAGTCTTCAGGCTCGACTCCAGATTGAAATACTTAAGGCAGGTGCCGCAGGTGAATATCTCGACTCCAAGCGATTCGATTTCTTTAATAATGGCCACGAACTCTTCATCCGTTGTAGTTAGCCTGATCCCTGTATTCAGAAAGAATATTGTATGGGGCAACTCCTTCGTGACCTTCAGGGTCTCGAAATAGCCTTTCATCAGTATCCTGCCGAGCATTTCGTCCTTGCCCATGGTGTCGGTGGCTATAATCAGGAGGATGTCCTTTCCGCTGTCTTCGGGCAGGACCTCGGCCGCTGCCGGGATATCGCAGATATAGCCTTTGACTATTTTAACAAGCCAATACTTGTCTTTAATTTGGGATTCAGAATGGAAACCGTTTTTCGACGCGAACCTTTTCAGGTTGCTCACCGACGCTTCATTGTCGACAAGGACTTCGATCGTCCCTTCCTGCATCTTAATGAGGGCTTCCTCGGCCATTATGACCGGTTTCGGACACCCTATGCCTCTGGCATCGATCAGGGTTGCAGCATTCATCCAGTTAATTTACCGCAACCCGAGTTTAATAGCCATTAGATTTTTTCGATGATTCGAGTCAATCCTATAGATAAAGCCTTTATTTCTGTAATTCCTTTTCCTCAAGGCGGGCCTTCAACAGTTCGCCGAACGTGCTGAGTCCGCTCTCGGATTTCGACCCCCGGGCCGCCGATTCACGATAGCTCTTGAGATCATCCTCTTCTTCTTTCTGGATGACTCCTTTTCTGCTCAGGGTTACCTTTGCATTGTCGGAGTCTACGTCCAGCACAAGCACTTGCATTGCGCTTCCAGGCAGGAACGTCTTGGCATGGTCGGTCCCCCTTGGGGTTCCCATCTCAGAATTCGGGACCAGGCCCGTTACGCCATCTCCGATCTTGACGAAAACCCCGAACGGCATCACTTTCTCTATAAAACCGTCTATCACTTCTCCGGCAATCGGATATGTTACTTTTTTTGGTTCGGCCTTCGGCTGGACGGACAATGATATCTTCTTCGCCTTGCCATCGACAGCGAGCACGTAGGCCTCGATTTCCTGGCCGGTAGAGACGACCTCTTTGGGGTGGTTGATGCGCTTGCTGCTGCCGAGATTGGAAAGGTGTATCAGTGCGTCTATCCCCGACTCCAGATTGACAAAGGCCCCGAACGGCGTCAGGCGAACGATGGTGCCGCTGACTTTGGATCCCACCTCATAGCGCCCTTCGACGCCCTCCCAGGGATCAGGAAGCAAGGCCTTGATGCTCAGTGTCAGACGGTTCTTTTCCCAGTCGATTGCGATCAGGCGCACCGTAACCTCCTGGCCGACAGACAGAGTATCGGAAGGCTTGTTTATCTTCGCCCATGATAGTTCGCTGGTGGGTATAAGCCCCTCGATCCCGCCTATATCGACAAATGCGCCGAAATTCTGCAGAGAGCTGACCCTGCCGGAGATGTCCTGCCCTAATTGCAGGGACTCTTTCAGGCGTGCCGCAGCTGCAGCCTTTTCCTCCTGGAGCAGGAGCCGCCGCGAAAGGACGATCGTGCGGCCGCCCTCTTTGAATTCGATGATCTTGAAGGGGAAGGCGCGCCCGACATAAAGACCGCCTTCCCGGCCTCCCTTGAGGTCTATCTGCGAGAACGGACAGAAACATTTGACGCCATCAACCGCGACTTCGAAGCCGCCTTTAATCTCTCTTTTTACGTCTCCGGTCACTGCTGCCCCGGATTCAAAGGCGCCGCGGATCTGCGCCAGCTTCACCGTTGAGTGGCCGCGGACTAATGTCGTCATCTTTATTCCGCCGTCCACCACTGCGACAAAATGGGCTTCAACCATATCCCCTTCCTTGATCGACACCGAACCGTCCTCATTCCGGAACTCGGCCATATCAATGATGCCGTCGCTTTTGCCTCCCAGATCTATATAGACAGTTTCGCCGGATATGCCGACTACCCTGGCCTTCACCTTCTCTCCCGGCGCAAGTCTCGACCTGCGCGAAGAGCTTTTCTCCAGAAGTTCAGCGAAGCTTTCCTGCCCCGCCGCATCATTGTCATGGGTGGCTTCTGCCCCGACCCCGATCACCTCATTGCTATCCATCGCCTGACCTCTCATTTATTTTCGACACAATCCCAGTAGTGCCCATTCTTTTGAATTGATCGCCTTAAAAAGGGGAATTTACCAGTGTAAAGGATTTGAACTATCGGAGTCAAATGAGATCGTTCTGCCGGATGCGGTTTGCATTGATACGGCCACTGTCGTATTATTTCGGCAAACAGTGTGAAATTTTCAAAGAGGATTTCATAATAGCAACTTTAAGAATATCCTGGGATCAACGGCAGCTGCTGCAAGAGCTCCTCCAAGCATGGCTCCGGCTATGCCGGGGCATGCAACATCCTGACCGCCCAGATAGAGTCCTTTAATCGGGGTTTTCATTGAAAGACTACCAGAAAGGAAGCGTTTAGGGGTTGTCTCGAGGCCGTAGGAAGCCCCGTGGTCCCTAGCGATAAAATGTGCTGTAGTAAGTGGAGTGGACAATTCATGGTACACAATCATTGGTGCAATAGCCGGGAAAAAACTGATAAAGGCATTGATGAGGCGGTTCTCGACGCTTTTCTTGAAGGATTTGTAGCTATCGGGACGATCACCGTAGTCGGATGAGTCCCATTTAGCAAAAAGCGTTTTATTTACGAAGACCAGCATCTGGCCCGTATGTTTTCTCATTGGACCTTGATCATGGCTGGCATCCTTAAGTGACGGAAATGAGACAAAAACCGGTGACATATGAGGGTTTTCGGGAACAGACCATAGATCGTTATTGAGTGAATAATTTTCGTAAAACCAATGATTAGCTGCTGTAGCACCAGCGGCTGCTATATCGCCCTGGAAGGCGAGGTATAGACAAAGATGGCCGACGTTAGGTTCAAAGGAGAGTATTTCCTTTGCCCATGCCGACGATTGTACATCTGGAGGCAGAAGGTGTCTTACTGTGTAAGATGCTCCGGTTGTCGATATGATGCGGCTACTATAAATTTCAGTGCCATCTGAAAGTTTGACCCCAAAGGCACGATTATCCCTTATCATGATTTCTTTAACTAATGCAGAAGTTTTAATTTCACCACCAGCACGTTTAATCACCGGGATCAGAGCTTCGGCAAAAACCCCGGCCCCGTTTGCCGGATAATAGGCACCGTTCAGGAAATGATTCATTATAGTTAGTTGCATGCCAAAGCTTCCCGTAGCCGGACAACCGCCGTGATCGCCCCACTGTGTTGCAAGTATGCAGCGCAGCTTCTCATCGTTGAACGAAGAGACGAGGGCTTCCTGAATGGTTTTGCTCCAATACCACTGCAAGGTCTGCCTTGCGAATAGACGACATAGCGATTTTATAGGTTCGGGCAGGGCGCGAATGAAAAACGGAGCCTGCATAGCTGTTCGTTTGCCGACCATTATCTCGAAAAGTGCATCAATCTGCCTTATGGATGCCGGGAAGCGTTTTTTTAAGTCCTGTTGAAGGGTTGAAGCAGGTGGCGAAAAAGCAAAATCTCCATCGGGGAAATGGACTATGTCGTAGGGCCCCCTGATCAGCTGCATATTTACGGCACCATCGCTGAGCCAATCCAGTATTCTGCGTGTCTGGTTGCCTTTAGCCATGTCACCGACATAATGGAGACCGACGTCCCATGTAAATCCATTGCGGGTAAAAGTTTGCGTAAGACCGCCTGCAATGTAATGCTGCTCGAGGACAAGAACCGACCGGCCATATTTTGCAAGAGCTGCAGCAGCTGACAAGCCGCCTATTCCCGATCCAATAGCTATTGCGAAATAATCTGTTCCCATTTAACAAGTCTAGCAAATAGCATGCGATACTGCAATTTGAATTGCAACTGTATGTTGATAATAGTTGCGCTTGAAGTGTATCAAATTGGGAATGCATATAAACATTTTTATACCGCTCAGCAAACGGAAGAAAAAGAAAGACCGCACGCGGGCATCTTATCAAAGTATTATTCACTTAAATCATGCTAGATTTAGGTACGTATTAACGTGGCATTTACCTCGCGAGGCTGGTGCGTTATAATAAAAAATAGTGAACACCAAGAGGGAGAAAAAACATCCTTGCCCCGATTGCTCTTTTTGCCAGTGCTGCAGCGAAAGCAGGTGCAACATGTGCAGGCCTGCCGCTTCAGCAAAGAAGGGGAAAAAGAAGAAGGACAAGGACAAGGACAAGGTGCACCGCCCTCTATTCCTGAATTTCTGACGTTAAATTCCGCTTTGAATGGCTAAGACGCCGGCAGATGCCGGCATAAATCATTATTGTTGCGAGGATACAGGGATTATGACCGTGCAAAAAATGGAGTTCAAGACCGAAGTCAAGCAACTGCTCGACCTGATGATTCACTCTCTCTATTCCCACAAAGAAGTTTTTCTGAGGGAGCTTATTTCAAATGCCTCGGATGCAATCGACAAGGCCCGATACGAGGCCCTTACGAACGCAGAGATCCAGGAAGGAGAGAAAGACTGGAAGATAAAGATAACGGCAGACAGTGAATCCGGCATCTTGACTGTCAGCGACAACGGCATCGGCATGACGAAGGATGAAATTGTCACGGCACTCGGCACTATCGCCCATTCAGGTACGCGCGAGTTCCTGCGACTTCTTCAGGAAAGGGACCTTAAAGACAATCCGGAACTGATCGGTCAGTTCGGCGTCGGCTTTTATGCATCCTTTATGGTAGCGGACAAGATAACAGTGCTGACACGAAAAGCGGGGATGCCCGGTTCGAAGGCCGTAAAATGGGAATCTGCGGCAGACGGGACATTTACTGTGGAAGAGGCTGACAAGTCCGGCAAAGGTACCGATGTAATTCTTCATCTGAAGAATGAGGACAAGAAATACCTCGATCAGTGGGAGGTCCGCAGCGTCGTCAAGAAATACTCGGATTTTATCGAACACCCGGTTGTTATGGATATCGAGAAGGAGCAGGACAGCGCACTCGAAAAAGGCAAGAAGATCAAAGTCAGGGAAGAAGAAACTCTGAATTCGTGCAAGGCCCTCTGGCTGAGGGACAAGGCGGAGATAACGGCAGATGAGTACAACGAGTTCTATCACCATGTATCTCATGACTTCGGAGATCCGCTTAAAATAATACACTACAAGGCAGAGGGCACTTCCGAATTCGCGGCGCTTCTCTACATTCCCGCTCAGGCGCCGTTCAACATCCTGTATCAGGACTATAAGATCGGGCCGATGCTCTATGTGAAACGAGTTCAGATAATGGAACATTGTGAGAACCTGATTCCGCCATATCTGCGCTTCGTAAAGGGAGTGGTGGATTCATCGGACCTGCCGCTCAACGTTTCGCGTGAAATCCTCCAGAACAATAACCAGGTGGAAATAATAAAAAAGAATATCACGAAGAAGATTCTTGATCTTCTGGGCGAGATGAAGAATACCGGCTATGATGACTATGTCAGGTTCCATAAGGAATTCGGCCGCGTCCTCAAGGAAGGCATACATATCGACTTTTCGCGCAGAGAGACCATTGCCGACCTTATGCTTTTCCAGTCCACGATGACCGAGGCCGACAAATATACAACCTTTGAGATGTATGTAACGAACATGAAGGACGGCCAGGATGATATCTATTATATAAGTGGACCGTCACGTGAAGAGGCCATGAAGTCGCCGCACCTCGAAGCCTTCAGGCACAGGGGCTACGAAGTTCTTTTCCTGCTGGATGAGGTCGATGACCTGATTTTCGGCGGCTTCGAATACAAGGGCAAAAAGATGAAGTCGGTCCTGAGGGGTGACATCCATCTGGATAAGGCATCGAGTGATGAGGAGCAAAAGAGATTCAGCAAGCTTGTCGACTTCGTAAAGGATCACCTCAAGGATGATGTTAAAGATGTCAGGCTGTCCGGTCGGCTGAAAGAGTCAGCATGCTGTCTCGTATCTGACGAGGGAGATCTTGATCCGAGGATGGAGAAATTTCTGAAGTCAATGGGACAGGAAGTTCCGGTCGGCAAAAGGATACTCGAAATAAATCCGGATCACCCACTCTTTGAAGCGATGAACAGGCTGTTCGAGAAAGAGGGCGGCAGCGCGCTTCTGGCCGAGTATTCAGATCTTCTTTATGACCAGGCGCTGGTAATGGAAGGGTCCCGCCCGAAAGACCCCGCCGCATTTTCAAGGGCGATGTCCAAACTTATGGCGTCGGCGCTGAAGGATTGATCCTATGCCTCGTAAAACAGGTGACATGGCAGCCGACAGGACCGTCTGGGACCTGACCCCTCTGTACGATAGTGACGATGCCTCCTACATCGACACCGACAGGAAGAAGCTGGAGAAGAAATGCTACCGCTTCATAAATGCGTGGCGCGACAGGAAAGACTATCTTGAGGACCCTGCGGTGCTGAAAAAAGCTCTTGACGAATATGAGCGTCTGATGCGTAATTACGGTGCCGACGGAAATGAGGGCTACTATTTTTGGTTGCGTACGCAGCAGGA
>Ga0187785_10000166_pt1 | contig 24855 bp, 26 predicted proteins | sample 0815_BV2_4_20_MG_FD_132466 | JGI IMG/M metagenome (GOLD analysis project Ga0187785, IMG submission 132466) | Tropical peat soil microbial communities from peatlands in Department of Meta, Colombia - 0815_BV2_4_20_MG | ecosystem: Environmental > Terrestrial > Soil > Wetlands > Peat | place...
ACAAATTCAAGAGTTCTGCTGCAAGCGATTGTGATAGGACAATAAAAAGGAGCTATTCCACATAACTCCTTGATTTTCTTGGCGTCCCCATGGGGATTCGAACCCCAGTTACCGCCGTGAAAGGGCGATGTCCTAGACCGGGCTAGACGATGGGGACAAGTTAAGTAAATGAGCCGCGTTGGATTCGAACCAACGACCCACGCCTTAAAAGGGCGTTGCTCTACCAACTGAGCTAGCGGCCCTCTTGGCGCCTGTCGCGCCAACGAGATATTAAATTTACTATTTCGAATCAGATTTTGTCAATTATTTGCACGTTCTGCCGACTTCATGCTATTCCTTCAATAACCTCAGCTAATTGAGACGGATTAGTAACGCCAGGCTATGATTTTCCTCGTGCATGCGGCAACAATCCGCCTTTTAGAATGAGCTCTTTTTCCCTGTCATTAAAATTAGAAATTACTTCAAAAGTATACCCCTTGGCAAGATTGGCTATCGTAAATGTCTGGCTACCTTCAACCGCACTCAATGCTCCCTTTACTTCCAGCACATCCCCTTCTTCAATTTTGTCATAGTCCTGCTCAGACTTGAACATTAAAGGCAGGATACCGAAATTGACTAGATTGGCCCTGTGTATGCGGGCAAACGATTTAGCGATCACAGCCTGTAGTCCCAGATACATCGGTGCTATCGCAGCATGTTCCCGCGACGATCCCTGGCCGTAGTTGTCTCCGCCTACGATGATGCATCCTCCCTTCTCCCTTACGTCCTTTGCGCGGCTGCTGAAAGTCTTGTCGATATTCTCAAATACGAATTCTGATATTGCAGGGATATTCGACCTGTAAGGTAACACTTTGGAGCCGGCCGGCATGATGTCATCAGTAGTTATATTGTCACCGAGTTTAAGGAGCACTTCGGCCCTGATCAACATGCCGAGCGGTGACTTGACCGGCACGTCTTTAATATTAGGTCCCTTTAAAATGACAACATTGGACGTATCAGTCTTGGGCGGTATAAGAAGATTATCATTTATAATAAACAACTCTGGTTCAAGTACAACTGGAACATCATATCCAGCGTCGCGCGGATCAATGATTTCTCCCTTGAGAGCCATTGCTGCGCAGGCCACCGGATTGGTCAGATATATTAAAGCATCTTTTGTTCCGGATCTGCCATGAAAATTTCTATTAAAAGATCGGATCGAAACATGACCCGAACCTGGAGCTCCGCCCATGCCTATGCATGGTCCACACGACGATTCTAATATGCGGGCACCGGCTGCGATCATATCAGCGATAAGACCTTCGCGCGAAAGCATTTCATATACCTGCTTCGACCCGGGATTAATCATAAGATTTACCCACTCGGGCAATGTCTTGCCCTTTAGCATCAACGCCACTGTTTTCATAGCGGGATAGGATGAATTTGTACAGCTGCCTATGCAAACCTGATCCACCTTTTTGCCTGCAACTTCTCGGATTGCAACTACGTTGTCCGGACTGTGCGGCTGCGCGATCATTGGTTCCACTATATTCAAATCGAGATCGACTACGTCGTCGTATTGAGCATCAGTATCTGCAACAATCTCTTGCCATGCCTGTTCGCGTCCCTGAGCACGGAGGAACTTCAACGTATTGCTGTCACTCGGGAATATAGACGTTGTGGCTCCAAGTTCCGCCCCCATATTCGTAATAGTAGCACGCTCTGTGACGGTCAGGCTTGACACGCCCGGACCGCCATATTCGAAGATTTTGCCAACACCGCCCTTGACTGTAAGCATTCTAAGCAAGGTCAAAATTACATCCATAGCAGTAACATATGGCTTTTTCAATGCACCGGCAAGGTTTATCTTCACGATCTTAGGCATCGAGATTTCAAATGATGACCCTGCCATAACAGTTGCTGCTTCAAGACCGCCGACACCAATCGAAATCATTCCCATGCCGCCACCTGTAGGGGTATGGCTATCTGTGCCAAGCGCTATCTTTGCCGGCGCTGCAAAACGCTCAAGATGAACCTGATGACAAATTCCATTTCCGGGCTTTGAAAACCAGGCTCCAAATTTTTCGGCAGCCGTCCGAAGAAACTGGTGATCGTCTGCATTCATGAAGTTGGACTGCAGCATGTTGTGGTCAACATAGGACACAGCCGTATCAACCTGCACCCGCTCAATGCCAATTGCCTCAAACTCAAGCCAGGTCATAGTACCTGTCGCGTCTTGCGTAAGCACCTGATCGACTTTCAGGCCGATTTGCGAGCCAGGTGCCAGATCACCTGAGACCATATGCGCATCAAAAATTTTCTGGACAATATTCTTTCCCATTAGTAATACCTCTCTATGACAACATTCTATAGTATTTTCATTACAAGAAAAGGACAATCTCAGCCGCTGATAAGGGAACAAGACTTAGATGCGGATTCACACAGTCTTGTTCAATGCCGCGCCAGTTCTGTCTTTTTTTGACTAATGACGCATTATTATGTTAAAAAAACAGATAAAAAATCAATTAAATAAGGGGTCGGCATGCATTTCTTCGAATACAAAAAAGGCGAGCTATATGCGGAAGATGTTCCTGTCAGAGAGATAGCGGCTAAATATGGGACACCTGTATATATATACAGTTCCAAAACATTGCTCAGACACTTTAATGCTTATGACAACGCGTTCGACGGAAAATCTCATATTATTTGCTTTGCGCTTAAAGCCAATTCCAATGCGGCTATTATCAGGCTTTTCGCTAAACATGGCTGTGGCGCTGATGTAGTTTCCGGCGGCGAACTATATAGGGCTCTGAAGGCCGGCATTCCAGCCAGAAAGATTGTTTATGCCGGTGTTGGCAAAACCGAGGATGAGATCAGATATGCGTTGAAAAACAAAATATTAATGTTCAACGTTGAATCGGAAAACGAGTTGCGCGAACTTAACCGGATAGCTGGGGTTATGGGTGTAAAGGCCAATATTGCGCTTCGTATAAATCCTGATATCGACCCTCAGACTCACCCTTATATATCCACCGGCCTGAAGAAGCACAAGTTCGGCATACCTATTGAATTGGCACTTGAGCATTATAAGATTGCGGTCAGCCTGAAAAATATATCTGTAGTTGGAATTCACAAGCATATAGGCTCGCAACTTACAAAGTTGTCCCCGTTTGTCGATGCACTGAGAAGAATACTGCTTCTGATCAATGAACTTGCAAAAGATTGCATCAGAATTGATTATCTTGATATAGGCGGAGGACTTGGTATCACTTATCTGGATGAGGAACCGCCAGAACCCAATGATTTGGCTAAACACATACTGCCACTAATTAAAGATCGCGATCTGACACTTGTGATGGAACCAGGGAGATCTCTCGTAGGCAATGCAGGCATACTTGTAACCAAAACGCTCTACCTCAAAGAAGGCGAAGAGAAAAGTTTCGTGATTGTCGATGCCGGGATGAACGATTTAATGAGGCCATCGTTATACAATGCTTATCATCATATTCAGCCGGTAGTCAAAACAAGACGGCATGTAATTATCGCAGATATCGTCGGTCCAATATGCGAGTCCGGCGACTTTCTCGCAAAGGATCGCGAGATCAGAAAAGTTAAGCAAGGAGAGTTGCTGGCAGTGATGAGTGCTGGCGCTTATGGTTTCTCTATGTCTTCGACATACAACAGCCGCCCTAAAGTTGCCGAGGTCATGGTAAGCGGCAAGGAATTCGCACTGGTGCGTAAACGCGAATCATATGCCGATCTGCTGCGTGGTGAAAGCATACCGGAGTTTATCAAATGAGAGTCCCGTTTACAAAAATGCACGGCACCGGCAATGATTTCATAGTAATCGATTGCCGAGATATAAGGCTGCCCGATCCGGCATCTTTTTCAATCAAGTATTGCCATAGAAGATTCGGCATCGGAGCTGACCAGGTTCTGCTTTTATATCCATCTGAGGTCGGCGATTACGCCATGAAAATTTTTAACGCAGATGGCAGCGAAGTCGAGATGTGCGGAAACGGGATACGCTGCTTCGCCAAATACATCTGGGATAGAAATCTTTCCGCAAAGAATATACTTGAAGTCGAAACGCTCGCAGGAATTATCAGGCCTGAAAAGTCCGGTGACAATATAAGGGTGGACATGGGCGAGCCGATATTAGCCCCGGATAAAATACCGGTAAATATCGATTCTCAGGCGAAAGCCGTCGATTATCCTCTTGTTGTAGAAGATAGGCATTTCAAGCTGACATTTGTCTCTATGGGGAATCCTCATGCAGTTATTATCCTTGAAGACGACGTCTCAGAGTTTCCTGTGCACAAGTATGGACCCCTTATTGAAACTCATCCGCTTTTTCCCAAAAGGACAAACGTTGAGTTTGTCAATGTCAAAGGTCGAAATGTGCTGTCCATGCGAGTTTGGGAAAGAGGCTCAGGCGAAACTCTTGCTTGTGGCACTGGGGCATGTGCTACAGCAGTTGCATCCATGATCAAGGGGCTTACTGAAAAGAAAGTTACGGTGCGGCTATCGGGAGGCGATCTATCTATCGAATGGGCAACGAGTAATCATGTTTACATGACAGGCCCCGCTGTTGAGGTATTCCAGGGAATAATAAAATAAAAGCGATCAGATCAGTTGTCGCCGTATTTGATAATGACCCTGTAATTGGTATAAAGTTTATATAGTCATCAGGGAGGAGGAAACCATGTTCAAAGGTTCATTGGTAGCCATAGTAACTCCATTCAAGAAAGGCAAGTTTGACGAAAAAACATATGGTGATTTGATAGAGTGGCACATTTCCAAGGGGACACATGGCATAGTTCCATGCGGCACAACCGGCGAGGCATCCACACTTGATTTTGAAGAGCATTACCGTGTAATTGAAGTGGCAGTAAAGGTTGCTAATAAAAGGATTCCGATCCTGGCTGGCACGGGAGCAAACTCGACAGATGAGGCCATTCATATTACGAGAAAGGCAAAGGAGCTTGGGGCTGACGGTGCACTGATTGTAACTCCGTATTATAATAAACCTACACAGGATGGCCTCTATCTTCACTTCAAAGCCGTGGCGCAGGCTATTGACATTCCAATTGTATTATATAACGTGCCTGGCAGGACAGCTGTTAACATGCTGCCCGATACAGTCGCAAGGCTTCTTGAGTTCAAGAATATAGTTGGAATTAAAGAGGCTACTGGTGACATGCGCCAGGCCAGCGATCTTATAAGGCTATGCGGGGACAGACTGACGGTAATTTCCGGTGATGACTACACAACTTTTGCAATGATGACGCTGGGCGGCAAGGGAGTTATCTCAGTTACTGCCAATATAGTCCCAAAAGAGATGGCAGAGATGTGCAGTGCGCTGGAAAGTGGCGACCTCGATAAAGCCAGAAAATTGCATTTCATAATAGAGCCTTTAAACGCTGCTATGTTCATTGAAACCAATCCTATCCCGGTCAAGACCGCTCTTGCGCTCATGGGCAAGGTCGGGGAAGAATTTAGGTTGCCTCTCTGTGCCATGTCATCATCTAACAAGGAAAAGCTTCGGACCGCACTGAGAGATGCGAGACTCATCTGAAGAACAACAAGCGGTAAATGGCAAGTCGGAAGTTGCTATAGTCCATAAATCGTTATTACATTTGCGTTCATGCTTGGTGCTCCCAGCTTTTTTCTCATTTATACTGATATCTTTTTACCTGATGCCACGCGGAGTCAGCGCAGAACTTTTGTCTCCATTCGCAATAGAAAATCTCATAGGACAAAAGGCTCCTGATTTTTCGCTTCCGGATCTTTCCGGCAAATCGGTTGCTTTATCGAGTTATCGCGGCAAGGTTATTATTGTTTTATTCTGGGCGTCCTGGTGCCCGCCATGCAAGAATGAACTGCAATCTCTCAATAATCTTTATAGAGTGTATAGAAATAGAGGCCTTATAATTCTTGCAGTGGCATCTGAGCAGTCATCTGCTGCGGTTAGTGAATTTATAGAGCGGATGCCTTTGGAATTTGATGTTCTATACGATAGTAATTTGATAATATCTAAAGATGTATACAAGGTGTTCATGATGCCGACCACTTTTATAATCGACAGGCACGGCATTATCTCAAAAAAACACTTCGGAGAACAAGACTGGACAAGAGCGGAACGAGTAGCAGAAGTTGAATCCCTGTTAAAATAATACGGCTGGCCGATGCTTGCGGCTACCGGCTAGCCGTATAAAATATATCCAACGGGGACTGATCTAGCCCTTTAATTCAGAAGTGCACTGAGGACACCGAGTCGCCTTGATCGGGACAGCTGAAAGACAGAACGGGCATTCCTTAGTAGAAGGCGGCGCGGGGGCTTCTTCTTTTTTTAACCTGTTAAGTTGCTTCACCAGGAGGAATACGGCAAAGGCCACGATCAGGAAATCAAGCACAGTGTTAAAGAAGAGACCGTAATTAAGCGTAGGCGCCCCAGCAGCTTTGGCCTCCTGAATGGATGAAAACTCCCTGCCGGAAAGACTTATGAAGAGGTTCGAGAAATCCACCTTGCCCAGCAACAGACCGATCGGCGGCATCAAGACGTCGCTTACAAACGATGTGACGATTTTGCCGAATGCACCTCCGATGATAATACCGATAGCCAGATCTACAACGTTACCGCGCATAGCAAATTCTTTAAATTCCTTAAGCATAGCCATTCTCCTTTTGTTAAACCATAATCAATCAGCTTAAAGCTGTTAAGGCATCCACAGAAGACTTTATATTAATAGCAAGTAATAGTTGTTATGTCAAGACATTTTATCGTATGTTTTGCATCCCCATTTATAATGTCATGAGCAGAAAATCTCTACGCTACGTCTATAAGATGACAGGCAACTGATGACTCGCCAATGGTCTTGAGTTCGGGGCATAAGGTTTCGCAGGGACCAATCATCTTAGAGCAGCGCGGATGAAAAGGACAGCCAGGCGGGATATCAGCCGCATTAGGTATGTCACCAGAATCTGATATTTTCTTGAACATGCCAATATCATACTTTATACGGTACTTCAATTTTGGAGCAGACGAGAGCAAAAGTTCTGTATATGGATGCTTGGGAGCTGAAAATATATCTTCGGTCTTTCCCAGTTCCACAATTTTTCCCAGATACATCACTGCAATCTCATCGCTAATATATCTCACCACCCTCAGATCATGGCTTATAAATATCATTGATATTCCTGAATCCTGCCTGATACTTTGCAATAAATTAAGTATTTGTGCCTGAATGGATACGTCCAGCGCTGATAAAGGCTCGTCCGCGACTATCAGTTCAGGCGAGACGGCAAGTGTACGAGCTATACATATCCTCTGTCGCTGACCGCCGCTGAATTCATGTGGATACTTAGCAAGCGCGTCTTCATTGAGCCCTACCTTACTCAGCAATTCCACCACCCTGCCGCTTAATTCGCTTCGAGATGCTAATTTGTGAATTTTATAAGGTTCAGACAATGCGTCAATGATTCTCATGCGTGGATTGAGCGAGGCGAAAGGATCTTGAAATATGATTTGAACAGACCGTCTGAAACGTCTCAAATCTTCACCTTTCAGACTAGAAATGGCCCGTCCCTTAAAATAAATATCTCCCGATGTAGGTTCAAGCAATCTGAGAATCAATCGCGCCACAGTAGATTTGCCGCATCCACTTTCGCCCACAACTGCAAAGACGTTGCCTTTTCTGATATTAAAGCTTACTCCGTCAACAGCCCGATGCCATTTATTCGACGCGCCAAAATTCGTCTTCACTTGATAATACTTTCTTATATCACTGACGGAAAGCAACGGATCTTCATTCCTATGTTCCGGCATATTACTCGGATTGTTCACGCGCAGCACCTCACAAAGTGGCCGGAGGAGACTTCCAGAAGTTTAGGCTCATTGATAACACACGCATTAGTTGTCATTGTGCAGCGGTCAGAAAACTTGCATCCCTTCGGATACAGCTCGGGAGAAGGAACAAGGCCGGATATCGGTTTCAATGGAATTCCCTTCTTATCAGGCAACGACTCCAACAAACCGACTGTGTACGGATGAAGAGGGTTTCCGAAAAGTTCCTCTACGCCTGCCAGTTCCATGATCCTGCCGGCATACATGACGGCGACACGCTCCGCCTGTTCTGAGATAATGCTCAGATCATGCGTAATCAGCAGTATAGCCATCTTCCTGTCCTGCCTCAGCCTTTTCACAAGGTCAAGTATCTGGGCCTGTATAGTCACATCAAGGGCAGTTGTGGGTTCATCTGCAATCAACAGTTCAGGATTGCATGCAATTGCCATAGCAATCATTACTCTCTGCCTCATGCCACCGGATAATTGGTGTGGATAGTCCTTAATCCTTAATTCCGGCGCCGGAATCTTAACCGACCTGAGGAGCTCAATTGATCTATTCATAGCTTCAGATTTGGACATATCAAAATGAGTCAGCAGCGCTTCGGCTACCTGGAATCCGACCGTCAGTACAGGATTAAGAGATGTCATTGGTTCCTGAAAGATCATGGATATATCCTTACCGCGAATGCCTCTTATCTCCTCTTCGCTGATGGCAAGCAGGTTTCTATTCCTGAACATGATTCTGCCTTCAGCAAATGCGTTCCCCGGCAGGATCCGCATTATTGATAACGCAGTCATGCTCTTGCCGCTACCGCTTTCACCAACAAGGCCAAAGACTTCTGCTTTGCCAATATCAAAAGAAATATCGGAGACTACCTGCATCGCATCACCGTCTGATCTGAACGTTATGGAAAGGTCTTTGACTTCAAGAAGTTTATCGGACATATATAGAGGCATGATAAGGGTTTGGCTGAAAGGTTGTCAATAATCAGCGTTATTCGTTACAAACCGTTCTAGGTTCGAAATACCTTGCAGCACCGCTTGGTGATTGCACTCACTGTATTTTTAAGTTGCATTTTATATACTGCATCAATAGGTTCAATCTGCCTAACCAGCAACAAGGCAAATCACTCGAACGAGTGTGACACAATACCGAAAGCTTAAATCCATAAAGTACAGGTAAAGCAGGCTGTAAACAAGGGAAAATGCTTCAAGATGCTTTGGCTTTCGGAAAAGATCATGGAGGTAGATATGTCATCCAAGCGAATTTCAATTCCAGGCGTGCCAAAATACGTTCGCAGCATAGGGGGTATATTTCTCGCGCTGATCGTTATTGTTTTGTTTACGACCGGCAATGCCCTTTCAGCAATTACCCTTACATGGACTGCACCGGCCAACAATACTGACGGGACACCGCTAACAGATCTTGCCGGATATGTTATTTATTACGGGACATCATCCGGCAATTATACGAATTCGGCAAATGTCGGGAAGGTGCAATCATATATATTTTCAAATCTTGGCGCAGGAACGTATTATTTTGCAGCAACAGCATATAATTCCTCAGGCATCGAAAGTCAATATTCAAACGAGGTGGCCAAAACTGCATCATCGTCTCAGTATTCTCTTGCGATTACCCGCGGCGGCACCGGATCAGGCACAGTGATGAGTTCTCCGACAGGAATAAGTTGCGGGACTTCTTGCAGCAGTTCATACAGTCCAGGATCGGTCATAACGCTGACAGCCGCGCCAAATGCAAATTCGGTTTTCGCAGGCTGGTCAGGCGGGGGCTGCTCCGGCAAAGGGACATGTTCGTTAACCATAAATTCCAACACTTCCATAACCGCCACCTTCACACAGCAGTCTAATACTTATACAATCACTGCATCGGCCGGCACAGGCGGAAGCATCGACCCGGCTGGAACAATAACAGCAACAAAGGGAGCCAGTCAGACATACTCTGTTACTCCTGCATCAGGATATTCAATTGCCAGTGTAACAGTGGATGGCGCTTCAGTGGGCGCAGTCAGCAGTTACACTTTCAGCAAGATCACTGCAAAACACACGATCGTTGCTGCTTTCAAAACCGACTCCTCACACTCGGGCAGGAAGAGGTCGAAGCATTAAACCGAATGGATTATAAATAATAAGCAGCGTTAAGGATGGGTTTACGTAATGAATTACGGCAAGCAGTATTGCACGGCAGCGACAATGGTTGAAGCCATTTCAGCATGCAAAGTCAGCATATGCACTTACAGTAAAACCTCTTCAAGGCGTGCCATTAAGATGATTTCAAGACGGGCTGCTATATAGATGGTCTAATATAAGAGTAATTTGTCAGATAATACTAAGAATCGTAAATATTGCAAACATCAAAAGAAGTGATATTCCAACCAATGCCGCTCTCAGCCTGCCATTGGCACCTTTGTCAATATACGGGATCACGAGAAGAAGAAACACATATGTCACCGGAATAATCACGGTCCCGATAATTGCTGTCTTGCCCGGGAAATATCCTATCAGCTCAAAGAGCCATAGAAAATACCACTCAGGACGCGGCTGAAACGGCTTGAGGAAATCGATCTGACGACCAATTGACGGCGGATATAAAAGAGCAAGAACGATGACTATCTCAAAACAAATAAATATAGTAGCTACAATCTCTGAAAGATAATCCGGATAAAAGCGCTTCTCGCCTTTTCTTTCTTTTCCCGTCACCTCAGACTCATTATTCTGCGCGTTTATGCTATTCATAAATTTCTATTTATTCCCTGTCTTTTTACCATATGGAAATGTGCCCACAAGAGCGCTGAAATCAAAAAAGGCAGGTAAAGTATGTGCAAACTGTAAAATCTTATAAGCGTTGCTCCGCTCACTTCAGGCCCGCCTCTTAAGGCATTCATAATATTAATTCCGACAAAGGGCACGTTTGTGGCCATCGCCGTCCCGACTTCGGTCGCCCAATATGCTTTCTGATCCCAGGGCAACAAATATCCTGTAAATCCTGAAAACATCACAAGTGCAAAAGTTATGACACCGACTATCCAGTTCAGATCGCGCGGAGGGCGATACGATTTTGATACAAAAACGCGTGTAGTGTGAAGAATTATGGATATTATAAACAGTGAAGCAGACCACTTATGCAAGCCTCTTATGAGCCATCCCATTCTGACTTCATTGGTTATCATAACAATGCTGCGAAATGCCTCCTTTTCTGACGGCACGTAATACAGTGAAAGGAGAACTCCAGACAAAGCGAGCATCAGAAAATATGCAAAAGCCATTCCCCCAAAACAATATGTATAGCCAAGGTCTGATGGCACCCGTCGTTGAAGGAATCTGGCATGAGGCTTTTTCAGACCAAAGCGGTTATCGAGCCAATCAAAGACCCTTCCCACTATATCGTCACTCCGATATATACACGGCCGGAATCAATCTTAACAGGCAGACGATTCAAAGGTTTGGGAGGAGGCCCTGCAATAACGCGCCCGTTAACGTCGTATCGGCCGCCATGGCAAGGGCAGAGAAATTCCTTTCTGTTATTGTCCCAGTTAATATAGCATCCTAAGTGTGTACAGACGGGAGAAAAAGCTATGAGCCCGTTATCACCGGCAACCAAGAATGCTCTATTGAGCATTTCATTGTCATCAACAGTATATTTGAACTCAACTTTGCGGACTCCACGCTTCGGCAACTCGTCTTCATCCACAGCAAAGACAAAGTGCAGACGGCGCATTCTTGATACGGTCGGATAAACGTAGCATGATACGGCAACAGCTGCCGCAACCAACATCGCGAAAAAAGCCTTTATTACATTTGCAAGAAACGCCCTCCGCGTCATTAACCCATCCTGCCGGGACGCATGAAGGAGCGCGTTTCCTTATTCTCCGCGGTTCAGCGCATGATGAAAAGGTTTGCCTATTTTGAAATGAAGGGCCTTCTTGGCCGGCACCTGCACCTTTTCACCTGTTTTTGGATTCCTGGCCACCTTGCCATCACGCTGCTTAAGTCTGAAATTGCCAAACCCGCGGATCTCTATTTTTTCACCGCGCGCAAGGGCATCCTTCATACCATCGAAAACAGTGTTTATTATTGTCTCCACCTGTTTCTTAGTCAATCCCTCGACCTTCTCTGTAACCTTTTCGATCAGTACTGATTTTGTCATTATCGTTCTCCCCCAAAAAATAATCATGTAATGTTTCAGTGAACTTACAAAGCCAGGAAGCTGGTGCCTGCTCACAAGGCTTATGGCATGTACATATAATACATATATTTCAGATGCAGGTCCGGCAGCACATGTGAAATTCCCTCGGTCATATCGCCATTCAGGAATTTTGATATCACTCCTTTCTCCGACTTTGAAATTGTCTCAGGCTCTCCTTCGATGCCGCCCAGCTTTGCTGCCACCTTGACTGCGTCATCCAGATCACCAGTCTCATCCACTAATCCAATAGCAACAGCCTGCCGCCCCGAGAAAATTCTGCCGTCAGATATCTTGCGCGCCTTATCAATAGGCATCTTCCGGCCCTCCGCCACAGCTGAAATAAACTGCTCGTGGACATCGTCCATCACACCCTGAATTATCTCGCGCTCCGATTCGCCAATACCTCTGAAAACCGATGCAAGATCTTTGTTCTTACCGCTCTTCACAACTTCTGTCTTGATGCCGACTTTATCGAGCAATCCCTTAAGATTCGGAACGACCATGATAACCCCTATAGAGCCTGTTATCGTACCTTGATTTGCTATAATGCGGTCAGCAGGAACTGATATATAGTAGCCTCCTGAGGCAGCGACCGAGCCCATTGAAACTACTACTTTCTTGCTTTCCTTTGCCTTTCTTATTTCATCATAGATCTCCTGAGAGGGGACCACGCCTCCACCAGGACTGTCGACGCGCAGGACAATAGCCTTTACAGAAGCGTCTTTAACATATCCCTTTATTTCGTCCACTACGGTCTTCGCTTCGATTATTGGCCCTTCCACCCTCACAATTGCAACTTTTTCGCGGGCACCTTTGCTGACAAGCGTAAAAATAACGCTGACAAACAGCAGAAAGATCAGGAAGAGCACGCCAAAAAGTATCGCCCTACTTATGTTCATTTGACCTCACGTTCTTCATACTGAGCCCTATTTTGCGCTCTTCGACATTCATCTTTATGATCCTTACCCTAACCTCGTCTCCTTCGTTAAGCTCTCTCGATGAATCTATCTCAGATGAATAAATCAATCCCTCGACACTATTTTCAAGTTCGATAAAAATCCCAAAATCGCTCTTGCGCAGCACCTTTCCGGCAAACTCCTCGCCAAGCTTGAACTTCACAGGGATCTCAACCTCCCAAGGATCAGCAGACAATTGTTTAATACCCAAAGCCATGCGCTCGCGCTCAGGGTCAAGACTTAGAATAACAGCTTCAACCTTTTGTCCCTTTTTCAGCATCTCTGACGGATGTTTTATATGCTTTGTCCACGAAAGGTCCGCAATATGAATCAGACCATCAACGCCTTCCGGCAGTCGCACAAACGCTCCAAAATCCGTAATCGTCTTTACCTTGCCGACTATCCTCTGACCTACTTTATAATGCTCGCCGATAAGTTCCCACGGCTTCTGCCTGAGCTGCTTCAAACTGAGCGAGAGTCTTTTCTCCTCTTTATTGACATGTATTACCTTGGCCTCTATGGTCTCACCTACGGAGACATACTTCGACGGATGCTTCTGGCGCGGCGACCAATCCAGCTCCGATATGTGTATTAGACCTTCAAGCCCCTCCTCAACTTCTATGAAAACCCCATAATCGGTAATGTTCATCACCCTGCCGGTAATTGTCATGCCGGCTTGATATTTTTGTTCGACAGATAACCAGGGATTCGGTTTCTTCTGCTTGTAGCCGAGTGTTACTTTCCGCGACTCTTCATCAAACTTCAGCACAATGAATTCTTTCTCATCGCCTACCGCAAAGAATTCTGACGGATGGTTGACCCTGCCCCATGAAATATCTGAGATATGCAGAAGTCCGTCGATGCCGCCGAGATCCACAAAGACACCATAATCAGTTATATTCTTAATTATCCCCTTAAGGAGAGCGCCCTCTTTTAGATGTTTCAGCGTCTCTTCTCTCAGCACCTTGATCTGCTCCTCAACTATGGCGCGACGTGAGACTATCAACGTCATGCCTGTGCCGGAGCCGGCACCATATCCCCGCACGGGAATCATCTTAAGGATTCTGAGCGGCACAACCTGTCCAACATAGGCATCGAGATTCTTAACCGGCTTTATATCGATCTGTGAACCAGGCAGAAACGCCTTAATGCCCATTACGTTTGCTATCAATCCGCCTTTGGTTTTTTCAACTATCTTTCCTTCAACAGTATTGTTTTTTTCGAGAGCAGCTGTGAGTGTCTCCCAGGCTTTGATTTTTGATGCCCTTTCCCTGGAAAGATATACGACTCCCTCCTGGTCGTTGATCCTCTCGATATAAACATAAATCTCATCATCAGCTTTCAGTGCTTTCAGCTCCTCGGCGCTAAATTCCGACGCCGGCACAGTACCCTCCGATTTATATCCTATGTCGACGACGATGCCATCAGATTTAACAGTAATGACACGCCCTTTAACAACTTCACCGCTCTGGATTCGCTGCAGCGTTTCAGCATACATCTGCTCAAGATCTTTGGACTCTTCGTTCATCTGCATGTTCATACTGTTATGCTCCTCCTAGGTGTCGGATTCTGTCCGCAACTGCTTCTATTATCCAGTCGGGCGTCGATGCGCCCGCGGTAATACCGACCTTTTTGACTCGAGCAAACCATTCACCTTTTATCTCTGAAGCTGTCTCTATATGATATGTGGGCACCGACATCGAAATGCAGTAATTTGCGAGCTGCGTCGTGTTGGCGCTGTTCTTACCTCCTACAACGATTACTGCATCAACTTCGCGCGCTATTTCCCTGGTCTCCTTCAGTCTTAACGCAGTAGAATTACAGATAGTGTTGAAAACTTTCAGCTCCTTGACCTTGTCGATTGCCTCATTAACAAAATCCCTCAGTGTATCCACAGGCTGCGTTGTCTGCACAACCACGCCCACCCTGCTCTTAAGCCTAGGCATCGCGTCATCCTTGTTGACTACCACTACATCCGGCCCAGCATAGCTCATAAGTCCCTTGACTTCAGGATGTTCCCGGTCCCCGATTATCACCACCTGGTAACCTTCTTCATTGAGCAGTCTGGCATAGTTTTGGGCCTTTTTTACAAAAGGACATGTTGTGTCTATAACTTGATACTTCTTCTTGCCAAGGTTTTCTGATATCTCTTTCGGGACACCATGTGTCCTGACAATCAGAGTCTTTATCTTAGGATTGTTTATCGATTCAACAGGCTGCACGCCCTCAGACTTCAGTCTCTCGATCACCTGAGGATTGTGTATGATAGGTCCCAGCGTGAAGACCCTCTCGCTCTTTTTCGCGGCATCGAAAGCCATGTCTACAGCTCTCTTCACGCCGAAGCAGAAGCCGGCTCTTTTCGCCGTTATCACCTTTATTTTACTCGCCAACAGACACCTCGCAATGAAACCTGCGACTCAAAGGGGCTAAGTTCTAAGATACAGAATTTTGCACATAAATTCAAGGATATATCATTTAGCCATCTGTATAATATGATCAACAACCTCTTCAATCGACATATTTGTGGAATCTATGTAGACTGCCTCATCAGCCCTTTTCAGCGGCGCGATGTCTCGGTTCTTGTCCCTGAAGTCTCTTTCTTGAACGTCTTTCAAGGCATCTTCCATAGTTATCGACATGCCCTTTTCATTAAGCTGAACATAGCGCCTCTGCGCACGCCCATGTTCTGAGGCATCAAGGTAGATTTTGACCATAGCGTCCGGGAATACTACTGTAGTCATATCCCTTCCTTCTGCGACAATATTTGAACTGCGACCAGCAGTCTTCTGCATTTCAAGAAGATATTCCCTTACGCTTTTTCTTGCAGAGAATACCGAAGCAAAATGTCCGGCCTCCGGCGTCCTAATGATATCAGTAACATCCTCGCCGTTTAATAAAACCTTCTCGCCTTCCAGTTTGATGGTTGCATCCTTTACTGCATTCACTATGGTTGCATCCGAAGCCTCTGCTATAACTCCATTTCTAGTCAGGTAGAGAGCTAATGCACGATACAGGGCTCCGGTGTCAAGATATTGATATCCCAGCCTCATGGCAACCAGCCGTGAGACTGAACTCTTACCTGCGCCAGAAGGCCCGTCAATAGCTATGACTCTCGACAATTCTACGCTCCTAATCCCTTTAGCCTTTCATAAAAACCAGGGAATGATATATCGGCACACGCCGCATTATTTACAACAATGGGGCGGTCTGAAACCATAGCAGCAATTGAAAGTGACATTGCTATCCTGTGGTCGCCATAACTATCGACAGAACCTCCTTTGAATTGAGCATTTCCCCTAATATCCATTCCGTCATCATATTCCTTGACCTCGACGCCAAGCTTGGTAAGCTCTGTAGCCATCGCCCTAATCCTGTCGGATTCTTTAACCCGGAGTTCCTGGGCACCCCTGATCTCAGTAATTCCGTCCGCTCGGCTTGCAAGTATGCAGAGTATCGGGAATTCATCTATGAGAGACGGGACAATGTCCCCACCAATTTTTACTGCTTTGAGCGTTGAAGCCGTGTTACAGACAATATCTGCGACGGGTTCGCCTGAGACATCACTCATATTTTCTATTTTGATTTTAGCTCCCATACCAGCCAAAACGTTAAGCAGTCCCGTTCTGGTCGGATTCATGCATACACCTCTTATTACAACATCCGAATTAGGAACAAGAAGCGCGCCGGCAATAAAAAAAGCTGCCGATGAGAAGTCTGACGGGACTGTCACATCAACCGCACGGAGTTTCGGATTTCCCTTTATCGAAATAGAAAGACCATTCACATCTATTTGAGCTCCCATTGCAGCAAGCATTCTTTCTGTATGATCACGCGACTTTTGGGATTCGACAATTGTCGTGACACCGTCCGCATATAGTCCGGCCAGCATTACACATGACTTAACTTGGGCCGAGGCAATCGGCATAACATAATCTATTGGCGTTAACTTAGATCCTCTTATCGCCAGAGGAGGATACTTATCGCCACCCCTGGCAGAAATCTTTGCGCCCATCTGCTTGAGCGGCGTAATGACACGAGCCATCGGCCGTTTCTTCAAGGAGTCATCGCCGGTAAGGATTGTAAATAGCGGGTTGCCGGCAAGCACGCCGGACAACAGCCTGATTGTAGTGCCGGAATTGCCGCAATCCACAACGTCAAACGGCTCTTCCAGGCCATAAAGCCCTTTGCCATTAACAACTATTTCCCCTGAAGTGCCTTCAGCAATCTTGACTCCAAGCATCCTGAAGGCCTTAATTGTACTGAGGGGGTCTTCAGCCCTCAGAAAATTTCGTATAACGCTCTGCCCTTCGGCAAGCGATGAGAACATAATCGCCCTATGAGAAATTGATTTGTCGGGCGGAGGGACAATCTCTCCACGCAACCCATTTGATTTTGCAAGCTCAATACTCCACATGACACCTTATTCCCTTAACCTGCATTAGTAACATTATAATATTACAGCTTGTTATATCCTCATCCTGAGCTTCTGTGCCCGCGCAAACTCCCTTTCAACGCCCTCCCAATCACCGTCAGTCATGCATCTTTCAATCTTTTGCAAATTTTCTTTAAAGAGATCGAGAACCTTACAAATATTATCGCGGTTCATCATGCAGATATCCCTCCATAATTCTGGAGAGCTGGCAGCTATCCGCGTAGTGTCCCTGAATCCGCCACCACTATATTTAATGTATTGCTGGTCTATGCTTTCAACTGCATTTACGAGCGCATACGCCACGACATGAGGCATATGACTTATAAGCGAGAATATCTCATCATGCCTGAGAGGGTCCATTATTTCAACCGCTCCGCCTACCGTCTGCCACAGCAAAATGAGTTCTTGAACCGCTTCCTTGTTTGAACTCGATGTAGGAGTAACGATACAGCGTGCCCCTGCAAACAGACTGCCTCGCGCATCTTCAATGCCTGCTTTTTCGCTTCCGGCGATGGGATGCGATCCCACAAAGTGCACACCCTTAGGCATGATTTCCTCGATCTCAAATACCATACGGCCTTTCACGCTACCCACATCAGTGACAAGTGAGCCCTTTTTCAAAGCATGGCTTATGCCGGCTGCTATATTCTTCAGTGTGCCTACCGGCGTACACAGAATCACCAAATCGGCTCCATCGGCAGCTTGAGCTGGATCCAGCAAGTAGTCGTTTATAATTTCCTGCTGTTTTGCCTTCTTGAGGTTCTCTTCTTTTCGGCCACAACCTATTATTGTACCGCACAAGCCTTTTTCCCGCAGAGCAAGTGCTATTGAGGCTCCTATTAGTCCAACACCAATGATAGCTGCCCTATCAAAATACAACCCCATTTTTGAACTCTATCCTACCTTCATTTGCCTCATAGACTGGATTTAAGCGCCTCGATGAAGCGTTTGTTTTCCTCCGGCAACCCGATGGTTACCCTTATCTGCTCCGGTCCCACAGGTCTGATGATTAAGCCTTTCCGAAGCAAAGTTTCAAACAGCCCTCGTGAATCTGAGCCAAGTGTTATATATATAAAATTAGCTTCGGTAGGAACATACCTGAGACCCAAATCATCAAGCTCTTTTGAAAGATATTTCTTGCCCTCTTCGTTTATTGCTATCGAGCGCTTCAAATGATCTTCATCTGAAAGCGCCGCAAGCGCTGCTTCTTGCGCCAGGGCATTAGTGTTGAACGGCTCTCTTATCTTGTTCATCTCCTCTAAAATCTCTTTTTTTGCAATTCCATATCCTATTCTTAGGGATGCAAGGCCGTATGCTTTAGAAAATGTGCGAAGTATCAAGATATCTCTCCCATCTGCAAAGAACGAAAGCGAGTCAGGATACTCCGGGTCGCGGACATACTCGAAATATGCTTCGTCCATCACTATAAGCACCCCATCCGGCACGCGACGCATAAAAGCTTCAAATTCGGCCTTCCTGTTTATAGTGCCGGTCGGATTATTGGGATTCGCAATGAATACCATACGGGTTTTCTTATTAATCGCGTCCGCCATGGCTGACAAATTGTGGACATAGTCTCTCAGAGGGATCTCAATAGCGATCCCGCCTGCTGACTGAACACCCATGGAATATACAACAAAAGATGGCGTGGCCATGACCGCCTCATCCCCGGCATCAACAAACGTGCGAATTGCAATGTCAAGCAATTCGTTGGAACCATTGCCCAGCATGATTTCGTCTGTCGCCACCTTATGGCCGCCTGCCGACAACTTTTGCGAAAGCGCATTTTTCAGATAATAACCGCTCCCGTCAGGATAGCGGCACAGCTCATGCGCTTTGTCCAGGCATTTCCTCAGTGCGGCAATGGCCTTCGGAGATGGTCCCGCAGGATTTTCATTTGACGCCAGCTTAATACATTCTTTAATGCCAAGCTCCCTCTCAAGCTCCTTAACCGGCTTTCCAGGAACATATGGTTTGATTCGTGATACACATTCAAGAGGTTTGATCATGGAGTACTCCTTAAGCTCATCCAGCGCAAGCGGTGGAACTCGATACCAGTCAATCAAGACCTTCCGTGAGCAAGCTAGCTCTCGTCTACAGGGTAAGACCCAAGGTGAGTCAGGTAAAGACAGTGCCCCTTGACACTTTCGATGGTCTTCCTGACTTTCTCATCATCTATATGCCCTTCCATATCGACAAAGAAAATATATTCCCAAGCTCTTCTTTTGGAAGGCCGTGACTCTATTTTAGAGAGGTTTATCCTGGCCTCTTTAAAAGGATAAAGAACATCGTAAAGGGCACCAGGCCTGTTCTTTAGTGAAAACATGATGGACGTCTTATCAGAACCCGACTTGCCTGGTGATTCCTTAGCGATAACAAGGAATCTCGTAAAATTGTTTCGTTTATCCTCTATGTGGCGCCGAATAAACTTAAGATCATATAGTTTAGCAGCCAATTCGCTCGCTATGGCTGCAGCCTCATCGTCATTAACCACGATTTCGGCTGCCTTGGCTGTGCTGACAGCTGCAAGTACCGGGATGCCGCTCATGTTGGTCTCAAGCCAGCCTCTGCATTGAGCAAGCGCCTGCGGATGAGAATATATCTTTCTGACTTTACCTTTTTCTCCACTTTTCGAAAGCAGATTATGAGAAACCTCAAGCAGAACCTCTGCAGTTATCTTCAAGTCGTAATCCATAAACATGTCGAGTGTATGGCTTACAACGCCTTCGCTTGAGTTCTCTATGGGGACAAGACCATAGTCAGCTTCTCCGTATTCGACCGCATCGAAGACTGCTTTTATGCTTTCTACCGGTATGTATTTTGCTGAGGATCCAAAATGACGTATCGAGGCCAAGTGTGTAAATGTTCCTTCAGGGCCGAAATAGGCAACCCTCAACGGCTCCTCCAGTGCAAGCGAAGCCGAAATAATCTCCCTGAAAATGGCCTTTAACGCATCATTTGGAAAAAGGCCTTTATTCATAGTAATCAGCCGCTTGATAATAGCTGCTTCCCTCTCAGGAACATGGAATTTCTGATTCGCTTTCCTCTTTACGCCGGCAATCTCTACTGCTACAGATGCACGCTTGTTAAGCAGCTCCAGCAAAGACGTATCTATCCTGTCTATTTCGCCCCTTAAGGTCGTTAGAATCGGCGTGGAATTCTTCTTTCGCATAGAGTTCTAATATACAGGATTACCCTTATTTTTTCAATATTTACATTCGAACAATGACGCCGATTATAAGGTCGCACGTGCTGAATTCTTTCAAATTTCAAAAAAACCTTCTACAATTGTACAAAAGGTGGTATTATTAACAATTAACCGCACTGATTTTTATTCAGAGAGTTTGATAATATAATACTTACACAGGCACTGCACTATAAGTCGCTTCGCTGACAGTCGGCCATAGATGGAAGATAACCAACCCGATAACAACAACTCGAAAACCGCCACCATCCTGGCGGTAGATGACGATCCCTATGTACTTGAATATGTGTCCACTCTCCTGGATGAATACGGCTATACCTGCATAGCATGCAGCAATGCGGAAGATGCATACCAGAAATTTATAAGCATTCCAATCGATGCAGTTCTGACAGATATAAAAATGCCGATAGTTTCTGGTATAGACTTGCTTGAAAAGATCTGTCTGATAAGGACAGATATACCGGTAGTCCTCATGACTGCGCACGCTGAGATAGATATAGCCGTTGATGCAATAAAGAAAGGTGCATTCGATTTTATTATCAAGCCATATCGTTCTGAACAACTTATACATTCCGTAGAGAAAGCGGTTAAATACCGCCGTCTTACTCAAAAAGAAAGGGAATATAAGAAGACCCTCGAAGAAACTGTTGACCGGCGGACCCGTGAATTGCGTGACGCACTTACCATGCTTAAGAACATGAGCGCAGAGCTTATAGACCGTCTTACGGTCGTGGCTGAATTCAGAGACACTGGGACCGGATTCCACAATTCACGAATGGGACGTTACGCCAGAGAATTATCTCAGGCACTTTCCATGTCACCTCATTTCACAGAAGCTCTAACCTTCTCGAGCCCTTTGCATGATATTGGCAAGGTCGCTATACCAGACACTATTTTGCTCAAGCCTGCATCCCTCACACCTGCCGAATTCGAAATAATGAAGAACCATACGTCAATAGGAGAGAAAGTCCTCGCCGGCTCTTCGTATCCCTTTATTCAAATGGCCGCTTCCATTGCACTCAACCACCATGAGAGATGGAACGGAACCGGCTATCCGCGCGGGCTGAAGCAGGACGACATCCCGATTGAAGGCAGAATTGTAATGCTCTGTGACCAATATGATGCGCTGAGAAGCAGCAGACCCTATAAGCAGCAATTGTCGCACGAAGAAGCAGTTCATATCATAACCGTTGGAGATGGTCGCACATTACCTGACCACTTCGATCCGGATGTTCTTAACATTTTCAAGAAAATTGCCGGCAAATTCGACGAAATATTCATGAACTTCAAAGAATGACATGGCGTTTACTCTCAAATGACTTAAAGCTAAATTGCTCTTTTCCCCGGGCAGGTGCGCTTTTTCGACAATTCATTTTGCATAATGCATGCGCCATTCATAAAAGCCGCCAGCAACAACGAGACATCTCTGTCGCTTGAATGAATTTCTGAATGCCGGCTTTTCAGCCAAGGTCTCTGCCCTTGCATGTATCATACCCATGCCGATCTTCGAGTTTCTATCCCATTCAGTAATAAAACCCGTGGAAAATGACAGAGCAATATCACCAGTGTTGTCACTACATAAGAACTCGATAGTATCCTATAAACTATTTTGCAAACTAGATAACTTACGCTGACTGGGCTTCAAGCCTTATCTTAAATGTGATAAGCCATCTTATATGACTGCGTTCTTCATCAATTATCTGATCAACCATTTCCTTCTGATCGACAATATGACGAACAGCCAGGAAATATAACAGCGTCTCTTTTTCAAATCCGATTGCGAAGCGGACAGCATCAGATATCGTCTTTATGTGCTGCATTAATGGCAGGGATTTGTGTTTACCAAGAAAGAATTCTGATTCAACGATTGCCCGCAGGTATAAAGTAACGTCCTCCCAACCCTCAGGGTCGCTGATTGATGTCGGAATTGTCTTCTTCAATGCCTCAAAAACAGCCTTATGCTGAATCTCCTTTTGCGAAAGCGTATCAAAAAGTTTCTTGAGATCGAGATTTGCCTTAAAACGATCAGCCATCATTGAATAGAAATTATATCCCAGCTGCTCTGTCTGGATTGCCTGTTCAATTACTTCGCCGATAGAATATTTTTCCACCTTTCCTCCTATAGCCAAATAGTGGTTGTCCTGACAAGCACAAGCCAATTTTCAAATACATAATATCAAGCAATATCAAAATGTGCCATCATTACAGGAGATCGTACTAAGCCATAAATGCCCGTGCAGCCTGTTCAGCTTCCACCATCGCATGTTCAGGCACATCAACAACTCCGCCTCCACCCGCACCACACACTCGAATTAACTTGCTTTCAGCAAAGCCGTACCATTTGAAGAAACGATCATAGAGCGGGAATATATGGCCAAATAGATTTTCATCGGGTGAACCTTGCGTAATTATAAAGAGCAGCTTTTTACCGGGATCAAGCCGACTTGGCTCCTTTTCAGTAAGATAATTAGGCTTAAGATATGAGAAGGTCCTGTCTATAAAGCACTTAAGCTGCCCGCTTACGTCGCCATAATAAGTTGGAGTGGACATTACAACCATATCAGCGCTCCTGACAGCTTCCAGAACATTGCTAAGATCATCATCGAGAATGCACTTATCCAGCTTTGTCTTGCAAGCATAGCACGCCTGGCACCCCCGATATGATAGTTTGTTCAGCAAAAAAGTCTCTACTTCAGCGCCTAGCTCTTCAGCAATATCTAAAAACCGCCTTGCTATCGCTGCGCTATTACCGTTTATGCGCGGACTTCCAAATAAGCAAACTATTTTCATTACATATCCCCCAAACGCAATACTGCAATTTGATTTATAGTCACACTCAGACTTGTCGAACAAAAAAATCTATTTAACAAGACGCTTCTCTATCATATTCTTAAGCGCTTCCATCGATTGTCCGCCGACTATTCTGTCCACTTCCTCGCCGTCAATATAAATTATGATCGTAGGCGTGCCATTAATATTGCACTGAATTGCGACTGCTGTCTGATCATCACAATTCAGTTTTGCAAATTTCACATTGCCGGCCATCTCTGCTGCAACTGCATCATAAGTCGGAGAAAACTTTTTGCAGTGTCCGCACCATGGCGCCCAAAAATAGACGAGCATAACTCCGCATGATTTTTCCACTTCTGCATTCCATTTATCTGCACTCAGTTCAAGTACACCATCCGGCATCAGATTCACCTCCTCAATAATGGATGCAAACATAGAATGTTAGCCTGCGCACAGATCAAATTCATAAGGAAAATATCATCTTATTGTCGGTAACGCGGAGGCTCGTTAAGCACAGCCCAGAAAGCTCCCACGGCTTTTATTGCCGCCATAAACTTGATATAATCGATCGGCTTTACAATGAATGCATTTGCACCCAGCCGATAAGCTTCATCTATATCCCTTTCTTCGCCGGATGACGTAAGAATCACTATAGGTATGGTTTTGAATGTTTCATCAACCCTTATCTGTTTCAGCACTTCGAACCCACTGTTTCCCGGCAATTTAAGATCGAGCATAACAACTGCAGGAATGCAGCTATCTCTAACTGAAAATTTCCCCTGGCAACGCAGATAAGCCAGAGCCTCTTCGCCATTTGTCACAACATCAATATTATTTACCACCGCGATTTCTTCAAGGGCAGTCAGGATGAGTTCTTGATCATAATGATCATCTTCGACAAGCAAAATATTTCTGATCCCGGACATTTTATGTTTCCTCGCGTTTTGGAAGACTAAAAAAGAAGGTGGCTCCATGATCGACAGCGCCTTCCGCCCACGTTTTCCCTCCGTGACGAGCTATAATGCGACGGACATTTGCCAATCCAATCCCAGTTCCTTCAAACTCCTGCTCCGTATGGAGGCGCTGAAATACATCAAAGATTCTCTCTTTAAATTGCATGTCGAAGCCTATACCATTGTCGCTGACAGAGCAGATAATCTCCTTGCCTGTGTCTCTGCATCTTACGCTGATCTCAGGATTAGAACATCTACGTGTATATTTCACCGCATTGGAGATCAAATTATTTAACACAAGCTTAAGCAGTGCCCGGTCACCATCAACAACAGGAAGTTCATCAAATCTCCACTCAATCTCACAAGTTTTGATATCATCAGCCATTTCTTTAAGCACTTCGGTAACCAGAATATTCAGATTGACCTTTCTCTTTTCCGGTTTTGACAGTCCAAGCCGCGAAAAGGCAAGCAGATCATCGATCAGCCGC
>Ga0187785_10000167_pt1 | contig 24842 bp, 18 predicted proteins | sample 0815_BV2_4_20_MG_FD_132466 | JGI IMG/M metagenome (GOLD analysis project Ga0187785, IMG submission 132466) | Tropical peat soil microbial communities from peatlands in Department of Meta, Colombia - 0815_BV2_4_20_MG | ecosystem: Environmental > Terrestrial > Soil > Wetlands > Peat | place...
AGCATGATGGTATCGCGCTTCGATGACATGTACCGCCAATTGCTTGGTCTCGAACCGCGTTGCGAGCAATAAGTCGGAAGTGCTTTTACTCCATTTCGCTTTCAAGTGCCTGAAATCGGTGATGAACTTCGTGTAACAAGTTCCTCACCGAACCCCAATCTTACTTTTTTGAAAGCGCAGCTGCCTGAAACATTTTTTCGAAACGTGCCACGACGGTCCGAATATCGAATTTTTCAGCAAACTTTCGGCTTTCTTGCTTCATGCTCGTCAGGCATTCATCCGATGTCAACAATGTCCGAAGTGCGTTCTCAAACGGTTCAAAATCATTTACCCGGCACAGGAAGCCATTCTTGCCGTTGTTGACGCAGTCGTCTATTCCGCCCACATCACTACCCACGATGGCCAGCCCCGCCGCCAACGCACGTACGCCCACAACCGGAAGCCCCTCGGACAGAGACGGGAGAAAAAGAATGTCACTCCTGCTCATGACATCTTCCACCATTCCCGGCTCGACCCATCCGTGAAAGTGAACGCGGTTTTCCAGCCCGGCCTTTCTAACTTCCTCGACAACTTGGGGCCTCATGGGACCGTCACCGAGTATGTCCATCACCCAGTCCAAGTCGGAGATTCGCTCCAGGACTCGTACCAAAAAGATCAAATTCTTTTGCGGATTGAAACGTCCCGCAAAGACCAGGCGCCCCGGTTTGTGAGGCTCCGGCGGGCTTTGCTGTATGGAATCCAGGGCAATGCCATTGGGGACGGTCTCTATGGACGTGTCATATGAACTCAGTGCCATCCGGCGGATATGTTCGCTGGGAACGGTCACCGAAGCCGCGTTCTTCCAGATCGGTTTGGTCAGAGGTTTGACAACCCGGAAGAGGTGATCGGTCTGATCCGGAACTCCGCCCGGCACATCCCCGAGTTGTGTGGATAATACATAAGGAATGCCCGTTATGTTGCTTACCGCCCACGCCAGGACACCCGTAGGCACCGCAAAATGAACGTGAATCACCTGCGGTTTCCACGTAACGGCATGTTTCAAGGCAGGCAGCAAATTCGTAACGATAAACGCCCCCATCTCTCCCACGGAACACGTGTGGGCGTGGCGTCTCAAGCTCCAACTCCTGAATATCGTATACCCGTCTTTTTGCTCCACTCTGGGCAAGCCGTTCCAATGTGCCGTTTGCACCCTGACTTCATGACCAATCTTCGCCAGCCCTATGCAGATGTCTTCGGCCACACGTCCACCGCCACCCCCCACCGGCGGAAACTCATAATTCAGGACAAGTATTCTCATGGCAAGTCGCCTCGTCCATACTTCACTTGCAGAATCATGCTACCGAGCCCACCTGTCGTACCACAGCTGAAAGATGAGCAGAGTCCACAGCGCCTTGCGATGGTCACTTTTCCTTGCGAGATGCTCATCAAAAAGTCGTCGCACGTAACGGTGATCGAACAAACCTTGACGTTGCAGCCGTGCTTCAGAAAACATGTCTTCAGCCAAAGGCCTAAGCGGTCCCGTCATCCATTTCGCCACAGGCATGTTAAAGCCTTTTTTCCCTCTGGCTGCAATGGAACGCGGCACCAGGTCTTCTGCTGCCCTGCGTAACAAGTATTTAGTCCGAAGGCCGTGCAACTTGAACTTGTGAGGAAGTCGCTCTGCGAATTCCAGCAGCGTCGGGTTCAAGAGGGGCACCCGTACTTCAAGAGAATTCGCCATACTTGCCTTGTCGACCTTTGGAAGGATATCGCCTTCCAGATACAGTTTCATGTCGCAATAGAGAATCTGGTTAAGGGCATCCGCTGCCCCGCTGGCGTTTTGGTGTTGCCGTGTCAGGTCCTCCACATCTTCGTCGTGCATCCCGGTCAGAGGGCCGAATAGCAGGCCTCGCTGTTTCGAATCGAAAGATCCGAGCCACAAGTGGTGGCGCAAAACAGGCGAAGCCCATTGTGCAGACGCAAAGCGTCTGAGTTTGAAATCAAAACTGATGTTGTCAAAAGAGACCGGTAACTGATTTACAATCCAGGGAATCACCTTGTCACGAACAGGTGCGGGGAAAAGGTGCCTGTAATACTCTGACAGCCTGTACGCCTGCAGCGTGGAATATCCCCCAAATAGCTCGTCTCCGCCATCTCCCCCGAGAGCCACTTTCACATGGTCACGAACGAAACTCGAAAGTAAATAAGTTGGAATAATTGACGAATCTCCCAACGGTTCGTCGAGGAAATCAGCAACCTTCGGGATGAGGCTCAACATCATCTCAGACGTAAGAACCATCTCATGATGCTCTGTTCCCAGATGTCGGGCCACTAGACGCGCGTGTGCGGATTCATCGAACGAGGGATCCTCAAAGGCAATGGAAAAACTTTTTATTCCGCCCGGGTTTTCTTTCACCATCAGCGCCGCAACAGTGCTTGAATCTATGCCGCCACTGAGCAACACTCCCGTGGGAACATCAGCTATCATTTCCTTGCGGACCACATCCTTGAGAGTTTCCTTCAATTCGGCCAAGTACTGATCTTGATTCCGATTCGAGGCCTCCTCGCTAAGAGCCAGGCGCGTGTCCCAGTACTGGTGAATGCGGATGTGCCCCCGTTCCAGTGTGAGTGAGTGTCCGGGTGGAAGCTTTTTTATATTTTTAAATATGGTACGGGGTGTCGGAACGTATTCAAAGGCCATATACTGGTTGAGGGCCGTAAAATCCAGGCTTCTGGTTACTGGCGGATAAGCGAGAACAGACTTGAGCTCCGAGGCGAAAACAAAATGCCCGTTCCAGTCCGTATAGCACAGCGGCTTGATCCCCATGCGATCGCGAGCCAAGAATAGTCTTTGGTTCGATGCATCCCAAATAGCGAATGCGAACATTCCGTTCAACAGACCGACGCAGTCGCAGCCGAACTCTTCATACGCGTGTACTATAACCTCGGTGTCGGACGTGGTGAGAAACCGATGACCGTGTCCCGCCAGGGAAGTTCGCAATTCAGGATAATTATAAATCTCGCCATTAAAGACGATCCAAATCGTTTTGTCCTCGTTGTGAAGAGGCTGATGTCCTGTCGTCAAATCAATTATGGACAATCGACGGTGTCCCAACCCCACAGGCCCGTCTATGAAGAATCCCTCCTCATCCGGACCCCGGTGGGTCATCTGACGAGTCATGTCTTGCAGAATTTCAGGGTCTACCGGCTCGGCCTGCCGGTAACTCCACACGCCGCAGATCCCGCACATTCAACCACCTCTTCGAGGCGTCTTGATCACTTTCCGTATCACGTATGTGGGTTTCCCTTGAGATTCGTAGTACGTGCGTGACAGCAATTCCGCAGCCAGACCCAGCAATATAGAATGAAAACCGAGAAGAAACAGCAGGGCGGAAAGCAAGAGAAAAGGTGTTTGCACGAAGGACACGCCATGTGCGACTTTGTGGACCACCATCGCCATGCCGGCCACAACGCTCAACCCGATGAACACCAGACCCGATCCTCCGAAGAGATAAATGGGACTTCCCCAGTAACTACTCAGAAATCTGACTGTCAGAAGGTCCAGAATAACGCGAAACGTCCGGCCGATCCCGTACTTGGATTCCCCCCGGGTCCGGGGAAAATGATTAACAGAGATTTCCGCGACCCTGCCACCGACAAGTTTGACGAAAGCAGGTATAAAGCGATGCATTTGGCCATACAATTTGATGCAGGCAAGAATCTCCGAGCGACATGCCTTAAGCGTGCAGCCATAATCACGCAAATGCAGCCCCACGATGTGGGAAATGACTCGGTTGGCGACAAATGACGGAAGTTTACGCCAAAACCAGGAGTCCTGCCTATTTTCCCGCCATCCGCTTACGAGATCGTACCCTTCGTCCAGCTTTGCCAGGAGACGAGGGATGTCTGCAGGGTCGTTTTGTAAATCTGCATCCATAAATACGATGACTTCTCCGCACGCTTGATCGATGCCCGCTGACATTGCCGCAGTTTGTCCAAAGTTGCGTCGAAACTGAACCACCACGGTGTTCGGGTCTTCATCGGCAATGGCCAAGAGTTGCCCCAGGCTGCCATCGAGGCTTCCATCGTCAACATATATGATCTCATATGAGAGGGATAAGCCGGACAGTGTTGTTACGAGACGCTGATGCAGCGTCCGCACGTTATCTTCTTCATTGAAAACGGGGATCACCACGGATAAAGAACAGCCATCTTCAGAAGTCACGCTTGTAAGCTCGGTCTTTCTGCATGATGTCTCGTACGCCATGTGAAATCACCGTCTTGTGTTGGGGCTCAAAGAGCTGCTACACCAATGACCCCTAAAAAATTCCCGAAACGAATAAGACTGGGCGAAAATTGCGGAATTCAAGCTGTTAAATATAGATGTTCTCGGTGATACGGTCAAGAGTTGATTTACAGCAGTTCTCGCAAATTCTGTCGGATTCGTTCATGACATTCTCCCCCATTCCGACCAGCCAATCACGTCATTGCGAGGAGTGGAACGACGAAGCAATCTCAGTCTTGGTTAGATAGAGATTGCTCCGGGCTTCGCCCTCACAATGACAGTCTTCGAATTTTTTCGCGTAATCAAAACCGACACTACTTTTGAGAATCCCTATAAACCACTCGCGCTGCGAGTCAGAAGAATAACCCCCTTGCTGAAGCAAGTTGTTGAGGAATTTTGTAGCTCACGCCGCTCGGGAGAAGTTTTTGCGACATTCAATTCAGGAAGCCGATTTGCTCTTCCCATTCAGCCAATACTCGAACCTGCCTCGTGCAAGATAACACCCGGCGAAGACCAGAGCGCAGCTGACGCACAGCAGAGCCAATACCGTCCAATCCTCGTCATATACGGCCGAGCCGCTGAAGCTTAACAGAATCGTGCCCGGCAGCCGTCCGATGGTGCTCACCACTGCAAACGGCACAAAACCCATGGGGCTGATGCCGAGAATATAAGCCAGTATGTCTTTCGGAAAACCCGGAATGGTGAATAGAACGAGTGCGAGACACGTGCCGCGACGCTCGGTGAGAAAATGGAACTTGTCCATGGTTTCTTGAGACACGAACAGTTTGACCAAGGGATAGCCGACCACCCTGGCCGCTATAAAGGCTATCAGAGTGCCGATGGTAAGGCCCACCGTGGAATACATGACATTGGGGAGCGCGCCGAACACAAACCCACCCACCGCGCCAGTCAATTCGCCGGGAATGGGCGCTATGACAACTTGCAACGCCTGAATGAACACGAAAACCGCCGGAGCAAGCCCGCCCCAACTTTCCACGTACGCACGGAGCTGCTCCCTGCCCTGAAAGATCTGCCACATTTTATCGACAATGGGGGTCAAAAGACCCATCCAGCTCAGCATGCCCAGCGCAGCCAAGCCAGTCCCAAGCAGACTCACAGCCAGAATGAGCCTTCGCTTATCTTCTTTCGTGACCGGCTTCATGTGGCTGCTCCAGACTGCCGGTGCATCCCGTCGCCGCTCTTCGACTCATGGGGTATGGAAAAGGAATGAATAATCTCGTCCTCCATCTTCCTGATCAAAGGCGCAAACGTTTTGGAGTCGAACGCGGAAACGGCAGTTCCCTGGTAACTGTCACAAATGTTTTCAACCATATCGGGTGCCACAAGATCCTGTTTGTTAAAAACCCTCAGCAAAGGCAAACGACCGAGCTCAAGTTTTTCCAGCAGCTTCTCCACAGCGAGCATCTGCGTTTCGAAGGCCGGATTGGAACAATCTATCACATGCAGCAGCATGTCCGCATCATAGAGTTCATCCAGCGTTGCGGAAAATGCCGCGACAAGCGCTTCGGGAAGATCCTGAAGAAATCCGACGGTGTCGGTGATGATCACTTCAGTCTCCCGGGGAAATCGCAGTCGCCTGCTGGTGGGGTCCAGCGTGGCGAAGAGCTTGTCTTCCACCAGAATATCCGATTTCGTAAGATTATTCAAAAGAGTTGATTTTCCCGCATTTGTATAACCCACAATAGAAATCACCGGCATCGCGCGGCGATTGCGAAGCTCACGCCTTAAGGCTCGCCTCCGTGCCAGCAAGCGGATCTGTTCCTCCAGAAACCCTATCCTGCTGTGGATCCGGCGCCGGTCTATTTCGAGGCGAGTTTCTCCCGGACCTCTGCCGCCGATTCCACCAGTCAGCCTGGATAATGCATCGTCTTTTTCTCCAAGTCTTGGCAAAGCATATTTCAGCTGTGCCAGTTCCACCTGAATTTTGCCCTCTCTGGATTTGGCTCGCTGCGCGAAGATATCGAGTATCAATTGCGACCGATCGATGACTTTGAGCTCCGTAAAATCTGCGATTGCCTTTACCTGCGCGGGACTCAACTCGGTATCGAACACCATGAGCCCCGCCCCTTTTTGCAGGGCATCGATGATGATCTCTCTCAATTTGCCTTTTCCCACCACAAACCGAGGGTCCACCGCGTTGCGGCGCTGAACTGCAGTACCCACGACGTCAACTCCCGATGAACGGGCAAGCTCCTGCAGCTCCTTGAGAGAGTCTGTTATTTCCCATTCTTTGCCTACGGTTCTTCCCACCAGGTAGGCGCGCTCCGCCCCTCGATGCACGGAACGAGCGCCCACCGACCTGGAGATTTCGTCCTCCAGGGCGGCGATGAAAGACCTGAAATCAAGATCGAGAAGCGATGGCGGTACCGGGTCAAGAAGCTGCCAAACGGCGCCTTCAGGGTTATCCGGCAAGATATGGGCAATGCGGACGACCGTAGGCAAGCCGTTTACATCAACACCCACGGAGGCCACCAGATCCAGGCGAAGCAGAGCGAGGTCGGCGAGGTCTTCCTGACTGAGCAGCTCATCTTTCAAATGACTGTGAATCAACCGCAGACCCCTGAGACGACCTGGCCCCACGCGCCAGCCCCCGAGCTTGGGAATCAGGACTGATTTGGCATCTCCGACGAGAACTTTGAAGATATTCCCTTTTCGGTCCACGAGGATGCCGAGTTGCCGTCCGAGTTCGAAGGAAAGCTCAGTAAGCTGTCTCGAGATTTCCTGCGTCACCACGCGACCGGAAGGAATCCGCTTCAATGCAAGTTTTTCAAGCTTCGTCCGCTGGGAAGGTTTGAGACCGCGAATTGATCCAATAACCGCGTTCAATGGTCCTCACCCCCCCACGCGACTTTTCTCGATCCGGAGCAACTCGATTCTTTCTTACTTGTCCTTATTTTCATGCTCCTCCGGCAGAATTTTGACTACTGAGCCATGGTTGAGCTCAAGATACTTGTTAGCGACCTTGATCACGTCGTTTGCAGTTACCTGCCTGATTTTCCGAATGTACTTGACGTCGTAATCATATCCCAGGCCGTACAGGGTGTTTAACGCCATATTTTCGGCCCTGGACCACGAGCTTTGTAAGGAAATCAAATAAGTGCCCACAAGATTGCTTATGGACCTATTCAATTCGTCATCGCCAACGGGTTCCTTCTTTATGCGTGCGATCTCCCCGTACAACCCTTGGAGCGCCCGTTCGGCCTTGGGCACGTCGCACGCGATGTAAAACGCGAAAATGCCTTGATCGACTGCGGGCCGGGCAAACGAAGTCACCGTGTATGCCAGGGATTGCTTATCCCTGAGTTCCCGGAAGAGACGGCCGCCCTGACCCGACAGAATATTATTAAGAACTTCCACCGGATATCGATCCTCATCTGCCACGGTGGTTCCTCTGAAGCCGATGGCTAGATGCGCTTTGGCCCTGGGAATACGTACGATTTTTTCTCTCTCCTTGGTGATGGGTTCTTCTCGTGGAACTTGCGGGAATTCAACAGGTTTCGCAGCAATTTTTTCGAAGACTGCGCTGATGCGATCCGCAGCCTTGGCATCGAAATCTCCCACGACGGTAACAACAGTGTTCGCCGGCACCGCGAATCGATGAAAGGTTTGCTTCAAATCTGCCGAGGTAAATCCCGCAACTGTAGCCAGGGTCCCTTCCTTATTAAAACCGTACGGATGATGGGGGAAAACGGTGCTGTTGAGAACGTTCACGGCATATGCCACCGGCCTGTCCGGTTCCGTTTTTATGCGGTTGAGGATGAGCAGCCGTTCGCGCTCCAATTTATCGCCCGGGAATGCGCAATCTTGGTAGAGATCCGCCAAGAGCTGCAATCCCTGATCCAAGTATCGACTGAAGAAGCTCGAGTTGAAACCGAAGGAATCGTACCCCGAGAAACCCGAAAGGCGCCCGCCCATTTCGTCAATCTTCCGCGCGATCTCCACTTCCGTCATCTTTTCAGTGCCTTTGTTGAGCATCTGAGAGATAAAGTTCATGATTCCTTCTGTTTCCTTCGTTTCAAAGCGCTTGCCTCCCATGAATGCAATCCTGAAGGAAACAACCGGATTGGAATCGTCCGGAGCAAGCACCAATCGCATGCCGTTTGAAAGAGTTCGAACCGTAGTCTTTGGTCCCGGTGTCTCTTCGGCAATCTCCGGTTTCTTTTCGGGGCCGTACGATTTGACGATTTCCGCTAATTGCTCGACTTGAAATCCTTCATTGCCGTTTTCGGGAATCAGGACCGAAACAGACACGTTGGGAGGTACCAGATAATTCGCCACAACCGCGGAAACCTGTTCGGGCGTGACTGCTGCATTCAGTGCGATGTACTTGGGTTCGTATCCGGCATCTTCCATATCCGCCTGAAAGCTCCCGATACTACGAGCCGTTCCCTGGACCGTTTCTCGTGCGTAAATGTGCTGGGATTCTATGTGCATCTTTGCGTCTTCCAAATCGGCTGCAGACGGTGGTTCCGCCTTTAGCCGCTGGATTTCTTCCATGATCGTCCGGGTCGCAGGCTCAAGATTTTTTGCGTCCAGCGTGGCCGATACCACCATGAGGCCCGGTTCCTTGGGCGTAACCGCGTGGGTTGAGATCGAGTTCACGAGCCTCTTCTCCTTCTTCAGAACTCGAACCAAACGGGAATTGTCCCTTGCTCCCAGCAGATCGCCGATCAGATCCAGCGCATTTACGTCCGCGCCCTTCATGGATTGGATGTGAAATGCTATTGCAAGCCTTGTTTCTCGTGTATTTCGGTCTTTGAGAACTCCTGTCCTGATCTCCCGCTGGGGGGGTTCTTGGGCCCTCGGGGGCCTGAAGAATCCCGTGGGCTTAAGGTCCGCCGTGTACTTCTCGGCATCCTCGCGTATTTTTGCAGCATCCACATCGCCCACCACGATGAGGAACATGTTTTCCGGGACGTACCATTTCTTGCGAAAGTCCAGTATCTCCTGGCGCGTGGTTTTCTCCACTATTTCCTTGTACCCGATGACCGGATATTGATACGGGCTGGCAATGTACGCGGTCTTGAAAAGAAGCTTTGAGGCTTTTCTTTCGGGCCTTTCTTCGCCCTCGAGAATCTCCTCGATGACAACCTGCTTCTCCTTATCCAATTCTGCAGGATCTATTGTCGGTCTGAGGACCGCGTCCGTGAGTATGTCCATACCCTGCGACAAAGCGCTGGACGGGACTGTCACGTGAAAAACGGTTTCATCCCAACTCGTATACGCATTGGTTTCCCCGCCCAAGGCTTCGATTTCGGCAGCAATTTTTCCGACGCCCCGTCGTTCGGTCCCCTTGAAGGCCATGTGTTCGATCACATGGCTGATACCTCGCTCCGCAGGCTCCTCGTCGGCGCTGCCCACCATCACCCAGAGTTGAATGGTAGCCACTTTCCGTGCATGATCCTCTTTTACGAAGACCCGCAATCCGTTTGGTAGGGTAAAATTTTGCAATTTGTCCTCCATCGCACCCGCCCCCATTGGTAAAATAAACATCAATATCAACGCAACCATCCATGTGGAGGTAACCCTGAACGATCCACTCATTTTATCTCCCTCGTTCCAACATGACATACTTTCTGTACGCACGGCGTGAGACGAAATACTCGTGCGGCCCCCAAAGTTTCATTTCAACTATAAGACCTCTTTGGTTCAAGTCAACATACCGGGGAATATCGTCGATTATTCGCAAATTCTTTTATCAATGCATCCAGTTTTGACATCTCGTCGGATGACGGTAGCATTGCCGTGAAGCGATCGGTGTACAGATCCGCCTGTTTCACGAGTATGTTTCGAAGAGTGTCTCTATGCGTCCGGTCCACCCTCTCGCCCACCTCTCTCAAGACGTCGAGCACCTTCAGGTTCAACAGCCATTTCGGAATCAGGGGCACGATCACTGTGTCCAAGAATACGTCCAGAAGACTGAACCCCCCTCCTACGGCTATTTCGGCGGTTATCAATAGCAGAGCCCAGAGCGTGTATGAGCCGTATAATTTGAGTTCGTCGGAAAATGATAGACCGTGCCTGAGCCTTTCGAATTCGATCTCCAGAAGATGCTCGATACCGGGGAAAGCTTCGTCATATTGTTTCTGTATTTCTCCGGAATCCCATCGAGGAACCTCTTCGCGTGCTGCCTGGCGCAAATCTTCCCAAGCCGGGTCCGAAGCCAAGAGGTGGGCAATGTGCAGATTCAATGCTGCCAAAGCCGATTCGAGTGGTTTGAGTTTCACGGTGGCCCGTGTTTCCAGGAAATCTTCTTCTCTGAAATCCGTGTCCTGACTGGCGTTGACCTGATGAGACGTGAAGAGTTCCGCAAATGCCAGGATCGCTTTCTTGATCATATTGCGTACCATCATTCTCGGACCGAAAAGAATGTCGTACTTCCGCAAAAGCTTCTGGAGTCTGTCCCGAATCTGAGCTTCCATGTCTTGCGAGACGATTGCGTGCAGTTGGGAATCCATTTCATCTGAAACAGGGACGAAGATCTCGTGAATCCTCTCGATTACGAGAGCAATCCGCTGCGCTTGAGCCTCAACCGCTGCGTGGAGCTCTTCGAGCGCGACACGCGTCCGGTTCCGCAACTTTTCCAGTTCAGAGCTGCGAATCTCTTCTCTGTCTCCCGCTTGCATCAGCTCCCTGAATTCAGGCCTTTCACGCAGACCATGTACCACGTCCGGCGGCGGCTGGATCCTTTCTATTCGAATTGGCTCGCTCGTATACCCTTTCTCGGCGAGGGCACACCGGAAATCATCGAATGCGGCATCTGAGGCTGCTTTATTCATGACGAACACGATTTTCTTACCCCAAGCCCGTGCTTGCAGCCCGATCCGGTGACCGGCAAGATCGCCGTACTTTTCCTGAGACGTGACGAACACCAGGACATCGCTGATAATAAAAAAATTCTCCGCAATTACTCGGTTCGAAACCTCCACGCTGTCAAAATCCGGAGTATCGACCAGGACGAGCGCGGCTGAGTCCGGATTCCTATCAGACACAATGACAGCTTCGTTCGTATCTCCTTTGAAGAACGGACAGTCGGCGAGTTTCGGAATTGCATCCTCGTGAGCGAGCACGACTGCTCTAAGGGTGTACGGCCTCCGCGTTCCAACGTCGCTTATTTTCCTGCCAGTCAGGGAATTGAACAGCGTGCTTTTGCCCGTTCCGGTGCCGCCCACGAGACAGGTGATCAGAGGAAATCCGTTTCCGAGGCTGCATTTGCAAGCATAGGCCTTCAACAGCCTATTCGCTTCGAAGAGCCTCGTCTGCAACTCAGCGTAATCCATGAGGCGCTCGTCAAAATGCAGGTGAATTTCCGTGCCTGTGGCCAACCCACTACCTCTCGCGTCCGAAGATTTCTCGCATGGAGCGATCTTACACCAAATACACTTTTGCGCATGCGTTTTTGTCTGCATTCGTCCCCCGCCGGCACGCAGTGGGCAGCCGGGATGGCCTTCGGATGTGCCTGGATGCCCGTCGTTCGGGAACAGGGAACATCTGCGAGCACTACAGGCGTATCCATTCGGTTACGGGCGGCAAAAGGCTGTCATAGCTAGCGCAGCGAAGCGGTCTCCGCCTTTAAGTATCGAGATTACTTCGTCGTTTCACTCATCGCAATGACAGAGGTTAGGCAGTTCCCCCGAGTAACTGAATGATTACCTACAGGTGCTAGTGTGGTGTCCCGCAAATAGCTTTCAAATCACCGGCTTGGTCGGCACGCGAATCAGTGTCATTGCCAGGAGCGACGCGACGAAGCAATCTCCAGCCCCTATTGTGCAACTACGCGAGATTGCTTCGCATCGCTCGCAATGACAAAGCCGGCTTCCCTTGCTCGATGAAAACTTCGGAAGAGGCTCAAATGGCCGGTTACGTAAGTTACTTGTGGGACAGCACACTAGAATACAATTGAATGTGGTCTATGCTTTTGTTATGTCAACTGCATGCCCATCCGAAAAGGAGCCCCGCATGTTGAAGGATTATCCCAAGGCCATAGTGACTCAAGACGGCACGTCAGTTTTGCTTCGTCCCGTAACTCGGTCGGACGAAGAGGCCCTGAAGAAATTCTTCTCCCTGATACCGGATGCGGAAAAATGGTTCCTCATCGAAAAATTTACCGACTCGGAACTCCTTCACGAATGGATCGAACAGCTGAACTATGATCGAGTCCTTCCCATTGTGGCCGTGGTGGAGGACTCGGGTGAAATTATCGGGAATGTGAGACTGTACCGTTCAAGCTCGCCGTCCGTCAAACACGTGGCGCACATGCGCGTTACGGTCCTCCCCGCGTACAGGCATTTGAAGGTGGGAGGCTGGATGATACTCGACAGCGTCAAGCAAGCGATGGATCTGGGTATTGAAAAGATTATCGCTGAAATGGTGGAGGGACTCGAGGATCCGGCAGTGAATGCGGCCTTGAAGCTTGGTTTCCGCCAAGAAGGGCTGTTACCCAACTACGTGAAGGACAGAAGGGGAAGACTTCGGAACCTGATCATCATGGTCAAGAACCTACCCCGTGAATGGAGCGACTTTTGACATCTTCCATACATGATAAAGACGGGTTTGTTCAAAAGAAGGTCGTTCACGAGACCGAAAAGGGAAACTTGATCATTTGTTCCAATTGCCAGCCCGATTTTTTCCACGACCTCGTCATGGACGCGGGATTAGGTAAATTCTCCCATTATTCATCCATAATACAAAAGCTGGAGTCATTTCAAAAGATTGCACGTCGAGAGGGCGGTCGCATAACCCTGGCGCTCGTGGAACCAAATATTATCGTGGGCTATAATACTTGCTGGTACCCGGCTCCTGACGAGCGGTGGAGCGCGTTGGGCACACTTATGTACGAACTGGCCGCAGTGGAGGTGAGCCGCCATTACCGGGGATTACACATTGCCCGACGTATTCTGGAACTCACGCTGGACGACGACTTCTTCGAGGACAAGATTGCGTACATCAACGGATATTCGTGGCATTGGGATCTTGAAGGAAGCGGCTTGAGCGCAGCCCAATACCGCCAAATGATGATGCGCCTTTACAGTCCCTTCGGCTTCAGGGAAGTCTACACGAATGAGCCGAATATCGCCTTGAGAGACGAAAACATCATGATGATCAGGGTTGGGTCCAGAGTTTCTCCTGACGATCAGCGGCGATTCAGGTACCTTCGGTTTGGAATAAAACAACAACCGCAGTGCAATTCCGCAACAGTGTAATACCCGATGTGATTGTCAATGATGGGGACGATCGCACCAGTTGAAAGACGGGTGGTCGGTAGAGCGGCAACCGTAAACCGGACGCTTGGAAAACCGTTGACCTTCCGCATCGCATGCTGTCTGGCCGTGAAGTAAATCATGCACCCCCGAATCCAGACACGGTTCGCTATTTTCGTCTTGAATGTTCGCGCCGATCAGCAGGTCAAATCTTTCGTCCCATTCAGTGAACATGTCGGAACCTCCCCTCGCGGCTCTTCGGAACGCCATGTCTTCCAGAGGACGCTGCCGCAAGCATTTCGCTTCGGACAATCACCGCGAAACCTCGACTCCTCTTCGCAGAATAAGACATCCAGAAATCGCGTGCCCCTTTCGGCCTCCTGACACCCTCTAAAACAGGACGCTTCCACACCTCGGTCCCGTACGCACATCAACAGGTAATGTGACAAACAGTAGCATCTTTCGTGCCACAATGGCCGGATAAGGGGTTGGCTAAATATACTCCAGGAAACGGGGAGTTGGCAGATAGCCACATGCGGGAAGCGATTCCATGGCAGGCATGCAAGGGCACTTTGTGAGCGAAGTTCGGACAGTATCATATTAATGCCTAAAAACAATGCCTTGGGAGATAGTTATGTGTTAAAAAAGCCCAAAATATACAAGAGTGTCCGATATCTGCAACAGTGCCTGCCCGGGCAGACTCGCCGGTCAAGAACTGGTCCCTCACCCGGGAGCCAAACCCGGCGCCTTGGCCCCGCACGAAGGACAAAACTTCGCATCGGGCGGCAAAGGCGCTGTGCATGCCCCGCACACGGGAACCGCTGGCCCGGATGGAGTCATGCCCGTCTCCGCATGTGAGGGTACCGTATTGTCTACCTCCGGCTCGTCCGGAGGAACATCGAGATATTCTTGTTTTTCCCCGCCTTGCGAGGGTTCAAGAGCCGGCTGTTGCTCCCCGCCGTGCTTCTCGATGAATTTGGCCACGATAATTCCGCACTGGGGACATTCTTCGTACGGATGAGATTGCGGCATGCGGCATGCCGGGCAACGCCAGACCTTGCCCTTCCTCTGTGCCCACAGCAGTTGAAGTTCCGAGCACGCGGATTCACTTATCAGCTTTGCTGCAACGAGCTGTTTCATCAGCGCCTGGACCTCTCTGGCCGAAAGTGCGTATTTCCCCATAAGTGCGCTGTCATCCATTCCGGAATTGATATCCTGCACAACCTGATGAGCGCTTATGTGCTTTTTATCCATGACACAAGATCCCTCCCGGAGAAAAGCGATGTTCATTCACATAAGGAAGAATCGGGGTTCGCCCAATCTTCCCGTTTTGACGGCACATTCACATGGAACAACGGACGGTACGCGTTACGGTAGTCCGGAGGTGGCCACATCTATCCCCACGGGACAGTGGTCGGACCCCGTGACCTCCCCGAGGATGAAGGCATCCTTGACAGAGTCGATCATCTCGCCGGTGACGAAAACGTAATCGATTCTCCAGCCCACGTTGCGTTGGCGCGCCCTTGTTTTCATGTCCCACCAGCTGTACTCCACTGCATCCGGGTGCATGCGGCGAAACGTGTCGATGTATCCGAGGGATACGACCTTATCCATCCAGGCTCGCTCCACGGGCAAGAAGCCGGACACCTTCGCATTCTCTTTTGGCCGGGCGAGATCGATTTCGTTATGCGCAGTGTTCACATCACCGACGAAAATCAGACGATTGTTCGTCTTTCGGATGGATTCCAGCAGGTCTACGAACGCCTCGTAAAATTCCATCTTGTATTTCAGCCGTTCGGGTCCCATCTTTCCATTGGGAAAATATACGTTGAAGAGAATAAAATCGCTGAAATCCACGCGCATGAACCGGCCTTCCTCGTCGAATCGAGGGATTCCCATGCTGAAATCTACGCTGAGCGGTTTCATTCTGGTATAGAGTGCAACACCGCTATATCCCTTTTTGTTTGCATAATGCCAGTGCGATGCATAGCCCTCTGCCTCCATCAATGCACGAGGGATCTGATCGGGCTGAACTTTTGTTTCCTGCACACACAGTATTTCCGGAGCCGTCGCGGCCAACCACTCGAGAAACCCCTTCTTGTGCGCACTTCGGATGCCGTTTACATTCCAGCTTAACAGCTTGATGGTTCCAGACATTGTTTCACTCCGGCAGATTGCTTCCAAGCGAATCATAGACGGGCATTCGCTTGGAGTTGCCCGGCGCAGCAGCGTGCTTGAATCGCCGCAAACAAAAAACCCGACCTTGAGGCCGGGTTCATTTCCGAATGTGGTGCCGAAGGCCGGACTCGAACCGGCACGAGCTCTCGCCCGCCACCCCCTCAAGATGGTGTGTCTACCAAGTTCCACCACTTCGGCGTACTCGCTAGTGTATCTATCGCGGCAGACTTCGTCAAGCGCAAATAGCCCTGCAGGGTATCCATTCACGTGAGGGCACGAAACATGCTGTCACTGCGGGCGAAGCGAAGCAATCTCTGCCCTCGCCTATAGGGAGCGCTCGGTCGCTTCAGCCCTCCCAATGACGGCTCGGTGCAGGCCGAAGCCTCACACGGCATGTAATGCGGACCCGGGTGCCCGATGCATGGCAGATGTTTGATACGCGGTGAGAAATAAAAAAGACAGTTATTTTAAGAAATAATTTCTAAAATCTCAAGTTAAAAAGAGCTTGACAACCAAACTGTCGGGATATAGGTTTGTTTTAGAAGGCATGAACTTTTGGAATCCTCGGACCGGCAGGCCACAGCCGCGGCCGATGCTCGGAACTCCAAAACATACGAAATGGCCGCTCATTCTTGCGCTCCGAGCGACATGTTCGGTCCTTGAAAGGTGAGAATCCTCGTGCATGTGCCGGTCCTGCTCCAGGAAATACTGCAGATTCTCACCCCGCGTTCAGGAGGCGTATATCTGGATGGAACCCTGGGAGCAGGCGGTTATGCTGAGGCCATTCTTGAAGAGTCGAGTCCTGACGGCAGGGTGATCGGACTCGACCTGGATCCCGACGCCGTCGAACGAGCCACTCGACGGTTGGACCGTTTCGGAAACAGGTTCCGCCCTGTGCATGGCGGGTTCCAGGACGCGAGGGAGATTTTGATGTCCATGGCCATTTCTCGGGTGGACGCAGCTGTTTTGGACCTGGGACTCTCGTCGGATCAGTTGGAAGATCCGGCAAGGGGATTCAGTTTCAGATCTACGGGTCCCCTGGATATGCGGTTCGACACCAGTTCCGGGCAAAAGGTAGCTGAATACTTGCAAAACATTTCTATTAAAAAACTTGAAGAAATACTTGCAGCCTACGGAGAAGAAAGGTATTGCAAGAAGCTGGCCCGCGGGATCATCCGGGAACGCGATCGCGGGAGCATCGCAACCACGGAGGATCTTGCCCAGGCGGTTACTGGAATTCTTGGAGGTCGCAGGGGAAAGATTCACCCTGCTACCAGGACGTTTCAAGCGCTAAGAATTGCTGTGAACCGGGAGTTGGAAAACCTCGAAGCAGCTCTGCGGGACATTCCTGATCTGCTCGCGGCCGGAGGTCGCTTGTGCGTGGTATCGTACCATTCACTCGAAGACAGGGCGGTAAAGAATTCGTTCAGGGAGCGCAAGAGAGAATCCGGCCGTTGGAACATTGTGTTCCCGAAGCCGGTGAGGCCTTCGCCTGAAGAAACCAGGTCCAATCCAAGGGCACGGTCGGCTCGACTGCGAGTCCTGGAGGCGCTTTGTTGACGCGGATTCGCAAAAATAAGGGTTTGGAGCCCCTTACAATGGGAAGAGTGTAATCGTGGCATTCACCAGGAAATCCAAGCTGCGCAACGATCCGTTTCGGAGACGTGCCTTTCGTGCCGTGTGGGGATGGTTCGGATTGGGCAAGACGAGCCCGGTCATGGTCGTGGTGCTGTCTGCGGCAATTCTGTTTGTGGGAATGTTTTACGTATGGACTCGCATGCAGTTGGTTCAGATAGGGTACGAGATCTCCGGTCTTGAGAACAAGAATAATGAGCTGAAGAATCGGAAGCGGGAGCTTCTGCTGGAGATAGCATCTCTCCAGTCGCCCCGGGAACTGGAGACAAAGGCAGCCAAGTACGGCCTGGTTTTTCCCGCAATGGGCAAGGTGGTTCATGTACCGGAGTAAAAAACCCGTCAATTGGGTGGCCTTCCGAATAGCCCTTGTTGCGGCGTTGTTTGCTGCGGGAACGGTGTTGCTCACGGTACGTGCGTACAGACTCCAGGTCTCCGATGCGGACACGCTGAAGAAGCGCGCTGACAAGCAGCGAACCCGAGTGATTCATTTGGAGTCCAGGCGGGGTGCTATTTTGGATAGGTCGGGAGAGCAGTTGGCCGTGAGTCTGGAAGTGAACTCAATTTACGCAAAACCACGCAAGGTGGTGGACAAGAAGGACACCGCGCGAACACTCGCCGAAATTCTCGAAATGGACGAAAAGGAGATCCTGAAGAAACTTGATGAAGACAAGACGTTCGTATGGATTCAGCGCAGGGTTTCTCCTCTTGTGGCTGAGAAAGTGAAGAAGTCCGAACTGCAGGGAGTGATCATCGGGACAGAATATCAGCGCTTTTATCCACTCAAGAGTCTGGCCGCCCACGCTGTGGGGTTTGCGGGATTGGATTCCAGCGGTCTGGAAGGCTTGGAGCTTCTGTACGATCAGGATCTCAAGGTCGATCCCATTCCCGTGACAGCTCAGCGCGACGCCCTGGGGCGTCCCGTGATGTTCACCGCCATCGGCCAGGACCCCAAACGCCGCGATCTGCACCTTACCCTTGACCGCAATATTCAGTACGTAGCCGAACGAGAACTGGAAGAAGCGATTCACAGGAGCCGGGCCAAGGACGGAGTCGTTGTGGTCTTGAACCTGGATTCGGGTGAAATTCTTGCCATGGCCGTCCGGCCCACGTACAACCTGAACGTGTTCCACAAGGCATCTGCGGAAGCGAGAAGGAATCGGAGCGTATCCGACACGTTCGAACCAGGTTCCACATTCAAGGTTTTTCTCGCTGCGGCCGCGCTGGACCTGGCGCGCATCGGTCCAAACGAGATGTTCGACTGCCAAAACGGTCTGTACAAATACAATGGAGCAGAAATTCACGATGTGGTTCCCCACAAAATGCTTTCATTCGACGAAGTCATTATAGATTCCAGCAACATAGGCGCTGTGAAAATTTCGGAGAAGCTCAAGAAAAGCGAATTTTACAGAGTTCTCAGCGGATTCGGATTCGGTTCGGCAACCGGGGTGGATCTTCCCGGAGAAAGGCCGGGTTTGTTGCCGCCTCCCGGTAAATGGTCGGTTCTCACCAAAGGCAACATCGCATTCGGCCAGGGAATCAGCGTAAACGCCGTCCAGTTGACGGCGGCCTTTGCAGCTGCGGTAAATGGAGGTATCCTATACAAACCGCGTCTCATGAACAGCATCACCAACGCTTTGGGTGAAACGATCCGAGTGAACCAGCCTGCTGAGATCCGCAGGGTAATAAAAGAATCCACTTCGGAAAAAATCGTGGAGATTCTGCGATCCGTGGTAGCCAGAGGAACCGGAAAGTCTGCCGCAATCCCGGGAGTAGACGTGATTGGCAAGACGGGCACCGCCCAGAAGCCGGATCCGGCAGGAGGATACTCGCAGGACAGGTATGTAGCGTCTTTCATCGGCGCTCTCATGAGTATAAAACCCAGGCTCGCGATCTTCGTCTTGATAGACGAACCTGCAGGTAAAATCAGGACGGGCGGCAAGACTGCGGCTCCCGTTTTTCGGAAAATCGGCGAAGGAATACTCGCGTTGTGCGGCAGTAAGCCTGTCGAGCAGGACCTGATCATGGCTTCGGCTTGTCCGGCATCGAAAAAGACGGGAGTCGCCGCGCACCGGAACATTACCGTGCGCCGCGGACCCAGGCAGGGTGAATGGATCGTCCCAGATTTGAAAGGCCTCGACATGCGCCAGGTTATGGAAGTGTGCGGCAAGATAAAATGCGACGCCACGTTTCAGGGAATGGGGCATGCGGTAGGGCAGGAGCCGAAACCCGGAAACGTTCTGAAAGAAGGGGCACCGCTTACGGTCTCCTTTGAGGGGCAGTCCTCGTGATGGTCACATTGCAAGACATCCTCGGTGTCCTTGACACTCCGTTGCTGCGAGGAGACGGCTCTGTGCGCGTGACTGGTCTGTCCCACGACAGCCGCAGCGTTAAACCAGGCTGGATTTTCATTGCCATCGCAGGAGAGACAGCTGACGGTCATGCTTTCATATCGAGGGCAATCCAGGCCGGAGCTGTCGCGGTGATCGCCGAAAAATCTCCGGATACTGAGCACGAAGGATTTCCGTGGATAACGGTTCCAGACACCAAAAAGGCACTCGGCACGGTAGCCGCGCTCCTTTTCGGCAAACCCACGGAGAAGCTGGTACTCGTGGGTATTACGGGAACGAACGGAAAGACAACCCTCACCTATCTCCTGGAATCCATAGTCAAAGCTGCAGGCGGATTTCCGGGTGTGGTGGGAACGATATCCTATCGCTGGGGCGGCAGCGAACAGGAAGCGGCCCGAACCACTCCCGAAGCTTCGGACCTTCAAGCATATTTTGCCTCGATGGTAGAGGCGGGTGTAACCCATGCTTTCATTGAGGTGTCCTCACACGGGTTACATAGGGGCCGCCTGAACGGATGCCAATTCGATCTGGGCGTGTTCACGAATCTGACCCAGGACCACCTCGACTATCACGGAAACATCGAAGAGTACTACTGCGCGAAACGGCTACTCTTCACAGAGCTTTTGCCGCAATCTACCAAGACGAACCGTCGTGCAGTGATCAATCTGGACGACGCATTCGCCGGACGGCTCAGGGGAGAAATCGGCAATTTGCCGCTCATCACGTATGGAATCTCGTCACAGGCTGACGTACGCCCGAGCGACATGAACGTTGCTGCGGACGGTATCTCGGGAACGGTGATGACTCCCCGGGGCGGTATTCGAGTGCACTCCCGCCTCACGGGATCTTTTAACCTGTCGAATATTCTTGCTGCAATCGCGGTGGCCGACAGCCTGCGCATTCCGTTCGATGCGATTGCCAGTGGCATCGATGCGGTGGAAGCGATTCCCGGCAGATTAGAGAGAATTCCTTCCGAAACAGGCTCCATATTCGTTGATTACGCTCATACCCCAAGCGCACTGAAGAATGTCCTCGAGGCTTTGCACGCAGTGCGTACAGGCCGGATCGTCACGATCATGGGATGCGGAGGCGACCGGGACAAAACCAAGCGGCCTCTCATGGGCATGGAAGCGGCTGCAGGCAGCGATTTCGTAGTAGTGACGTCGGACAATCCCCGCACCGAAGAACCACTGTCCATCATGGGCCAGGTGGAAGACGGGATACTGCGTCACGGGTTTACGCTTTTTCCCGAGGCGTGTAACGGTCACCCGCTGCAGTCGGGCAGGTACAAACTCATAGAGGACCGGAGACAGGCCATCGCGTGGGCGATCCAGCGCCTCAACCGGAGCGACATACTGCTGGTGGCAGGAAAGGGACATGAGACGTATCAGGAAATGAACGGAGTGCGATATCCTTTTGACGATCGACAGGTCATCCGGGAAGAACTGGCGAAACAGTCTTCACCCGCGACCTCCGCGTTCACAATGAAGAGTGATCGGGATACATCCGGGAGAGAGTGCTCATGAGGGCCACGTCGGGACCATATATAGCCCGAGTCGTCGCAGAAGCATGCGGAGGCGTGATTCTGTGCGGTGATTATGGGGCAGCATTTGACGCAATCTCCACGGACTCGAGAGATATCAAAGCAGGCGATCTGTTTGTTCCCTTAAAGGGAACGAATTTCGATGGACACAAATTTCTTTTTCCGGCCCTGGAAGCCGGAGCCCGAGGGAGCCTGATAAACCGCGATACACACAGGGACATCCACAGAGATCTCACCAAGTCTGTCCTGATCCAGGTTCAGGACACCCTCCTTGCTTTGTCTGACCTTGCATCAGCCCACCGTATGAGATATCCCGTCCCCCTGATCGCGGTAACAGGCTCTTCGGGCAAAACCACCGTCAAGGAGATGATAGCGGCCGTTCTTGCGCGGTCGCATCGTCCCCTGATTTCAGAAGGTAATTTCAATAATCTCATCGGCCTGCCCATGACGGTGCTCAATCTCGGGCCGAAGCATACGGCAGCAGTGGTGGAAGCTGGAATCAACACTCCGGGGGAAATGGATAGTTTGGCCCGGGCAGCCTTACCCGACGTGGCGGTGATCACAACCGTCGGACCGGTCCACCTGGAAGGGCTCGGGTCAATCGAAAACGTTGCTGCGGAGAAATTCAAGATCACTGCAGGCTTGAAACCGGGCGGCACCGTGGTGGTGCCTGCAGGAAATCCATATCTGGAACCGCTCGTACGTGCATGCCCATTCCGGGTAATTACCTTTGGTCAGGAACGGGGAGATTTCTCTGCCCGGAACATTGTGTATGGCGAACAGACATCTTTCGAGATGCGCTGTCCCACCGGCACTCACGAGATGCATCTGCCAGTTCCGGGACGTCATAACGTTGCAAATGCGCTTGCCGCAGCAACAGCTGCGTGGGCAATCGGCATACCACTGAAGGAGATAGCGGAAACCTTGAGCGGATTCGTGCCGCCCGCGTGGAGAATGGAAATGCTCCCTCTGCCGAAGGACAGGGTTCTCATCCGGGATTGTTATAACGCGAATCCGCAGTCGGTCCGTGCGGCATTGGAGGTACTCGCGAGTCGAGTTCGAGGTTCCAGGACACTGGCGATACTGGCGGACATGATGGAGCTGGGGGATTCGTCTGCAAACCTCCACAGGCAAATTGGCAAGGATGCAGCAGAATTGAATGTAAATCACGTTATATTTGTGGGGCAGTTCGGCACCTTTTTCGCGGAGGGCTATCTATCCGCGGGGGGAGATGCGGGCTCCGTGACCCTGGTTCCGGACAAGGAAGCTGCGTGGGATGCGATCGCTTCGCATGTGGAAAGCTATGGAACCATTCTGGTCAAAGGATCGCGTCTTATGAAGATGGAAACTCTTGCAAACCTGATTCTCGGGGAGAACTAGCCCATGTTGTATCACCTGCTGTATCCGTTGGGCTCTAGTTTGATCCTGTTCAACGTATTCAAGTACATTACGTTCAGAGCCATTATGGCAACGTTAACGGCGCTGATGATCAGCTTTCTCCTGGGCCGGCCCGTCGTGGACTATCTCAGGGCGTTTCAGATCGGTCAGATGATCAGAGACGACGGACCAAAAAGCCATTTTGAGAAGAGCGGTACACCGACTATGGGCGGTCTGCTCATTCTGTTTGCCATGTCTTTTTCCTGCCTCATGTGGACGAGACTGGACAACATCTATTTTTGGATAGTGCTCGGGGTAACGCTGACATATGGATGTATCGGATTTCTCGATGATTATTTGAAAATAACCCGGCAAAGTCACAAAGGGCTTTCCGGAAAGAACAAGATAGCTTTGCAACTCATAGTCGGCGCTCTGGTGGGATTTGTGCTTTGGATGGATCCGGTGTTCAAGACCACGCTTGCTGTCCCCTTTTTCAAGAATTTCCATCCTGATCTCGGATTCTGGTACGTTCCCTTTGCCGCGCTGGTCATTGCGGGCGCTTCGAATGCAGTGAACCTGACAGACGGCTTGGATGGGCTCGCCATCGGTCCGGTGATGATTTGCGGAGCAACCTATCTCCTCTTCGCCTATGTGGCGGGCCACTTGAAGCTTGCCCATTATTTGCAAGTCAGCTACGTGCCGGGTTCGGGTGAGCTTGTGGTGGTGTGTGGAGCGATGTTGGGCGCGGGCATGGGATTTCTCTGGTACAACGCATATCCCGCGGAAATCTTCATGGGGGACGTAGGATCACTGTCTCTGGGCGGATTCCTGGGTGCCGTTGCCGTGGTAACGAAGCACGAAATCCTGCTTGCCATCGCAGGAGGGGTTTTCGTCATCGAAACCGTGTCCGTAATCTTGCAGGTGGTCTCTTTCAAAGCTACCGGTAAACGCGTCTTCAATATGGCGCCGATTCATCATCATTTCGAGCTGAAAGGCTGGCCCGAGCCCAAAGTGATTGTCAGATTCTGGATCATCTCGGTCATTTTTGCGCTCATGGCCTTAAGCACCCTGAAGCTCCGCTGAGGATCGCGAGGATGACGTGAATTCAAAAAATCGGACAAAATCACTCAGAGCAAAGACAGACATGATCGCGAGAAGGCTTCATCACTCAGGTAAGTATTGGATGCTGTGTGCAGACACCGTGTGTCAGCGGCCGGCAGCCCCGGAGGCACAACAGAAGGAAGTCGTCAGGAGCGCGAAGCTGCCCGGACGTTTTCCCGGAGCTGAACCGTATAAGAAAATCCAAGGATGCGCATGTTCTGGGAAAAAATAAAAAAGGTTCTCCCGCAGGTCACTCCGGCTGCGGCCGCGGATCAAAAAGCGGTCCCTGAACCGGGAGGCGCTGCTGCAAAGAGGAGCTACGGACCCGACCTGTTTCTCCTCACGGTGGTGGTGCTCATCCTGACCATCGGAATCGTGATGGTCACCTCTGCAGGGTACATTATAGCAGCGGCTAAACATGGCGACGGGTTCTATTTCACCAAGAAGCAGGGTTTAGCCATGTTGGCCGGGCTTGGGATCATGTATCTGTTTTCGCTGATCAATCCAAATTTTTGGAAAAAAGTCGCAGTTCCGTTGATGGCTGTCGGGATGATAGGTCTGCTCCTGGTGTTCGTCCCGGGAATCGGAGTCGAACTGGGAGGTTCGAGCCGTTGGGTCAGGCTCCCTTTCGGTTTCTTTCTGCAGCCTTCAGAATTGATTAAGTATGCGCTCATCATCTTCATCGCCAGATCCCTGGCAAAAAAGGGCGACGGCATTCGCGATTTTGCCGTGGGTTTTCTGCCGCACGTGCTTGTTATGGTGGCCGTAGTCTTCGTTATTCTTATGCAGCCGGATTTCGGTACAGCGGTGATTTTGACGGTGGTCGGCTTCTTGATGCTTTTCGTGGCAGGCGTACGCATACAGCATCTCTTGGGAAGCATGATTCTGTGCCTGCCTTTCGTCATATATATAGCCGTAAGCGCACAATACCGCGTTGCCCGGCTCAAGACGTTTCTGGATCCCTGGGGAGAACCGCTGAAATCAGGATTTCAAATCATCCAGAGTCTCATCGCGTTCGCATGTGGTGGATTGTCGGGCGTGGGAATCGGCAAAGGAATTCAAAAGCTCTATTATTTGCCTCAACCTCACACGGATTTTATCTTTTCGGTGGTTGGCGAAGAGCTCGGTCTATTGGGCGTTTTTCTGCTGATCTTCCTTTTTTACCTCCTGATCTG
>Ga0187785_10000168_pt1 | contig 24838 bp, 18 predicted proteins | sample 0815_BV2_4_20_MG_FD_132466 | JGI IMG/M metagenome (GOLD analysis project Ga0187785, IMG submission 132466) | Tropical peat soil microbial communities from peatlands in Department of Meta, Colombia - 0815_BV2_4_20_MG | ecosystem: Environmental > Terrestrial > Soil > Wetlands > Peat | place...
GCGCTTTCCGATCTTCATGGGCTTGAAATTGTCCTGCCACATCACCGCCCAGTTCTCCGTTTCCAGGAGTTCTGTATCAAGCACCGGCTCAGGCGAGTCAGGAAAAAGTTCACGCAAGACGTTGAGATAGTGTTGCACATCTCTGAAGACCGATTGCCCCCCAGCTTTCTCGAAGTAGGCGGTAATCCTTGTCATTTCACCGAAATCATCCAGGACCACTCCGGTGGAGCCGCGCTCATGACAGAAATTGGCAACCGCGTCTCCCAGCTCACGCGCAACCGTTACGTGCAGAGCAATCCATTCTTCTCGGGAATCAATCATGTTTTCCTGGTTTCTGTTCTGGTTGAGTGAGCACGTCAACGACGCCCTGGTGATGCGTAGCTGCGGCAATTTCCAGCGCAGATTTTCCTTCACTGTCCTTTGCTGTCGGATCCGCGCCTTTGGACAGCAGCAGCTTCACCATTTCGGCTTTACCGGAAGCGGAAGCCAGGATCAGCGGCGTGGCCTGATACTGGTCCTCGTTTGCAAAGATCTCGTTCACATCAGCACCCTTCTCCAGGAGCATTTCCACCAATTCCACCCGGCCGGATAAGGCAGCGCGGGACAGGGCGCCAGGTTCGATTTCCGCTCCCGTATTCAGGAGGAGCTTCACGATATCCGAATGCCCGCCGTCCGCGGCGCACGAGAGAGCCCCTGCCGTTTCCGCGCCTTTTTGGAGCAGGAGTTTTACCACGTCGGTTCTGCCTTCTCGAGAGGATACCATAAGCGCTGTCTGTTCCAACTCGTTCTCGGTATCAACGTCAGCTCCTTTCTCAATGAGGTCCCTGACAAATTTGGCATCACCCAGCTCTGCCGCAGCGACCAATTTGTAGCCGACATCGTTTTCCGAAAGGAAAGTCTTCAAGAGATGAAACGCAGCCGAACAGGGTTCGCCTCCATCGAGTTTCAAATCCCAGGACACTTTCAAGGGGGTGAATCCCACATTGTCCTTGATCGTCGCCTTCGCTCCCGCTTCAAGCAATGCTTTGATCATGTCCGGCCGGCATTCGCCGCAGGCAGCGGATAATGCCGTTTCTCCGGAAGCGTTTTTTGCGTTGGGGTTTGCTCCCCTTTCCAGCATGAGCTGTACCAGTTCGGCGCTGCCGCCTTGCGCTGCCGCAACGACCGGGGGCGTTCCCTCGGAATCCCTGCCGTCCACCGAAGCTCCGCGATCCAACAGTTTTTTCACCTGCTCCGGATTTCCGGTTTGAATCTCCGCCACCAGATTTTTTCCCAGCACGTCGTGATCCTTCAACATCTCTGCGGTGTCTGCGTGCCCTTTCCGTTTTGCCGCATCCCAGGCAGTCAGGCCCGCGTTGTTTTTCATTTCGGGGTCGGCTCCTCGATTGAGGAGCAATACAACTATGTGTTTCAGGCCGAGTTCCGCTGCCAAAATAAGCGACGTGTTTCCATAATTGTCCCGGTCGTTGATCAGCGCTCCTCGGTCCAAGAGCAATTTTGCCGACTCCGCCCTGCCTTTGGCCGCAGCCCGAATGAGCGCAGTGGCGCCGTACCGGTCCTGAACGTTCACCGGACAGCCTTTCGCCAGAATAGCCCTTATCGCCTCGGTATTACCCGAATCCACAGCGGCCATCAAGGTCCGGGTGATCCCTTTCTCTTTTTCAAATTCCTGAAACAGCTTCACGAGGTCCGGGCGGCGCTGCCTGTCGGCCATATCCAGAGCGGTGAGGCCCGAAGCGTTTCGGATCGAGGCGTGAGCCCCTTTTTCAAGAATGAGTTCCGCGATCTTGGACTTGCCCCCGCGAACCGCCGACATGAGAGCTGTGTTGCCTTTTTTGTCCGCAGCATCTATTTCGATTAACTTCGATCGAAGCGGCTGCACCATCTGAGGCTTGCTTCCCCGAGCTTCAGCCAGAACGTCTGCGAGACTCCCGTAATTCGTGTAGACCGCGTCCCGTTTCTCAAGGAGCAATCTCACGAGTTCTTCCCGGCCCTCGCCGGCGGCTTCCATGAGAGGCGTCGTTCCGCTCCTATCCTTGATATTGGCGTCCGCTCCCTTGTCCAGGAGCATCCGGGCAACCTCAGAATGCCCGAGACTGCAGCACCAAAAAAGAGCAGTTTTCCCCAGCGTGTCGATCGCGTTGATGTTGGCTCCCTGCCCCAACAACTGCTCTATCTTCGCCTCGTTCGCCGACTTGGCGGCGACGAGTAATTCGGCATCCTTATTTCCTGCCGATACAGCACAAGAGATAGCGGCCGCATACAGCATGCAGAAAAAAGCCGCCCTGATCTTCATGGTTCCCATAGCGGTCTCCCATCCCGTGAAAACAGGAGGATACGATTCGGAAATACTAGCAATATACGGAATCGATTGCAAAAGTATTGGTTGGCAAAGCAAGGATCGCTCGTGTCAGGATCTCATCCGGCTGCGCATTCCAAGGAGTAAAATTGGGATGGCTCTCTGCACAGAACTTCTCCGATACCCCCTATGGTGAAAGCGAACGGTATCAGAGGCGGTAAGGCAGCACACGATCGCGGCATGACGGTAGGCGGGATTCGGGGGAACCCGGGAAGGCTCCCCCCTTCGGCTGAGACTCTATTGTTCCCTGCATCACTAATAGAGTTGACTCGGACACTCGGACGTTCTTCAATCTATTTCATACAGCTCTTGGCCTGGTCGGCCGCCTGACGGTAAAGATCCCTGAATTTCTGCTCCAGCATACGATTTTCATCATATTGATTGAACAGTTGATCAATCGCCAGTGCCGTGCTTTGGGTCTTAGGAAGCTTTGAAAAGTTTTCGATCTGCATTTGCAGACTCTTTGAAATCTGATTATGGTACGTGGCCCGCGCCTCATAGTTTCGAGCGGAATTGACCAGTTCCTGGCACACGTTCAGGCTCGCGACGGTTTCACAGCTGGCCGGCCCCACATGGACAAGCAATAGCATGGAAAGAACAGCGATGATGATAAGTGCGGATCTGAGGTTCATCGTGGATCCTCTCAATCTTTTTCCAGTGATATAGCATTACCGGTTTTTTATTTCAAGAAATAAATGAATATTTCGCCATAATATCTAAATTTTGCTTTTCTATTTGTTATGACTGATGTCGAACAACACCAAAAATATTGACTCCCCCCCGCCGGCCGGTTATGGTTTCCTTTTCATGCGGTGTTCACGCGTGGCGGGGATTTCCACCGGCGGGAACCGGTTCCGGGAAAAATTCCACCGGCCGTGATATACTTTTTCGTGAGATCACTCGCAAACATCTCGAATAAAAAGGCTCTCGGGTTGAGCGGGAGTGCCGAAGTCCCGATATTGCCACGAAGAGGAGACAAGGTGGACGATCCATTTCGAACCATAGAATGGAAAGGCGATCACATACGGCTTTTGGACCAAACGCTGCTTCCATTGGCCGAAGATTATATCGAAATCAAGACCGTGGATCAGATGTGCAGCGCGATCCGACGATTGGCAGTACGAGGAGCCCCGGCAATCGGCGTGGCTGCCGGAATGGGAATCGCATTAGGGATACTGAGCGCGAACGAGGACGATCACGAAGCGTTTGAGGGGCTGTTGAAGAACGTATCCCGGCAAATAGCGGCAACCCGCCCCACTGCCGTCAATCTGTTCTGGGCCGTTGACAGGATGATGAATGTGTACGAATCATGCCGGGATGCGAATATTGCAGAAATCAAGGAGCGTCTTATCCGGGAAGCTGTCCTCATGGAACAGGAAGACCGGATGCTCTGCGAACGAATAGGTCGCGCGGGAAAAGACCTCATCGAGGACGGCGATACGGTTCTGACGCACTGCAATGCGGGAGGATTGGCAACTGCGGGGTACGGCACTGCGCTGGGAGTGATCCGGGCAGCACATGAAGAAGGCAAGAGAATACAGGTGATTTCGGACGAGACCAGACCCTTGAACCAGGGTGCCCGGATTACCGCATGGGAACTCCAGAAGCTTGGCATTCCCGTTACCCTGATACCTGATAACACGGCCGGAGCTCTGATGAAGCGAGGTGACATTGACAAGGTGGTGGTGGGTGCCGACCGAATAGCCGCAAATGGAGACGCTGCCAATAAGATCGGCACGTATTCGGTGGCGGTGCTGGCCAGGTATCACGGAATCCCGTTCTACGTCGCTGCCCCCCTGTCGACCATCGATATGTCCCTTGCGTCCGGAGCAGGCATCCCCATAGAGGAGCGCGATCCTCGTGAGGTGACCCACATAGGCGGTGTTTGCATAGCGCCGGACGGAGTGAAAGCCCGCAATATTGCATTCGACGTGACCCCTCACGAACTCGTACGCGGGATAATTACCGAGTGCGGGGTTGCTTCCGATCCGTACCGAGAGGCATTTCAGACGTATTTTGGAAAAAAGAAAGAAGAAATTTCCTCATGAAACCCATTCTTCGCGATCCGTCTACAGGTCGCGTGCTCGATTGCGTTGAAATCATCGATTCGGAATCTCAAACCCGCCTGGGAACCGCAGACGCGTCCGGCGTCATGGAAGGCTTGAGAGCCTATAATTATACCCTGGACACGGACCTTTACGAACTGACCATGGTAGCCGGGTACAGGGTGTTGAACAAATCTCGCCAAAACGCGTGTTTCGACCTCTACTATCGTCAGAATCCCGATGATGGGGCATTTTGCGTATGCGCAGGCCTGGAGAGCGTGATCCAGTACGTGAACAAATTGTCCATGTATCCCGACGACCTCGACTATCTGGAATCTCTGGGACTTTTTTCTGCGGAAGCGCTGAAGCAGCTGGCTTCGGGCGTTTGTTTCACCGGCGACATCTGGGCGGTTCCCGAGGGAACAGTGGTCTTCCCCAACGAGCCGCTCATCCGGGTCACAGGTCCCATAGATCAGGCTCAGATTCTGGAAACCACCCTTTTGGCTCTGGTGGGACATCAGACACTTATAGCCACCAAAGCCGCTCGCATGTGCATTGCCGCGAAAGGGTCTCCGGTAATCGATTTCGGAACCCGTCGGGCTCATGGCGTGCGGGCTGCCCTGTACGGCGCAAGGAGCTCGTACATAGGTGGATGCGCAGGAACTTCCAATGTGAAGGCAGGAAAGCTTTTCGGGGTACCTGTCAGGGGAACACATGCTCACAGCTGGGTCGAAAGTTTCGACAACGAAAGAAACGCTTTTGAGGCATTTGCCGACATATTTCCCGACAATTGCGTGCTGCTTGTGGACACGTACGACACCATCGAAGGTGTCCGCCAGGCGGTAGGCGTTGCCGAACGCATGCGCAGCTCCGGCAAAAACCTCCTCGGAATACGTATCGACAGCGGAGACCTTGCGTACTACTCAAAGGCAGCCAGATACATTCTCGACGAGGCTGGTTTTTCCGAAGTCAAGATCCTCGCGAGCAGCGATCTGGACGAGTGGCTCATAGAAAGCCTCAGAGATCAGGGAGCGCGGATTGACGTGTGGTGTGTAGGAACTCGCCTCATGACATCGTACCAGACACCAGCACTCGGCATCGTGTACAAGCTCATGGCCGCTGACAGGGGAGACGGCACACTTGAACCCAAGATCAAGATATCGTCGAACCCTCAAAAAATAACCAATCCCGGCGTAAAGAAGATCGTCCGTTTCTTCAACGGAAATAACAGAATGATAGGCGATCTGCTGACCCAGGAGGAGGAAGCTCTGCCCAAGGGAGAACCCGTGAGGGCTCATCATCCCATGTATGACTACATGAAAAAAATGTACATGCCGCCATATACTGCTGAAGAGCTGCTTGTTCCCGTTTTTATAAACGGAAAACAGGTGTACGAGTCTCCGGGTTTGGACAAAATACGGCAGCATGCCCTTCAAGGAATCGAAAGCCTCGAACCTGAGTACAAACGGTTCCGTAATCCTCATATTTACAAGGTTTCTCTCTCGGACAAGGCGTACCACACGAAAAAGAACCTCTTGAATTTTTATCAGGAACGGCCACACACCGCGAAAAAGTGAAGGGCTGGTTAAGCAAGCCAACAGGAAGTCTTGTATGACAACAGGGTGCGCCGAAGCCACCGAACGCTGGAAACGGTGAAAAACTGATTGCTTATATGATACCGTTTCGCCAATAGGGAAGTACCCTGGGGCGAGGGCGGCCATGTCGCCGAAGCGCAAGTCGGGCGGTGCCGGTCGCAGCGAAGGGGACATGCCCGCCACGTTATACCAGTTCGCGATTTTTTTCGTAATTTGCTATATGCTTCCCCACCTTTGTTGAGGGGAGGTAATCATGGGTCGAGTGACATCAGCTGCTGCTCATCTTTCGGTGGAAGAGATTGCGCGACGATTGACGGGTACCGTCGGTACGAGGGAGCATCGAAGGTGGCTCATCATTTGGAACGCTCTGGTGGGCCCTCGTTCGGCCAAGGAGATTGCCAAACACACTGGGGTTGCGGAGAACACGGTTCACGATCTCATTTCGCGGTATAAGCGATTCGGTGCCCAAGCTGTTGAGGCTCCTCGACTGAGCAAGCGTCGCCGGTGCTACTTGAGCAAGGAGGAAGAGGTCATTTTTCTGTTCCCGTTTTTGGAGAAGGCCAAGAGCGGGGAGATTGCGACTGCAGCCGATATCAGGCGAGCTCTGGAAGAGCTTTTGGGACACGACGTTCATCATTCCACGGTCTATCGGTTGCTTGAACGCAACGGATGGCGAAAGGTGGTGCCCAGACCGGTTCACATAGAATCGAAACAGAAGGTGCAGGAAGATTTTAAAAAAACTTCCCGGAACTCGTAGCTGAGATTCTTTCGGAGCGAGATCCAGACGATACGAGGCCAGTGGCAATCGTGGCTCAGGATGAAGGCCGTTTCGGCCGCATCAGTACTCATCGGCCTGCATGGGTGCCTTTAGGGGTAAGACCAAAAGCGCCGCGGCAGGTAGTCAGAGTCTTTCTCTATGTGTTTGCTGCGGTCTGTATGGCCTTGGGAAAGATGACTGCGCTGATCCTTCCCCTGGCCAATACCGAGACCATGAACCTCTTCTTGGAAGAGGTTTCTCGTGATTTTTGTGACTACTTTGTCATCATGCTGGTGGACGGTGCTGGCTGGCACAAAGCAAAAACACTGAAGATCCCTGAAAACATCAGGTTGATCACACAGCCGTCTCACAGCCCTGAACTCAATCCAGCGGAGCACCTCTGGGATGAACTCAGAGAGAAATACCTGCATAACAAGGCTTCTCGGACCTTGGAACAGGTCCAAGAAGCCTTGTGCAACGGACTATGCGACCTGATGAACGAGCCGGACCGGCTCCGATCCCTTACCAACTTCCCGTACCTGAGAGTTATGAAGTAAAAAGCGAATTGGTATGAAGCGTCGGGATCCGAACTTTTCCTGATTCGGGCGTTCGTGATATGGTATGTCCGATGTTCGGGGGACGGAACGGGACCGCTCCCCGAAGGGGAAATCGGGATTTGGAGGTGTGTGCAGGGTGGTTTTCCCAGGCATCATCGATAGATATGTTTTCCGGGAAATATCCGGATCGTTTTTATTTTGCTTTGCGGTGTTCCTGATCACGGGCCTCATTGCCGGTTTCTTGCCGCTCTTGCAGAAGAGCATTGAAGTCGGCCTGACCGTCACGTTGTTACAGGTGCTGGTAAGTGCGTTTCCGGGCACTCTCGTCACCGTGCTTCCCTTGTCCATCATGATCGGCATTCTGTTGGGTCTGGGTCGCATGGCTGCGGACAACGAGATTGCTGCGCTGAAATCCTCAGGGGTATCGGTTACCCGCCTGCTTCCTCCAGTACTCTTGCTCGGATTGACCGGGTTCGGGCTGAGCCTGTTCTGTACGTTCATTCTTGTTCCCCGCGGGATCTCCGAAGGACGCAAACTCATGCATGAAGCCGCCAGCAGGCGCATCGATGCAGGCATCGAGGAGAAGACTTTTTTCGATTCTCTGAAAAATTTACTTATATACGTTGAAAAAATCGATTCTTCCACAGGAATCATGGACCGGGTATTTATCCGGGAATCGTCTCAGCCTGATGAGATTAATACGATCATGGCCCAAAAAGGAAAATCGGCTCCTGACCCGGAGGGCAAATCTCTCATATTGAACCTTCGTAACGGCACCATCATCAAAGAAAACTCCAACGGTGATTCCACAGGAAGCTTGGCTTTTGAGAGCTATGTCTTTCGATTTCCCGTAGATCGAGTGGGAATCGAAAAACCTACCCAGAGTTTTGAAGAGTTATCGATTCCCGAAATCCGAAAAAAAGTTCAGGACGCATTGGAACAGCCTGAACCTTCTCCCGATATACGGGAATTTCACCGAAAGGTGGCCACTTTCGCTCGCATGTTGATTACCCAGAGATTCACCCATCCTCTCGCCTGTCTCGCTCTCGCCCTCTTTGCCTTTCCCCTAGGAGTCCTGAATCTTGGAAGAAGCAGGCTCAATAATGTCTCAGTCGGTCTGGCGGTAATTTTCCTGTATTACGCATTCACACTCGCCACGGAACGGATCGCGCGTTCCGGATTGGCTCCACCGGAATTGATGCTTCCGCTTCCGTGTGCAACGTTTCTTGTGGCTTCGGCTTATTTTGTCCGTCAGGTCAGACTGGAAAAAATTCCCGGCACCATGCGACTGGTGCAGCGCGTTTTGCTGAGAATTCGTATGCGCGCAAAGTAGAAATGCGGTTTTCATAAATTATATCCGTTTCTCATCCGGTTTTGATAAGGCAAAGATACGACAGCTTCGCCCCACCACCAGCGGGCGGGAGAGCCAAAATTTTGCTATTATTCTTGATTTTGGACTCTTCTCTATGATATAATTGCCTCGAACAACCAGATCAACCAATAAAGTCAACTAAATCCGAGGGTTGCCGTCATGTTTCCGCTTGATGGCGGAAGGTTCATCCTTTGATTGCGGCAAAAAGATACCATTTCACTATTGTCGAATCTCTGAGAGGGGAGCGCTAGAGATTTGCCGTCAAACCGTAGTCAACGACTGCCGGCGTTGACGTAAACAAACCTGATCGTGGTTGCCTATATTCTCATTTAGCTTTTGTTAGTATGTTCTCTTTGGAGGAGAATAAAACCTGAAAAAATCGGAAGCTACACGGCCTTCGCGACCTCATGGTGGCCCGGACCGTAAGCTGCAGGACGACCACCCGGAAGATTTGTCGGAGGTAATGGATTTCTCCAGCTATGACCTGCCGACCACAATCCGGTTGATTGTCCTGAGCGGAGAATCGCGGCGTATCGATGTGAAAAGGGGGAGTGCAAGAGGGGCCATCTTCATAAAGGAAGGAGAAATTTACCGAGTAGTGAGCGACCGTTGCGAAGGAGACGAGGCCTTTTTTGAAATTCTGTCCTGGAACAATATCGTCCACAGCGATTCACGACAGAGCGAAGCTCCGGAAGGAAATGTGCACATATCCACCACCGTTTTTCTTGATTTGATTCAGAAAGGGAAATAAGCGTGTCGATTTCGCGACGAGTTCATGTCCCGGAGAAGCCTCAAAGCACAATGGAATGATGCCATTTCTGGGGAGTGTTGAACCGGCGGAACGGATGGCGGCGTCTTTGTCATCACCCGCCGAATGAGCCGATGGACGGGAATATACGCTAGAGGAGCATCGTCTTGCCCGAAAGAAGGGTCCTGGTAATAGAAAGCGAAAAGGTTCTGACCGATGTTCTGGAAGACTGCTTTACCAAAATGGATTCCCGTTTCGTGGTTCTGTCAGCGAATTCGGTCGCGGCAGCGGTGAAAATCGTACGGAATTTTCCCATTGACATGGTGATATGCAATCACAGGGGACCGGGAAAATTCAATGGACTTGAGCTCCTCCAAAAGATTCGCGAAACGAAGATTCCCGTTCTGGTGGTCCTCGCAGCAGAAAAACATCTCGAAAGCGATACAACAAAAGCATTGGCTCTGGGGTGCGGAAATTTCGTGCAGAAACCTTATGCAGCCGACAAATTTTGTGAATTGCTTTACAACATGCTGCAACCACAACAAGGATTTATCGGCAAGCTCGTCGGGATGAGGCTTGAGGATGTAATCCAGATGTTCTGTTACAGAAAAGAGAGCACCATGCTTTCGGTGTTCCATGAAGGAACATGGGGTTCCATTTATGTCCATGACGGCGGAATCGTCCACGCTCAGTGTGATTCCATAGCCGGAGTCGAGGCGTTTTACGAAATCCTCGGATGGGACAGCGGAGAGTTTTTGTCCCAGGTTGTTCTGACGATTCCCGAGCAGACGGTGTTTATGGACTGGCAAAGTCTGCTTATGGAAGGAATGCGTCAGAAAGACGAAATCCGGCACGCCCTCGGCCCAGTGCCGGTAGCGGTCTCGGACCTCGTTGCAGTGCCTGGAAACGGCGGAGTTTCGAGCCTGAACGAAGCCACCGTTATGGCAGAGGAAGATGCCAAGAGAATCATGATCGTGGATGATTCGCGGTTTATACGTAAAATCGTTCAGGAAATACTCCAATCCGATCCCGGTATCACTGTAGCCGGATACGCTACCAACGGTCAGGAGGCCCTCTCCAAAATAGATGAATTGAAACCCGACCTCATTCTGCTCGACTGGGACATGCCTGTCATGAAAGGTAGCACCACCCTCATGCACATCATGATACGGAGTCCTTGTCCCGTGGTCATCCTGAGCGGGTTCGTGGGGGGAGTGGGCGCAAACCCCTTTGACCTCTTGTGCCTGGGCGGTGTTGATTTCCTGCGCAAGCCCCAGAATAACTGGCGGATGGACGGAAGGGCCGATGATTTGGTTCATCGCATCAAGGAAGCATGCAGAATAAAATTCGATCGAATTCGACGAGTGAAGATACCTCCCATGAAGCAATCTCCCGCATCTGTGCGGGAAAATGCTGCGAGTTCTTTCTTGTCCGTATTCGGGGCATCCACTGGGGGCTGCACAGACTTGATCCGAATAATTCCCGCGCTGCCGGAGGATCTTCCTTCAGCAGTGGTGGTGCTTCACGACATGCAGCAGGAAGCCATTGGAGCATTCATCGATTATCTGGATCGAAGGAGCCGAATCCAGGTTCGGCCGTTGGAGTCCGGAACGCCCCTGCTCGACGGAGTTTGTTATGTGCATCCGGCGAGCCTGCCCTTGGAATTAGGCGAGGAAAACGGGGGCCTCATTCTGAAAATCATTCCGAATCTGCCGGGCTTGAAAGTTTTCGATCATTTCCTAGTCACTGCGTCAAAACTCATGGGAAAAAATGTTCTGGCGCTCCTGTTGTCAGGCGGGCCAGACCGGGGGATCGCCGGTCTCAGGGCAGTGAAACAGGTTGAAGGGATAACCATGGTTCAGGATCCGAGCTCCAGTGTAGATCCGAGAATGGCGGAAGGCGCTCTTCAAGAGGGAATCGTTGATCACACGTGTTCGGGAGATATCCTGGTCGACACATTTCTTAAGCTTTTGAGGTAAATGCAGATGGATTTTTCGTGCAGTCCAAGAAAACAGGAGAAGTTCCATGAACGCTAGGGATCAGTACAGAAAAGCGGCTCCGGAATCGGAAGAATATGTTCAGATGATCAGCTTCTCCGTCGGTTCCGAGCGGTTCGGAGTCGAAATTTTGGTGGTCCAGGAAATCATCATGATGTCCAGTATCACCGAAATCCCCAATTCACCGGATTTCGTGGAAGGCGTGATAAACCTTCGAGGGAATATCATTCCCGTTTTGGATCTTAGAAAAAGGCTCAGGTTAAGAGGCTATCAGAGAGCCGAGGCTCATAAGCCCGGAACCAGGATCCTGGTGGTGGAAATCGAAAACAACGTGACGGGCTTCATCGTAGATTCCGTTGCGAAAGTTCTCACAATTCAGACCTCGCGAATAGCTCCTCCGCCCGACATCATAGTAGCCGGAGTGCAGAGCTTGTACATCAGCGGCGTCGTCCACCTGGACGAGGGCATCCTGATCATTCTGGACTTCAAGAGAATCTTGTCCCTGGAGGAAAAGGACGCATTGGACAACGTTTCGCGACTGGCTCCCTCCATGGTGGAAGGTTTGCCTAGATGAAGTTCCTCGGAAACGAAGCATTCACAAGGATATTCTTGCGGAATTTTTCCGCCGCTGGGCCGATAGGCCTTAACACGGTGATCGTCTTTTCAAAGAATAAGTAATTCTTCCCAGGAGGAAAACTATGGCAATATCAAAGTCTTTCGGTCTCGGCGGAAGCGTCAGAAACAAGCTGGTCGTTTATTTCCTCTTAATCTCCGTTGTTCCTCTCCTCTTCGCCGGAGTCTTGGGCTACTACACGTTGAGCAAAGAAGGCGAGGCGTCGGTCAAGAGGGAAATGAGAACCTTTGCGGAGTCAATCGCTTCATCGGTCAACGTGTTCATGAACGACCGGGTCAGTGACGTGCTCGTCTGGGCGGACTTGCGTTTGATCAAGGAAGCTCTTGAAGTTGCCGAAGTACGTGAAGACGCCTCTGAAACCATGCGGGAAATGGTGAAGTTGTACGGTTCCTATGTCGATATAACTTTGGCCGACGCCAAGGGCAACTGCGTCGCCTCCAGTTGGGCAGCATCCGTGGGAACCGATTTTTCTTCAAGTGAAGCCTTCAAGGGTGCCAAGGCGGGTAAGACGACCTTGCTGGACTTTCACAAAAACGCCCGCGTGGAACAGATAGATCCGCAATCCGGCGGATGGACGGTGACCATCGCAGCCCCCGTCAAGGTGGGAGGGAATGTCACGGGAGTCATTATAGCGGACCTTAGATGGGCGCTGGTGGAACAAATCGTCCTTGGCACCAAAGTGGGTGAGTCTGGCTATGGCTACATTCTAAGCAAGCAGCAAAGGATTATGGTCAATCCCAATAAGGCCATTTATGGCGAGGATGTGGGCGGATCCAAAATCAACCTTCCTGCGCTGGCGGAAGCAGCGAAGTCGAAGGGTCCGAATGTTGTGTACGAATGGCGAAACACTAAAACGAACAGGCTCGACGACAAAATCGTGGGCCTGTACTATCCCGGGAAACTGGGAAACTTTGAAGGCCTCGGATGGGTGTTTGGAGCGGGGGCTGACAAAAGTGAAACTCTGGGTTTTTTGAACCTTGTTGTTCGGAACCAGGCCATCATCGGCGCTATAGTCTTGGTCATCGTTGTCTTGGTTGCTATCGCAGTTGCTGCAAGTATATCCCGGCCCGTTACCAGTCTGGCCGGTGTCATGAACGCGGTCGGAGAGAACCTGGACCTGACCCTGCGTGCGCCGGTGACCACAAGAGACGAAACGGGACGTGCCGCAGACACGTTCAACACTCTCCTGGAACGGCTCCAAGGAGCTTTCACTGCGGTTCTCGAGGGGGTCTCCCGGGTGCGTCAGTCGTCCACAGCCGTGAACGAGGTTACGCAGAACATCGTGGTCAACGCAACGGCACAGGCCGAACGCGCACGTAACGTTCTCGACCGGGTCGCTGCCATGGGTGAAACCGCGCAGGAGGTCTCAAGCAACGCGCAGGAGACTCTCGAATCCTCCACTCAGACGCAGGGACAACTCCAGGAAATGGCCGGCGAAATCGAAGGAATGGCCCAGAGCGCAGGAGAACAGGACAAACAGACTCGTGAAGGCGAAACCGTGGTCCAATCCATGGGCGATACGGCTAAGGAAGTTGCCGGTAAGGCCAACGAGCAGTTCTCCGCAGCTCAAGATACTTCGGAGGCCGTCAACCGTATGGCGCGAACCCTGGAGGAAATTGCGCAGAGCGCTCTTGAAGCTGCACGCCAATCTGAAGCGGCCGACAAGTTCGCGAGAGAGGGAGGTCTGGCGGTCGACAAAGTGGTGCAAGGTATGAGAGGTATTGCAGATTCTTCTGAACAGATCAACGACATCATGGTCGTTATTTCGTCCATCGCCGAACAAACAAACCTTCTCGCTCTCAATGCCGCAATCGAGGCGGCACGCGCCGGAGAGCACGGGAAAGGCTTCGCAGTCGTTGCGGACGAAGTGCGAAAGCTGGCCGAAAGAACGGCTGAGTCCACCAACGAAATCGCAGACCTAATCAAAGAAAGTAACAAGAGGGTCGAGGAAGGCGAGCGGCTGTCATCTACGAGTCGTGAGGCACTTTCTCAAATCCAGGAAGCCGTCGCCAAAACCAACGCGCTCATTTCCGGTATTTCCGAAGGAACGGTTCGCCAGACTCAGGACGCCGGGAACGTTCAGAAAGCTATGGATCGTCTGACGACCCTTGCCCAGGACATTCTCGGGCTTACCGCAGAACAGGGCAAACGAAGAGAAAGAGCCGCATCCATCATGAATGAAATTCGGGATCTCAGCCGTAACATTCTGGACAAAGCCGGGCTCGAGGTGGAGACCTCCGGCCAGGTTACTCAGGCGATGAACACGGTTACGGGTCGTGCGGAGAATATCACCAAGCTTACCAGCTTGCAGACGGAGAGAGCCGCGGTTCTCAGGCAGATCATCGGCGAAATGTCCGACGTTGCAAGCAGGAACGCCCAGGGTGCAGCCGGCGCATCGAAAACAACCGAAGATCTCGCAAGGATCGCAGACGAACTTGGTCAGTTGGTCGAACAGTTCAGAATTAGTCGCGATATTTAACTTTTTCCGACTGAATCTGACATGGAAAGGTCATTTTTAGTCTGCTGTGAGGTGCGCAATGGGCATGCGGGTCCTGGTGGTTGACGACTCGGGCTTCATGCGAAAACGAATCGTGGAAGAACTTCGATCTCTCGGTCATTCAGTCGTCGGTGAAGCGAAAGGCGGCAATGAAGCCGTTGAAATGTACCAGACCCTCAGGCCCGACCTGGTCACCATGGATATAACCATGAGGGATATGGACGGTATCACTGCCGCCAAAGAAATTCTCGATGCTGATCCGAAAGCAAAAATCGTATTCATAACCATCCTCAAGGATGAAAAATACAAGGCTGAGGCGGAAAAACTGGGTGCTAAGGCTTTCTTGAACAAAACCGATACTTCCCTGATCGCCAAGGCGCTTCAGGAAATGGAGCGGAAGCAGCAGGATCCATGAATTCCGAGTTGCCGCAAAATATGGTTGTTCCGCAGACAGGAAACAATCATTCGCCTCCCCGGGAGCAAAAGACCGTTCTGCGATCGGCAGTCCGGCGCAATAAGCTCATGTTCACGTTCTGCCTGCTGGCATGTATTTCCATTGGCATAAACGTGAAACTCGTGCTTGACGTAAGCAGTGAACTGAGCCGGGGAAGTTATGTTTCCGGGAGCTTGAGCCTTGCTGCCAACGGTGATCCTGCTCCAGGTCCCGGAACACTGAGTGATGTTAGAAACGGGATATTGTTCTTGTTGGGGATCACAATCATCTCTTTCGGGTCGATCATTCTTCTCTATAAGAGGCGGGTGGTCGAACCGTTGAATGAACTGTCCGACACGGTCAGGGAAATATCCAGAGGCAATCTCAGCGTAACGGCTCCATCCGGGCACAACCAAATTGGAGAAATCGGAGGAGTTATCAACGAGCTTGCCGCGAATTTTCAGGAAGTTCTCCTGTTGACGGGCACGACAGCGGGCAACTCCCGATGTTCTCTCGAACTAATGGAACAGGCGCTGCAAATGGATAAAAACTCACCTGATTTCCATAGGGTGAAAGAGCAGGTTGATGCGATAAAGAAGGACCTGGATTTATTGGGTTCCGTTGTACAGGATTTCGAGTTTTACCATACTCACTTCGACGGTCAAAAGGTCGTGCCATTCGGTTCGGAATCAAAGACGTGAACGGCGGAGGCAGGGCACTGCGCTCAGAAAGCACACTCCGCTCGCCCCTCCAGCGCGAGGCCGATCGAAAGGAAAGAAGATGATCGACACTGAAATTCTTCAGGATTACGCCAGCGAGGCACGGGAACTCCTGGATGAAATGGACAATAGCCTTATCAGGTTGGAAAAAGAAGGCGGCACGCCCGAATTGCTAAACAATATTTTTCGGGCGGTTCATTGCATCAAAGGGTCTGCTGAATACATCGGCCTGGAGCGTTCGAGCACTTTGACGCATGGAGTGGAAAACCTGCTGGACCGTCTCCGTGAACGAATAATTGTGGTGGACGCTTCCATCATTGAATTCCTGTTTCGGGCGAAGGATCTCATTCTGACTCTGATCGACGAGGTGTCCAGAAATCACGAGGAAAAGACCACTATTTCCGACATCATGGAGCAGCTGGAAGTCTTTTTGAAACGCCCCGCGACAGAAACGGACGTTTCGCAGGCAACGGAGCCCGAGAAGGCAGACGAGAACGTCGCTCCACTCATACCTGAACCCATCCCCGAAACTGCAGAGGCTGGCGATACGGAACAACCTTCCCCCACCGAAGAACTTCCTCCCGCCGTCACCGAACGATTGGAAGAACCTGAGAAATCAGCCGATGCCGTTTCATTCTCGGCAGAGGTTTTCGAAGAGGAAGAAGAGTCTTCTGACGAGGCAGGTACCCTGTTGGTCGGGGAACTTGGTGAACAGGATGACGTGGAATCGGCGATATACGAGGAGGCTGTCGCTGTCCCCGAGCCGGAACCGACGGCAGTTACGTCCGAAATTCGCCCTGCCCAATCCGCTGAAGAGACTGTTCCTTCGCTTCTCAACGTATCCTTGTACCTGGACGATCTGCAGGATGGTCTTAAACCTCACGAAATCATGACCTCGCTGATTGATGCTGTTCGCGAGCTGATTCGGTCCATGGAATTTCTGGGCATGTCCCAGGCCGCGGGCATACTGGGAGAATTCGAGACGCGTGTGGGATCGGCGCGCGCTGCGGCCGAACCACTTGCTCATGAGGAAATCGACCGTCTCAGGAATTTGATCTACAGCCTGCGGCCCCATTATCCGGAAGGCGTTTTCCCATGGAATGAGCCTTTCCCTGTGGAAGATGCGGCGCCTACCGCGGAGATAACTGAAGGGCCGTCGGCATTCTTCCTCGAGCTTGCGAAAATCCCGGAGCTTGACGAACGCGTCATAGCTGCATTTGAAGCGGCCGGCTACTCCACGGTCGAGGATCTGTCTCGTTCCGACTTGGCCACCCTGAGCGACATTCCCGGCGTGGAACGTGCCGCGGCCGAAGCTGTTTTGAAGTATCTCGGGGTGATCAATGCTGTAACGGACTGGCGTCCTCCTCGAAAAACGGGGAAACGTTCGCTTCTTTCTGATGTGGACGATGAACTGCTCCAAGAGTTCGAAGGCATTTTCGGAAACGGAGAAGAACCTCGTGGTGAACACCCGACTCACGCGGGCAATCGCGCCCAGGATCTGCTGGACGAACTGGATGCAATCGGAGAAGACGCGGATCGTGAAATCATGGAGATTTTTCTCTCCTACGGTTGGGAGATCATGGACAAACTCCGGCCGTATGCGGAGAAGATTAAGGACAGGACCGCGGATAGCCATGATTTGGACGCGTGTGCGGATTTGATCAAATCCATACGGTCCTCTTCCACGTACATGGATTATCAAAATCTGGCGGCATTCCTGGACGAATGGTTCGAAAAAACCTTGTGGTGTACGCAGCACATTGATTCCCTGGACACGCAGGATTTCGGATTCATGGAAGAAAGCCTGTTACGATTCGAGGATTTCATGCGCGGTCTGGAGACGATGCTCCAGCCCGACGAGGGCCCGGCCGATCTCACGCAGGCCCGGGTTTCGGAACCGGTGGCCCCGGCGCCTGTCACTGCCAAGAAGCCTGTGGATCGTGTCCGGGTGAGTACCGTAACGCCGGGGGAAACTCGATTCGACGGTCGGCCCGAAGCACCGGCCATGCCTGAACCCACTACCACGGAGATCCCCACTGAGGAATATGTGGCCCGGACCGCGGCAAAAATAGAGGAAGCGCAGAAGAAAGCTGCCATCGCGGCCAAGACTGCGACAGACGTTGCAGAACCGTCTCCGTTTTCTCAGGATGCCCCGGCAGCGAAAGACGGTCCGGAAAGCGCCGTGGTCAGAACGATGCGCGTCGATTCCGCCAAAGTGGATATTCTCCTTAATCAGGTCGGAGAGCTCGTCGTCAACAGGTCATACGTGGAACAGCTCGCCCTGGAACTCAAGAGTTTTCATCGAATCCTGACGTCCGTAAGGGAACTGGGCAAGAAAGAGATTCAGTCCATAAAGGATCTCAGCTTGAAGGTGGGAGAAGCGAGCGTTTCACTGGGCCGAGTAGCAACGGACCTTCAGGAAGGCGTGATGAAGCTGAGGATGTTACCCATCGGACAGCTCTTCAACAGGATGCCGCGCCTTATCCGGGACCTGTCCCGCCGCGTCGGGAAAGCCGTAACCTTGCAGGTGAACGGCGGCGATACTGAAGTCGATAAGCGAGTTATCGAACAGATTTATAATCCTCTGGTCCACCTCATCAGAAATGCGGTGGACCACGGAATCGAAGATACGGAAAGCAGGAAAAACCTCGGGAAAAAGGAAGAGGGCACCATCACCTTGAGCGCGTATTCGCAGGGCAACCAGGTGATCATCGATGTGGAGGACGACGGAGCGGGCATAAATACCGCAGCAGTGGTCCAAAAAGCGGTGGACAGCCAGCTGATCGAGCCCCTGGACACAAAGACCCTGAGCGCCCAGGATCTCTACAATTTATTGTTCCTTCCCGGGTTTTCCACAAGCAAGAAAGTGACGCGCACGTCGGGTAGAGGCGTCGGGATGGACGTGGTAAAAAAGGATGTCGAGAAAATCAACGGTCATGTGGAAATAGAATCGTGGGAAGATCAGGGGACGCGAATCTCCATCAAGATTCCTCTGACTCTGGCCATTATTCAGACCTTGCTGATCCGGTCCAGCAAACACGTTTTTGCGATTCCACTGACTTCGGTACGGGAAATAATTCAGGTATCTCCAAAAGAAATTATCACCATTGAAGGATTTGAGGTAATAAAGTTCAGAGACGAGACCATACCGGTGTTGAGGGTAGCGGATGTCTTCAAGCTGAAGGGCCACGATCCGTCCAGACATCCGAGGTTCCTGGTGCTGGCGGTGGCCGGACTCAAAACCGTAGGATTCCTGGTGGAGGAACTCATCGGTGAGCAGGACGTCGTCATCAAGCCATTGGCGGAGCATGTGTGCGAGACCAGAGGGCTCGCAGGATCCACCATATTGGGCGACGGCACGATAGCATTAGTCTTGGACGTTATGGAAGTGATAGAAGACGTGATTGCACAACAACGGCAGATCGCGCAAGCCGGACCCAGATACGCTCAGGCCGGCCGAAGAGAAGGGCTATGATGCCAGGGACAGGGAAGAGGAACCGCAACTCATGGGCCAGCTAATCGCAATCGTCAGCCAAAAAGGCGGGGTCGGTAAAACATCGACGGCCGTAAATTTGGGCGCGTGCCTTTCTGCTATCAAGAGGAAAGTTCTGCTCGTGGGACTCGATCCACAATGTGGGCTGACAAAATGTTTTGGAATAGAGCCTGGAGATGCTCCCGTAGGACTGCTGGACCTGCTCAAGGACGGAGCCGACGCGTCGCAAGCTGTATGTCCGATTCACACGCGATTGCCAAGACTGTTCGTCATTCCTGAGAATCTCAAGAACGCGGAGGATGAACGCGTACTGTGCGATCTCCTGGAGACCAATCCGGGAAGATTCTCCCGCGTAATGGACCGCCTGAGGTCCGAATACGATTTCATATTCCTGGACTGTCCGCCGAGATTGGACCACCCTACGTTCGCTGCGCTGACTGTGGCAGATTCATACATGATTCCCATTCAATGCGAGTACGCATCCATGGGCACGATGGGCAGAGTCCTACGAGCGGCGCTTGAAGCAAAAAGGCGATACAACAGCAAACTGGGAATTTTCGGCTTTCTTCTGACAATGGCCGACAAGCGAGCAGAATTCACGGTGAAAGTCGTTCAAGAAGTCAGGCAATATCTCAAGGAGCGCGTGTTCCGCACCATTATCCCCAGGGACCCTCGACTGGCGGAAGTCCCCTTTAGACAAGAGCCGATCATTGCCTATGATCAGCAGTCACCCGGGGCCAAGGCCTACATTCAACTGGCAAGAGAAGTATTGGGCACCCTCGGGCCACGCAAGGGCTAGGAATATGAGCGAAGGTTCAGGCAAGAAAATCAAGGTCCTGGTGGTCGATGATTCAGCGCTGATGAGCCGCCAAATCGCCAATATTTTGAATGGGGATTCTTCCATAGAAGTCGTGGGGAGAGCAAAAGACGGTCTGGAAGCGCTCACCTTGGTGAAGGAACTGAGCCCGGACGTGGTGACCATGGACGTGGAAATGCCGAGAATGAACGGCATTACAGCTCTCAAGCACATCATGGTCAAATATTCGACTCCAACCGTGATGATCAGCGCTCTTACGAAAGAAGGAGCCAGGACGACCTTCGACGCTCTGAAATACGGAGCAATCGATGTCATTGCAAAACCTTCCCGCCGCGAAGACGAGAATCTGGAAGCACAACAAACGGATATCATCAATAAAGTAAAGCGAGCAGCCGCAATACGGACCGGTCGGTCCCGCTACATCAGAATGAGCCACGCAATTCGGCTGGAAGAAAAGAAAACAAAGGGTAATCCGGATCCATCCACTCGTTTCATAGGCATTGGAGCGGGAACCGGCGGGTACTATGCTCTTCTGAGGATCATTCCCACGTTGACGGTTGACTTTCATGACATCCTGGTAGCGGTGGTTCTCGTCGCGTCCAGGTATATAGAGCCTTTCGTTGCATATCTGGATTCGCAGAGTGCTGTACCCGTCTACAGCTTCAAAGGATCGACCGTTCCCAAGAAAGGAGGTTGCTATATTTGTTCGGGCGAAGAGCGTCCGGTGCTTAAAATCAATGGCGATGGAATCATGAAGTTCAACGTTTCGGAACATTCGCCCGCGGATGGATCGAGAGCTTTGGACAGGATGCTGGCATCGCTGGCCAGTCATGCCGGCAGCCACGCGACGGGAATTGTTTTGACCGGCGCGGGGAAGGACGGGGCTCAAGGGCTGTCGCTCATACGCGAGGCTGGAGGTATTGCCGTAATTCAGGACATAAACAATTGTGTAGACCCTTCGATGCCGTTGGCTGCCCTGGAACGAGGATCCGTGGAAAAAATTCTACCCGATTACAAAATTGCAGATTTCATCATGGGTACTGTCTAGTGCATCTTTGGTCATGACACTGGCGTCGCGGGGTTCCGTTCAGTTTTACAACTGCGATATCATATGTTCTGTCTGGATCGGATAGCCGCATCACGAATTATCAGTCACGGTCAACTCTTTGATGAGTTTACGGAGCTCTTGGAAGTCGGGCCCGGAAATTTTCGTAATTGCGAATCCCGCAATGGTGTCGCCATCTTCGTCCTGGCCGACCCACCGGCATGTAGCCTCGAAAGCAAACGGCGAATGCACATGGAATGATTCCGCCATGATCAGCAACGTCAATTTTTCTCCCACTTTTGAACTTATTCCCTGCACTTGAAGACCGCGGTTCGTTACATCGGTGATGATGCCCATATTATCCGGATTGGCAGCCTCCCGGACCCGTATTCTGTAACAAATGTAATTCCTCGGTGCCATTCGTTTCTTGGAACCCTGAGCTTCCGTCGAAGCATCGGATTCCTGTTGGCGTTCTTGCGACAAGCGCGCCAGAGTTTGTTTTATGTTCACCAGCACCTTGGGAGAAATCTGATACTTTTCCATGATGAGGACATCCCCGGTTCCCAACCGAATGTCTTCAACTATCTTGCCAATTGGAATATCTGTCTTGTCCATCCGCCCCTCGACCACTGCTCGTTTCTCTCATGTGTGCTTCAAGAACCGATTCAGGCTCCGAACCGCGACAAGCATATAGCAGCTCTCGCAAGTCCTGTGGGATTCATACCAATGCGTTTTCAAATACGTGAAATCGGGGAGGAACTTCTTGTCAGACGTTCCTCCCCCCAACCCCACCTCAAGAACTTCTAGCACTCGCCTGGACTGTCATTTCCTTACGGGAAATAACAGTCCAGGCGCATGATAAAATTTTCTGGGAAGGGGTTTGGGCGGGACACTCTTTACAAAGAGGGTCCCCCCAATCTTACTTTTTTGAAAGCGCATTCGTATCATTCGTGATTCTCGCCCACATTCGAACGATCCAATCATGTCATTGCGAGGAGTGGAACCACGAAGCAATCTCTGTTCTGGTCGATTGGAGATTGCTCCGGGCTTCGCCGTCGGCCTGACAGTCTTCGAATCTTTTCGCGTAATCGAAACCGACACTACTTTTGAGAATCCTCATAATCGGCTCACCTGACTCATCGGTTTTCTACAGCGGCACTTTTTGGGTTTGCCATAATTCTTTCACTTTTTTCCACTACCTTGGTCTTGCAGGAAGGACATTGAAGATAGGGGCCGTCCTTCTTTCCAGCTCTCTCCTCCATGATTGGAGAAGAACACGCCGGATTGGGACATGCCACAGTCACCGGCTTGAACCACATGGAGTAGTCGCATTCCGGATAACGGCTGCACGAATAGAACGTCTTGCCTTTTTTGGTCTGCCGCCGCGCGAGTTCACCTTCCAGACATTTTGGGCATTTCACTCCGGTAGTGAGCGGACGAGCGGTCTTGCATTCCGGATACCGGGAACAAGACAGGAAGGGGCCCGTGCGGCCTTGGCGCAGGACCATGGGCGCATTACACTCCGGGCACTTTTCGTCGGTGGGGACAGGTTCCTGCACGACCGCGTTCTCGGAGGTTATATTCCTGGTATAGGAGCAGTCGGGATAAGCCGAGCACCCCATGAACAAACCATACCTCCCCGAACGAACCAGCAAGGGCTCACCGCATTCCGGGCAAACTTCCCGCGTGGGAATCCCCTCTCTTTTGATGCTCTTCATGTTTTGCTTTGCCTGGAGCAACGCAGATTGGAAGGGCTGGTAAAAATCATCGAGCGTTTTGGTCCAGGAAACCCTGCCTTCTTCTATCTCATCGAGCGACGATTCCATCTCTGCGGTGAACTGGGTATCAAGCAGGTTCGGAAAGCTTTCTACGAGCAACTTTGCGATAATTCGTCCCAGCAGCGTCGGTCGAAATTTCTTGTCCTGGAGTTCCACGTACTTTCTTTTCTGAATAGTGGAAACCGTCTCCGCATAGGTGGAGGGACGACCGATTCCCAACTCTTCCAGTTCTTTTATGAGAGACGCTTCGTTGAAAGCGGGAGGAGGCTGGCTGAAATGCTGGCGAGGGATAAGTTTACGAAGATTCAGCTTATCGCCGGGCTTCAGAGCAGGAAGCAAGCGATCCAAATCGTCTTTGTCGCCATTGGTTTCCGCATCTTCATCCTTATCCTGAGAATAAATGGCAATGAATCCGTCAAATTTCATGATGGAGCCGGTCACTCTGAACAGCAACACTCCGCTCCGAATCGTTGCCACGGTCATGTCGAAGACCGCGGGTGCGGCCTGACTGGCCACGAATCGGTTCCAGATCAACGTGTAGAGCGCAAGTTGATGTTTGTCGAGAAAACGTGCGACCTTTTCCGGGGGCAGTTCCATTGACGTGGGGCGTATTGCTTCATGAGCTTCCTGCGCAGTCTTTCTGCCTTTGTACGTGTGGGGTTTCGCCGGAACGTACCTGTTTCCGTATTTTCCTCCTATATAGTCGCGCACTGCCGCCAGGGCCTCCGGTGCTATTCGCGGCGAATCCGTCCTCATGTAGGTGATCAGGCCTGCGGAACCGTCCGCTCCGAGCTCTATTCCTTCGTACAGCTGCTGGGCTATGCGCATGGTTCTGCTGCCTGTCAATCGCAACTTTCGGGAGGCTTCTTGCTGGAGGGTGGATGTAATGAAAGGAGGCGCCGGTTTTCTGGTACGCTCTCGTTTCTTCACCTCCTGGACTTCAAATGGATTGTGTCGTGCGAGATCCACCAGCGCGGATGCAGAGCTCATATCCGAAATTTCTACTTTTTTCCCATTGCTTTCGACCAGTTTCGCTTCGAAGGGAGGAGGAGAATCTCCCTCCAACACTGCGGTTATACTCCAGCTTTCCTGAGGAACAAAAACGTCGATTGCATTTTGCCGATCGACGATGATCCGTAATGCCACCGACTGAACGCGGCCGGCGCTGAGTCCGGACTGAACTTTCTCCCACAACAGGGGGCTCAACTGGTATCCGACTATCCGGTCTAAAATCCTCCGTGCCTGCTGGGCGTTGTACTTGTTCTCATCCAGTCGTAAAGGATCCTTGATCGCTTCTCTTATGGTTCTCTCGGTGAGTTCGTTGAAGAGAACGCGGAATATCGCTTTTCCCGGTTTTTTCAGTTCTTCCCTGATATGCCAGGCGATTGCCTCGCCTTCCCGATCGGGGTCTGTAGCGAGAAACACCTTGTCAGATTTGGCCGCGGCTGCGTTGAGTTCTTTTACGATCTTTTCTTTTCCTTCGATTATCTGATACCGCGCAGCAAACCCGTTTCCCACGTCAACGCCGAGGTCTTTTTGCGGAAGGTCTTTAATGTGACCTACAGACGCTTTCACGTCGAAACTTGAGCCCAAATATTTCTTGATGGTTTTTGCCTTTGCGGGCGATTCCACCACCACAAGTGTTTTCTCCATGTGTATATCCTTCCCCGAAAACCCAACCACCACCCCGGTATCCCCCAGGGGTCAAAGTGGATGATTCTCCGGTACAGCCTCCGTCTGGCTTGCTGCAACGACTCGGCTTGTTTCCCGGCAACATTACCACACGACAATGAGTAAATGCACGGGAAAGCAAGAACCATCCAACCGGCCGCCGCGTCGGCTTTACTCAAACCGATCAAACGCGGTTCTCCTCCTTGATCCGAGCCCAAATCTCCTGCTCCGAAAGGTGCGGATACGCCTTGGTCACTCTTGCCATCATCACCTCCCCATGAAGTCGGGGAGATCCTTAACACATTCATCGTCTGAACGCGA
>Ga0187785_10000170_pt1 | contig 24751 bp, 22 predicted proteins | sample 0815_BV2_4_20_MG_FD_132466 | JGI IMG/M metagenome (GOLD analysis project Ga0187785, IMG submission 132466) | Tropical peat soil microbial communities from peatlands in Department of Meta, Colombia - 0815_BV2_4_20_MG | ecosystem: Environmental > Terrestrial > Soil > Wetlands > Peat | place...
ATTTGATGAGTGCGCCTCTAATGGAAAGGAGTGGATCATGGATCTCTTCGACGTCATCAAAGGAAGACGCAGTTGTCGCAAGTACCTGCCCGATCCCGTGGGCGAAGATCTTGTAGAAAAAATCATCGAGGCGGCGATGTGGGCGCCTTCACCCGCTAACAATCAGCCCTGGGAATTTGTAGCCGTAACGAATAGGGATGTGATAGGAAAGATTTTCGAGGAAGCTGATTACCGGAAAAAAATTCTGTACGAAAAAAGCGGTTGGAAGTGGATCAACCGTTATGACGTGGGGTTCCTCAAAGACGTACCGCTCATTATCGCTGTCCTTGGCGATCCCAAGAAGAGCGGGGCCGATCTGTTTCTCACCCACGGAGCGGAGGCTTACCAACATGCCTGCTCGGCCGCCATCCAGAACATGCTGCTAACTGCTCACGCGGTGGGTCTGGGTGGATTGTGGTTTACCCTTTTTGAAAAGGATTCCATCAGACAAATACTTAATATCGCTACTGACCTTGATCCGGTCGCACTCGTTTGCATCGGAAAACCGGGTGGAGATCCATTTCCGACACCGCGAAAAGAGATGAAGGAAAAAATTAGATATATTAGCTGAATCTCCATGCACCGGGGACAATATGATCGACGAAGGCGACCGAGAGCGTGCAATCATTCAGTTACTCGGGGGAACTGCCTGGCCTGTGTCATTGCGAGGAGTGAAACGACGAAGCAATCTGGATACTTAAAGGCCGAGATTGCTTCGCTGCCCTCGCAATGACAGCCTTTTTCCACCCGTCACTGATTGGATACGTGAGCGTGGCCGTCCATGTTGTTCACGACGATTCAATCTGGTATAAGACTCGGCTTAGCTCATCTCCATTCAAAGGATGGTTTCTCATGAAAAGGATCATTCTGGGGACCTTGGCAATGCTGATCGTATGTGCGGGCGGAGTGAATCCCATGGCTCAACCAGCATATCGATTGCCGGACGTGAAAAGCATGAAACATCTGACGACGAGCAGCTCAGATCATGCCCCGGACATTCCGGGCAAGGAAACCACCATGAATTTTTACTCGGCGTCGGACGGAACTATTTTTACCATTTATTCGTATAGAGGAAGAAATGTTGCCTTCAGTACGCATTCGAACAGCGATGTGGAAAAATCCTATAGGGTGTTCATGGATACCACGGGAAACGGGTTCTTCCAGGAAATAGGGAGAGGTCCCTGGCAACTACCGGCGTGGGCCAGGTGACGCCACCCGAAGGCAGGGAATATCTTATATGAATGAGCTATCAAAAAAGTAAGATTGGGGTGACCCTCTTTATTAAAGAGTGTCTTGCTCAAACCCCCTCCCAGAAACTTCTATCATGCGCCGGCATCTGCATTTTCTCAGCGGAAATGCAGATGCCGGCGAGTGCCAAAAGTTCTTGAAGTGGGGTTCGGGGAGGAACGTCTTACAAGAAGTTCCTCCCCGAATTCAGGTATTTGAAAACGCATTGGTATTACTGTTGTCGCGATCCACCACGTCGGAGAGAATGTAAAAAAACAATGCATGAAATGGCCATAGTCCAGAACATCATGGAGATTCTGGAACAGCAATGTCAGCTCCATGACGCAAAGAAAATTGTGCGCGTGAATCTCGAATTCGGCGCGCTCACAGGCGTGATGCCTTCCGCAGTAGAATTCGCATTCGAAGTGCTGTCAAAAGGAACAATAGCAGAGGGAGCGGAACTGGACATAAGAATCATTCCCATCAAGATCTACTGCTTCGACTGTGCCAAGGAAATAATTCTCGATACGTACGAACCTTTTTGTCCGGTATGCGGTTCCGCCACGGTAAACATCATCGAGGGCCGAAGCGAAATGCGTATTGCGTCCCTGGAAGTGGACGACTCATGATGGCCGGCTTATTATTTTTGGCAGCATTCGAGACCTGCGCCCGATAGATTCTCACGCCTCCGCATCCCTCGGCAATCACGATCGGTACCATTCATGGAAGCGCTGCACGATCCCCGAATCAAGAGAATACTTCTTTCCATACGTGATTCGTGCCCTGCCTCGTACATCGTTGGAGGCGCAGTCCGGGATCATCTTATGGGGCGTCACGGGGACAAAGATCTGGACGTGGCTGTGAACGATGACGGAATCGACCTCGCCAAAAGGATCGCGGATTCTCTAGGCGCAGAATTTGCCGTTGTGCCGCTGGATGCGGAGCATGGCACGGCTCGAATTGTTGTGCGAGCCGAACCTCATGGCTACGTTGATATCTCAAGATTCAAGGCCGCAACCATCGAGGAAGATCTGGCACTGAGAGATTTTACGATTAATGCGCTTGCACTGAAAGTGAGCGATCTGCTTGAATCCCGCAATCACAATGTGATTGACGTGGCGGGCGGACAATCGGATATCTGGGCCCGCACGGTGAGAGTTTGTTCCCGAAATGCGTTTGCGGATGACCCACTCCGAATTCTGCGTGCATTCCGTTTCATGGCACGTCTGGGATTCGAAATCGCCGCTGAAACACTGACGCTGATTCCGAAGAATGTGGAGGGGCTGAAAAGCGTTGCGACGGAGCGGGTCAGAGACGAACTCATAGCGATACTTGAATCGGATTCGTCGTTCCCGGCATTGATGAAAATGGATGAGGCATCACTGTTCGCCGTGGTTTTTCCGGAGCTGACACCTATGAAGGGATGCGAACAAAACGATTTTCACCATCTCGACGTATGGTTCCATTCATTGGAAGCCGTGCGGCAGATGGAACTGATCCTGGAAACGCTTTCGTCAGATTTTGGGGAGACCGGTGAAAAAATACGTGCCTATGTCACCGGTGAAATAGTACCTCGCCGACAGCGGCTGGCTCTGCTGAAGCTCGCGGCTCTTTTCCACGATTCCGGCAAACCTGCGGCCAGATTCATCGATGCAGGGGGAAGAGTTCGCTTTTTCGGGCATGAAAAAATATCCCGGCGCATATTCGAAGAATCGGCGAGTCGCCTCAAATTGTCAAACAAGGAAATCAAGTCGATGGCCGATATTGTGGATGGACACATGAGGCCCACGATGTTCACTGCCCGGAAGGTCTCGGCGAAAGCGATCAACCGTCTTTTTCGACGCTTCGAAAAAGACGTCGTGGGATTGCTGATTCTTTTCCTGTCCGATCTTGCCGCGACCCAAGGACCTGCTCGACGTCCTGGAGAACTGGAGAGAGCGAAAGAACGTGTGGCGGAAGCTCTCCGTACACTGTTTCAAACGGAAAATCAACCGCGGAAAAAGCTCGTCTCCGGCCGCGATCTGATAGCCATATTTCAAATGGAATCAGGTCCGCGACTCGGAAAACTTCTCAACAGGTTGTCGGAACTTCAGGATCTGCAGGAGATTGGGACACGCGAAGAAGCATTGGCAGCGGCGAGAAAACTGCTTGCTGCCCATTACGGAGAATAGCCTGCCCTTGCGCGTTATTCACTGTCAGGGAAGAGCAAGACGAGGCCGGATAATGAGATAAAGCGGGGAGAAATCCGGCAGTGCCTGCTCCCCGCACATACCGGCTATTCTTTGCTGAAAGTACCGAGATTTTCTTTGAGAAGATCTCCCAAATTTGACGCCACAACTTCCTGGCTGTGCATGTAACCCTTTACTTGCTCGTATTCACCGGCTTTTTCAAGGCTTTTTATGGAAAGGGCTATTTTCTTGTCTTTCTTGTTCACCTTCAGGACCATTGCGGTTAGTTCCTCGCCCTCCTTCGTGAAATCGGCAGGCGAATTCACCCGTTCTTTGGAGAGCTCGGACACGTGAATCATGCCCTCGATACCTTCCTCTATTTCGAGAAACACTCCGAAATCAGTCACGGACGTCACTTTGCCCTGAACCTTGGCTCCCGGAGGATACCTGTCGGGAATCGTTTCCCATGGATCTTCAGAGATTTGTTTGATTCCCAGGGAAAACCTCTCGTTTTCTTTGTCGATATTGAGGACTACCGCCTGAACGGTCTGTCCCTTCTTATATAGTTCGCCAGGGTGTTTGATTCTTTGCGTCCAGGAAATATCGGAAATGTGAACGAGTCCGTCTATGCCTTCGTCAATACCCACGAAAATTCCGAAATCCGTTACGTTTCTGATCTTTCCTTCTATTTTCGTTCCTTCAGGGTATCTTTCTGCAATCACGTCCCAGGGATTCGGCCGGAGCTGCTTCATTCCCAGCGAAATTCGTTTTTGGTCCTTATCCACCTGGAGGACCATCACATCAACATCTTCGCCGACCTGAACAATTTTGGAAGGATGGCGCGGTTTCTTGGTCCATGCCATTTCCGAAATGTGGACCAGTCCTTCCACGCCCTTTTCGAGTTCGACGAACACGCCATAATCGGTAATACTGACGACCTTTCCCACCCATTTGGACCCGAAAGGATAGCGTTCTTCAACATTCTCCCAGGGATCAGGTTGGGTCTGCTTCAGACCGAGAGATACGCGTTCCTTGTCCTGGTCAAATTTGAGAACCTTGACCTGAATCTTGTCGCCGACCCTCAGAATGTCCGACGGATGATTGATCCTTCCCCAGGACATATCGGTGATGTGAAGAAGACCGTCTATACCTCCGAGATCCACAAACGCTCCGTAGTCTGTAATGTTTTTGACCGTTCCGGTAAATACGCCCGAGCCTTCAATTGCCGTGAGAATGAGGTTCTTCTTTTCATCTTTGGCTTTTTCAAGGAGAGGCCTTCGGGAGAGCACTATGTTCCCGCGCTTACGGTTATACTTGAGCACATTGAAATCAAACGTTTCGCCGATGTATTTTTCAAAATTGCGGACAGGCCGTAGATCCACTTGAGACCCGGGAAGAAATGCAGGAACGCCGATATCCACCTGCAGCCCCCCTTTTACGCGCGCCATGACCTTTCCGCTGATTGTCTTTTCAGTTTCGCACACTTCGGCAATTTCTTCCCAAATGCGGATCTTGTCCGCTTTGGATTTCGATATTCTCACCTGACCGGAAGACTCTTCCGTATCTTCCAGAAAGACTTGAACCTCGTCGCCGACCTTGACCGTGAGGTCTCCTTTTTCATCCAAAAACTGCTCAATGGGTATCTGTCCTTCAGACTTTGAGCCTACGTCGATCATGACGTGTTCGGCAGTCAATTGAACTACCGTGCCAGTGACCACTTCGCCTTCTTGGACCTTGTGGAAGCTGCTCTCGACAAGTTCAGCAAAATCTTCTTCCTTTGAAATTTCTTGACCGTTTTCTTCAACAGGAAGAGTGTTGTTGGTTTGGGTTTCCAAGTTTTCCATCCAGTTGCCACCCCCAGACTCTTTTGTCCCACGCAAGGTTATTCACCGCCCAGGATAATCAATTATATATAACCACTTTTTCTTCTTGTGACAAGAGAAAGTTTGACGCCCGAAAAGATTTTCCACAAAAGGAATCACACCATTTGTACAGCCTCTCAAGAGGTTTCCCGGCAGACGAACTTAAAGTTTTACTTGATTGGGCAGGGGATTCCGTAGTGCGAGGACTCCAATCCAAAATTCTCTCATTGCGCCTTCGTCTGATCGCAAACCCGGTTCATGTGCTCGGTCACGTAGCCGAGCATCACTGTGAGCACCTCCTGCGGATCAAGGTGGGTGGTATCGATTTCCACTGCATCGGGCGCCTTAACCAGAGGCGCTTCACGCCGAGTCTTATCCCTGTGATCGCGGGCGCGCATTTCTTCAAAGACCTTTTCCCATTCCGGGTGTTCCCCTCGCTGCACCAGTTCCTGAAAACGCCGGTGAGAACGTTCCTTGAGATTTGCCGTGACAAAAAATTTCACTGCCGCGTCGGGAAACACAACCGTACCCGTGTCCCTGCCTTCAGCGACCAAATTCCAGCTCTTGCCCGCTCTCCTTTGCAGGTCCAGCAGGACACCTCTCACATCGGGTCTGGCGGAAAACTTTGACGCTGCAATCCCGATGCTCTCGTCTCTCAATAGTCCCGTCACGTCCTCTTTGTCCAGGAATAGCTTCATTGATGCGATTCCCGGTTCAATGGTCAGATCCAATGACAGTGCCCATAGGGGAATCCTGCCGGCCTCCGGAGAAATTCCTTGACGCACGAGATGGAGTGCCATGACACGGTACAATGCTCCCGTGTCCAGCAAGAAGAATCCGAGGCGCTCCGCAAGCATTTTTGCAGCGGTGGATTTCCCGGCGCCTGCCGGACCATCGATGGCGATCGTTCGATATGTTTGTTCATGTAAACACGTTTTCAACGTTCCCTCACGGCTAACGTTCCCGATAAGTCCACGCAATAAAGGAGCCAGTTCGCATAGGTTTCGGACCACCGTGCGGCAGGCGGACTGCGAAACGAATCTGCCCGTACGTGAGATTTATTTCACATACGGAAGAACTTTCTTCAAAGAATGAACGAAAAGCTTGTTTTCCCAATCTCTTCCAATAGTAACCCGGATGCAGTTTTCCATGCCGAAGGAGGCCAGATGCCTGACAATGATTCCTTCCTTCAGGAGGGCCTCGTAAAGCGGCTTCGCATTACGGGCCATGCAAAAGGTAATAAAATTCGCTTGTGATGGAATGACCGCCAACCCCAGTCCGGATAATTCGGCTGCAAGGTATTTCATCCCTCCTCGTGTTGTCTCGATGGATCTTTCCAGGTGCTCATCGTCCTCCAGGGCCGCCAAGGCGCCGATTTGACCGAGTAAATTAGCATTGAAAGGCGGACGAACTCGATTCAGTAACTCGACAATCCACTGTTCGCCAAGTCCGTACCCGATTCTCAATCCTGCCAGCCCGTAAATTTTTGAAAAGGTCCGCAAGACCAGAACCGGAACTTCTTTGCCCACGTAATCGAGTCCTCTGGGGCAATCGGGCTCCTGGATGTACTCCCCATAGGCTTCATCCAGGAGCAGCAAGAATCTCGCGCGGGGCAAGTCCGCCAAAAACGAGTCGAATTCGGACTTGGAAACAATCGTTCCCGTAGGGCTGTTGGGAATTGCGAGGAAGACCAGTCTCGTGCGCTCAGTAAGCGCCTTGGCCATTGCCGTGAGATCCATCCGGTAATTTTTCAAGGGGACCCGCACCGGGACGCCTCCAAAGGCTTCCGCACAGATGTGATACATGGCGAACGCGTTCTCGCCCATTACGGCCTCATCTCCAGGCTGAATAAAAACGTGGGCGGCCATCTCCATGAGTTCGTCTGAGCCGTTCCCGATTATGACCCCATCCAGGGGCATCCCGGTCTTTCGCGCAAGTGCGGCCCGTAAATCCGGAGCCGACGATTCCGGGTAGATATGGGATTTCCTGAGGTTGTCTTCCATGGCTTTCATGGCTAAAGGTGACGGGCCCAGCGGGTTTTCATTGGATGCCAGCTTTACGGCATCCGATATGCCCATGTCTCTGGCCAACTCGGCAATCGGCTTGCCGGCCACGTACGAAGGAATGGACAGGATGTGCGGAGATATAACGCGATCAATCCAATCAGGTTTGTTCTGTTTCATGAGAAAGTATTCCGATCCGCTTGATTGGCCGTCTTCCCTGGACAAGGCGTGAGCTTGAGACGTTTTCCGGACAGGAAAATGTCCCGCAGTTTTCCCATGGGCAGAAAACATAATGGGCCCGCCCGTCTTTTCCTGCGGCGAGAGGCATTGTATACCCTCTTGCGCAGGAGTCGTCAACTCGAACCATGTCTCCACGCGTTCGCGTATTCGACGCCCACATTCCGACCGGCAAATCATTGCATTGCGAGGAGTGGAGCGACGAAGCAATCTCAGTTTTGGTTATAGTGGCGCGCATTAGGAATGCGTCTACAAGGGGGTGGATCTATTCAGCTCCGACTGCTATACATAGTATATGGCCTTCGGAGAAGGCATAAGGGGGACAGAACATAACCTGCAAGAAAGTTCCTCGTCAAGTGAACGAGACAAGCCGGCGAGGATCTGATGGCAGGAAAAGACGAGAGACCGGTATCGGAGATCCGCGGCATAAAACGTGCAATCAGAATTGCGAGAACAGCAATGGATGAATGAGTCGTCTCGGGCGATGAAATTAATTCTGGCATAGAATCTAATTTCAAATTTCTTGACAAAATATTAAATTCACTATAGTTTACACCTAATTTCATTGGTTAAGGTATCGCGATGTGCAAGAGGCTTAACTTATTTATAAAATTAGGTTTCTTGTTCAGCATGAGTGTCCTGCTGATCCTCTGGAATAAACCGGGGATTCCAGCCCCGAACTCCTTCGCTTACCCGAACAAATTCATCGAACTGAACAAAGCCCACGCCGAATTCATGAACAACTTGTTTCCGGCGAAGACACACAGGCAATCCGATACTCCTGAACTCTATATCGATCCTACTCTCAAACAAGGCCTGAATCTCATCCTTCCCGCGAACGTGCAAAAGAATCTCACACTCGACACCGGTTACGACCGGTGGGAGGGCCTTCCAACGCTATCGGGGGATTATCTTTTTCTGTTGAAGAGTTGGAGCGACAAGAGCCTTTTTTTCTCGCCCAGAGTATCGTTGACGGGCTCCCGCGAAGGCTTCTCCATGACAGGCGGTTTTCGCCAGCTGCTCACAGCGGAAACAATGCTGGGATTTTATGGTTTTCACGATTGGGTGCGGCCGAGACGCACGAAGGGCGAATACCTGAAGGAAGCCGGCGTCGGCATGGAGTTCTCTGCTTTGCCGGGGCACTATTCCGATCTGACCGTTTCCCTGAATGCGTATTTTCCTATAAACGAGCGTCGCATGCTCAAGAACGAAGGAAACGTTCTCGTGAGGGAAATGCTGCCTACCGGGGCGGATGCGAAGATCGGGCTTCAGCTTCCCGCGGTCACCAAGTATCTGGACATGCGACTCGATGGGGAAGTTCACTCGTACCGGGCGGAATCCACCAACCTGACCGGCTACAGAGCGGGATTCACCGTGAGAACCAGGAACGGGATGCTGAGCGCAGTAGCGGAGACGAGCAAGGATTCCCGATTCGGGGAAAACCACAAAGTTGAAGGAAATATATCGCTGGCGTTCGACTGGGTGGACCTCCTGGACGGAAAAAATCCGTTCTCCGCTCCCTACAAACCTTCAGACATGAGATACTCCCGAAACATGCGGGACAGCCTGTACGGCAGGGTGACAAGAAAACACGACCTGCCCGCGGGCAAGTCCGAGAGCAAGACCATCCTCATGGCGGAAGTGAGGGACAACACGGTACACTTTAATGGTGGATTTCCCCATCTTTCCAACGCATGGGTTACCGTCCAGACTTCCCAGAGTCCTTGGGAAGATTGCATGGATGTGCTCACCGATTCGTCCGGATCGTATACGGGAAAACTCGACCTGCTTCCGGGCGCATATAGAATCAGGCTCATCCATAAACCCACCGGCCGCATATCCGATGTAAAAACAGTCACTATTGAAGAGAAGAAGCCGGAACAGGAAATTATTCGTTAGACAGCATGCCGGGTCGTGTGAGTTCTATGGAGATTCAGCGAGAACGAGAACTCGGCACTTCCTGTAAAAAGGGCCCCCCAATCTTACTTGTTTGAAAGCGCATTCGTGTGGAGCTCGCGGTGAGGTTTCAACGGCCGTTGCGCGTTCGTGCCGGCTGTAACCGTGGCCGGCCACCAGTTCCGAAGCTTTCGAAGCCATTGAGATCCACGGGTATTCTGTCACCGGCCCGGTTCAATTCCTATTTCTTCATCCGTCAGATAGCAGGCGGGATCAGGAGCCCACACGTCCCCGTACACCGCTTCAGCACGCACGCGAAAATTTCCGCCGCAGATGTCGAGCCACTGACACTTGGCGCATCTGCCTTTCACGTGTTTTTTCTTTTCCTTGAGTTTCATGAGAAACTCGTCGGCCGAATCAGTCCATATCTTACTAAAAGGCCGTTCGCGCACGTTGCCGAAGCTGTGATGCCTCCAGAATTGGTCGGCGTAAACCTGGCCATCCCAAGACACACAACCGATCCCCCTCCCCGAGCTGTTTCCTTCGTTCATCTGCAGGAGTTTCAAAACTTCCTCGGCCCTGGATGGGTCCTCATTTTTCAAACGAAGATACGTGTAAGGTCCGTCCGCGTGATTGTCCACGGTGAGCACTTCCACGGGCATGCCCCGATCGTGCAGTTTCTTGGTGCGGGCGAGAATCAGATCCACGACTTCTCTGGTTTGGTCGTGATCCAGATCTTCGTTCATGAGTTGCGTGCCGCGACCGGCATAGACGAGGTGATAGAAGCAGATCCTCGGAATGTTCTTTTTTTCCACCAGATCGAAGATGCCGGGAATATCCTGAAAATTCCGTTTGTTTATCGTAAATCGCAAGCCCACCTTGAGACCGGCTTCGGTACAGTTGCGTATCGCTTGCATGGCCCGAGAAAAACTGCCCGATATTCCCCGGAAGGAATCATGCACCGTTTCAAGCCCATCCAGGCTGATACCCACGTAAGACAGCCCGATCTGTTTGAGCTTTTCAGCTGTAGGGCCGGTGATGAGGGTGCCGTTGGTGGAAACTACTGCCCGTCGCCCCTTTTCCGTGGCATACTTGATGAGATCGAGAATATCCTTGCGGATGAGGGGTTCGCCGCCCGAGAAAAGAACGACCGGCGAACCGAATTCGGCCAGGTCGTCTATCAGAGCTTTGCCCTCTTCAAAAGACAGCTCTCCGGAGTAGTTCCGATCTTCCGACTGAGAGTAGCAGTGCACACACCGAAGGTTGCAGCGCCGCGTCACGTTCCATACGACAACAGGCTTCTTATCGCTGGAAAACTGCAAGAGGTGCGAGGGAAGTTCCTTTGAGTGACGGCCGTAACGGAGCGGATCCGATGCTTCCACCGCACCGCAGTACAGTTTCGAAATACCGATCATGCTAAACCTTTCACTGGCGGGGACCTTTTCGACTAAAACCGGAAAAGAATTCGGGATCAGACTGATCGTGACAACCTGATAGCGGTCACGTAGTACTAGAATAGCGCGAGAGAATCTTCCTCGCAAGAGCAGTTGGGGCTGTACCCGGGGTTAATCATTGCCCTTCGTTAAAGCTGTAAAGAAATCATCAAGAATTCCGGCATGATCGAAAGCCAGGGGCGATGGTAGGTTCTCGCGGGTGAAGACCCCGATTTCCACTGCGTCATCATGTGCAACGGGAATGCCTTCGCCTCTGGCCGTGAACACGATGCTGATCGTGTGCTGGCGAGGGTCGCGGTCAGGAGCGGAATACACGTTGAATAGTTTCAAATCGGTAATCTTGACGGATGTTTCTTCCAGCGCTTCACGGATTGCAGCATGCTCGGCGGTTTCTCCATAGTCGATGAAACCTCCGGGAATGGCCCATCCATGGGGAGGGTTTTTTCTCTTGATGAGAATCACTCCTCTTTCCATCCGTATCAGAACGTCCGTCGTGGGTACGGGATTTCGGTACACCGCCACCGGCTGTCCGCAATGGGGGCATGTGATCGTATTTCTCATAGGTAGCTCCTCTTCCGGCGAGAAGCATACGCGGTCCGCGATAGAGTAGTCAATAAGGCAGTCGGCTCAATCGTAACGCCTCAGTCACGGACGGGAAAAGGCTGTCATTGCGAGCGCAGCGAAGCAATCTCTGCCTTTAAGTATCGAGATTGCTTCGTCGTTTCACTCCTCGCAATGACAGAGGTTAGGCACTTTCCCCGGGTAACTGAATGATTACGCTCCATCAGATGTGGCAAGCGAGGACCAGCGCCGGAGAGTGCGAGCGCGACCGACAGGAAGGCTCCACAATGGGCACACCTATTCTTCGGAACAATTATTCCATACCTCGGACAGGGCAAAAAAAGAGGGGTCCAGTGAAAATTTTTTCGCGAAGGGGTTGACATATTGCTCGGGTATTGGCACTCACTAATTGGGAGTGCTAACAAATTGCCGCGCTCACATATCAACAACAGTCCGGAGGTAGACCGATGAAATTTCGTCCTCTGTACGATCGTATCCTCGTCGAGAGGGTAGAATCGGAGGAAAAGACCAAGGGAGGAATTATTCTCCCCGACACAGCCAAAGAAAAACCCCAGCAGGGCAAAGTCATCGCAGTAGGTCAGGGAAAACGCCTGGAAGACGGAAAAATTATTCCCCTGGAATTGAAAGCGGGAGACACAATTCTTTTCGGCAAATATTCCGGCTCGGAAATCAAAATTGAGGGAAATGAGTACCTCATTATGAAAGAAGACGATGTTCTGGGACTCGTCGAATCCTAAAATCCAGAAATTCCATTTCATATCAAAAAGATAAGTCGAGAAGGAGTACGATAAATGGCCCCCAAAGTCATAATGTTCGGACAGCAGGCGAGAGACAAGATTCTTCACGGAGTCAATATCATGGCCGACGCCGTGAAATCGACCCTGGGACCGAAAGGCCGTAACGCTATTCTGGAAAAGTCCTGGGGTGCGCCCAATGTGACCAAAGACGGCGTAACCGTTGCAAAGGAAATTGAGCTGGAAGACAAATTCGAAAACCTCGGCGCTCAGATGCTGAAAGAGGTCGCGTCCAAGACTTCCGATGTGGCCGGCGACGGCACCACTACAGCTACCGTTCTGGCCCAGGCGATATACCGCGAAGGCATCAGGATGGTCGCAGCAGGCGCCTCCCCCATGGATCTCAAGAGAGGGATCGACTCCGCGGTTGAATCCGTCGTCTCCGAATTGAAAAAGATTTCCAAACCAACCAAGGATAAGAAAGAAATCGCTCAGGTCGGCACAATTTCCGCAAACAATGATTCCACAATCGGCAACATCATCGCCGAAGCCATGGAAAAGGTCGGTAAAGAGGGCGTGATCACGGTGGAAGAAGCCAAAGCCATGGAAACTTCCCTGGACGTGGTCGAGGGCATGCAGTTCGACCGCGGTTACCTGTCGCCTTATTTCGTGACCGACCCCGAGCGCATGGAAGTATCCCTGGATGAGCCATACATCCTGATCAACGAGAAGAAGATATCGAATATGCGTGATATGCTGCCGCTCCTGGAGCAGGTGGCCAAGATGGGCAGACCGCTCCTCATAGTCGCCGAGGACGTTGAAGGCGAAGCGCTCGCGACGCTGGTGGTCAACAAACTGAGAGGCACGCTCACTGCATGTGCGGTTAAGGCTCCCGGATTCGGTGACCGAAGAAAGGCCATGCTGGAAGATATCGCCATTCTGACCGGCGGCCAGGTCATTTCAGAAGACTTGGGCCTCAAGCTGGAAAACGTGTCTCTGAACGATCTCGGTCGGTGCAAACGCGTTTCCATCGACAAGGACAATTCTACGATCGTTGACGGATACGGTGCGAAAGAAAAGATCGAGGGCCGCGTCCGCCAGATCAGGACCCAGATCGAAGAGACCACATCGGATTACGATCGCGAAAAGCTCCAGGAAAGATTGGCAAAGCTGGTCGGCGGCGTGGCCGTTATCAATGTCGGTGCTGCTACCGAAACCGAGATGAAGGAGAAGAAGGCCCGCGTGGAAGATGCGCTCAACGCGACTCGAGCTGCAGTGGAGGAAGGTATTGTCCCGGGCGGCGGCGTGGCCTATGTGCGATGCCTTGGCGGTGTCGACAAGCTGAACCTGGACGGCGACCAGAAGACCGGCGCAACGATTGTCAAGAGAGCGCTGGAGGAGCCTCTCCGTCAGATCGCCGCGAATGCGGGCCATGAGGGTTCCATCGTGGCGGATAAGGTGAAGGCGAAAGAGGGCTCGTTCGGGTTCAATGCCCAGTCTGAACAGTATGAAGACTTGCTGGAAAGCGGCGTTATCGACCCCGCCAAAGTCACGAGGCTCGCTCTGCAGAATGCTGCCTCGGTTGCGAGTCTCATGCTGACGACCGAGGTTATGGTTTCCGAAAAACCGAAAGAGAAGGAAGCGCCTGCAATGCCCGGCGGCGGAATGCCTCCCGGCGGCATGTACTAATAGCGTTCGCAAAGACAGGTGGCTAGACTCACCTGTATGCAAGCGCACAGGTGGAACAGTATCACATCCGGATAGGGCACGGTTCGCCGTGCCTTATTTCGTGGGCACTATTCTGCAGAGCGAATCGCACGGAAGGCCTTCTGTGCAAGGAGGTTCTTCGTCGATGTCAATTCCTTGAAAGAACCTTGGTATCGGACATGGTTCTATTTATCCCAATGCGTTTTCAAGTACGTGAAATCGGGGAGGAACTTCTTGTAAGACGTTCCTCCCCGAACCCCACCCCAAGAACTTTTAGCACGCGCAGGAGCCTGCATTTCCTCAGCGGAAATGCAGGCTCCTGCGCATGATGAAAGTTTCTGGGAGGGGGTTTGGGGGAGACACTCTTTACAAAGAGGGTCCTCCCAATCTGACTTTTTTCAAAGCGCATTCGTATTAGCGGGTCCTTACTTCTTTTCTTTGTATCTGATCAAAGGCCCGAAAAATTCGGTTTCGCAGTAATCGCATCTGAGAGTGACGGGAGCCTGGTTCACCACCTGAAATTTTCCCGGAACTTCTTCGTGATTCGTGATGCAAAACCTGTCCGGGCAGATGACTATATCCCCAATTTGACCGGGAACTTCCACTTTGTGTTTTTCAATGACCTGTCCCTGCTCGATGCGGGTCACTGTGGCCAGAGGAGCGATAAGCGCCACGACATTGAGCATGTCCCGAGTGAGGCTCAAGTTCTCGACTTTTATGATGTCTTTTCTTCCCAGGGACGGTGATTCGAAATTTACGCCTATTGCTATGATATCGCCTGTCTCTCTTGCCAAGGCATTGAGGCCCAGCACCTGGGATATGAGATGGGCTTTTCCTGCAGGAATGTGATCAACGACTATACCGGATTCGATCTTGGCTATGGTTACCGATCTTTCTTTCATCTCACCGCCCCCAGTATCATGGCAAGAAGCGTTTCCCTGACCAACAAACCGTTTCGAGCCTGTTCAAAATAGTAGGCGTACGGTGTGGCATCGACATCCGGCGCGATTTCCGTCACCCGGGGAAGTGGATGCATGACCTTCATGTTCGCTCTGACCTTTTTCAGCATGCTTGCTTCCAGCCTGTAGATGCTGCGGAATTTTTCCGCCATGACGACTCCTTCCAGACGCTCCTTCTGGATCCTGGTCATGTACAGGATGTCTACGTCCGCGATGAAATCCTCTATTCTGCTCCCTTCACGATACCCTATCCCCCTGTCGGCAGCATTCGCGCACTTGTCGATAAGGAATCTCGGCATAGCAAGATCGCGGGGTGAAATGAAGATCATAGTGCAGCCGTCGTACTTGAGGAGCGCCTCAGTGAGCGAGTGTACAGTTCGCCCGTTCGCGAGATCGCCCACCATGGCGATGGTTAGTCCGTCAAGTTTTCCCTGTGTCTCCTGTATGGAATACAAGTCCAGAAGTGTCTGTGTGGGATGCTGATTGGGACCATCACCCGCGTTTATGACCGGAATGGTAGCTGCTTCCGCCGCAAGTCGAGCTGCTCCTTTGAGAGGATGACGGATCACGATGACATCGAATCCGTAGCCGTCATGCATCTTGACCGTATCCCACAGGGACTCGTCTTTTGTCACGGACGTGATACTCGCATCGTAAAAGCCGCTGAACGTACCTCCGAGATTGCGCATTGCAACCTCGAAGGAAGTCCTTGTGCGGGTAGACGGTTCAAAAAACATCATTGCGGACACTTTGTTCTTGAGAAGCTTCTTCTTTTCGGGATGTTTCTGTACGCTGTCCACTTTGGTAAGTATGAGATCGATCTCTTCCCGGGTGAGGTCGTTCATGGAAATGATGTCTCGGCCTTCGAAATTCATGGTCTCCACCCTTTTCTCTCGTGAAACCAATACTGTTTGCCCCGTACAATACAGGCCCGTACGGCAGCAGGGAACGCAACTCCTTCGAAGGGCGACCACCGGCATCGCGTCTCCAGAGGGCCTCTTCCCCGGATTTCACCATTGTCTATCACCGCCGTTCCGTCCAAGTCCAGCACGGTAAATGATGCACACCATGACGGTTCTATACGCCCATGAGGGAATGGAAGATCTGGTGCGAAAATTCTTCCGGGAGCTGCAGACAAGATTTCGGCTATACGCTCCGGCGAGAACCCGTTCGCTTGAATTAGCCACCCTACAAATGGTCCCAGTGTGTCCAGATGAGGCATCCCCGGCGCCCCTCGTTTCTTGTCATCCAGCGTATGAGGCGCATGATCCGTTGCCAGCACATCCACCCGACCGTCTTTGAGCGCGTCCACAAGGAACACGCGGTCCGCTTCAGATCTCAATGGCGGATTTGATTCCAGCAGATGAGCGACGGATACGTGCGGCGAGACCGCCGACTGAACAATGCCTTCGTGAACACTGAAGAACAGGTGATGAGGGGTTACTTCGCACGTTACCGTTTCCGCGGATTGCTCATTGTACCTGTTTATCGATGAAAGAGCCCTTTCTGTGGAGACGTGGCAAATATGAGTCCGTAGTCCGAGTTTAGCCGTGAGATCCAGGATTTTCTCTGTGGCGAAATATTCCGCTTCCGGCGGCCTGGATGCCCATCGAGGTCCGCGGCCGCGGAACTTGTTCAGAATTTCCGGATCCTCCGCGTGAAAGAATACTCTGCAGCCCCGGTAACGTTGAAGCGTTTGTTCCAGATCTTTCCAGTCGCAAAATGCTACTGGAGAAGGCACCATGTCCAGGTAAACCTTATACGGGATATCGTCCCACGGCTCCGATCCCGAAGTTATACTCGCGAAGAGCACGGTGGGACAGAGCGCGTTCCTGGCCAGATTCAGTTTCAGTTTGTATACTTCGGGCGTATCCGGCGGCACGGGATCGTTGGGCATTGCCGCCATGAGAGTAATTCCACCGTTCAGAGCAGCCCTTCCCGCGCTGAGAAAGGTTTCCTTGCGACAGGCCGCCTCCCACTGATCGCGTTGCCGAGCATCGGCGTCAACGGGAAGCGGGAATTCTCTCGCGTGGACGTGAATGTCCGCAAATCCGGGAAAGATGAGGCGATTTCGGGGAAGATCAACGTCTGTTTGCTCGACGGAGACGATTATCCCTGAATCGGGATCGATGACGATCTCAACCGGGCGCACTCCGCCTGCACGTACCGCATTGCCTGTTAGGCGGTCAAATGGCACGAAACGTCCCTCTTTCCTCTGGTGCGCATGTGCACCGGACGCCGCTCTTGGTTTGCTCGGTCATTTCGTGTTGCGCCCACAAGCTTCCCCCGATCTTACCGGCTTTGCAAGCCAATCAGCATATAAGCAAACCTGGGGGCCACAACGCGAAAGAAGATCATGCCCTCACAATCAGACTGGCCGATTCCGAACTACCAGGACTCAACCGGGAGGTCTTCAGCAGTATCTAGAGCTGCGCTTGAACGAGTTCAAATCGTATGGTTCCGATTATCGGGGAAGAAGTCAGAACCAGAGGCAGTCGGTGCTCGTCGTTGCTGACCCACAGTTTACCTGTGGCAATCTCTTTCTTGTCGCCACTAAGCTTCACCAGCCTCAAGTCAAGGCACATAGCGGGGTGATTCCCCGTCCTGAGATTTACGTAATTCGTTCCTGCGGGATTCACGAACAGGCGTGACCTGTCCTTACCATCGTATATATCGACGTACATGGGCTTGGTAAGATCTTTTTGATACCTGAGACGGTACACTGCAGTAATGGGATCGTACAGCCCCGTGATCCTTTCCGCGTGGCTTTCCCGTTCATTTCCTCGCTGCTTGTTGACCTGGACAAGATTTGTTTTCTGGTCGAATGCGATATCGACGAATTCCGGACTTCCAAGGTTGGTCTTTAGATGAAACTTGTACGTCCGGGGCTTGAACGTCGTTGCGGTGAACGTTGCCTGAACCCGGCTCCATAGCTCTACCAGGCTCTTCAAGAGGCCGTCGGAAACCGCCTGAGCCATAACGCTGATCTGGTTTGCATCCTTGGTCGCCGAGATATCTCCATGTCCCGCCTTGTTCCCGTTCCATGTCACTTCGTAACGAAGAAATTCCGACCGTTCGAGACAACGTCCTTCCCCTGCTAATAGAAAGAGACCTAGAATAGTCATCCCGAGCAGGAATACTCTATTTCTTTTCAATGTCACCTCATGATTGTCAGAATTCCCGAATCAACTTGAGCGCATAGCAATTAGCGGAACCGGCGCCAAAAGAATTTCTTGTTGACCTCCGGCATAGCAATCATCAGCGTATCTCCGTTCACCTGGTACGGCCATTTCACCGTATTTCCCACATCGTCGGTTATCCTGATCAAGTCCTTGTCGAGGGCAAACTTCCCTGTTCTGCTCTTCATTGCGTCCGATTGCGTCTGGTCCACCCGATTGAAAATTACCTGGCCCTTCGTATTGAATTCGATAAGTGTTCGGGTCGCTTCCCGAGGATGCTCCTGCTCTCCTTTATCATTCACCTGGTAAAGAAGCTCCCACGTGTCCACGAGTTTTTGATCTACCGCTGCTTCGGCTGTCCCGGATTTGGCCATAGGCTCCACTCCTCCGCCCTTGGGCATCGTCATGGTCAGACACGACGTGCACAAAAAAGCTGCGAGAACAGCCAACGACCAGGTTGTGACGTTACTATTCACCGACATTATCCTTGACAGTGACACGGGTTCAAACGAACATCATGTTACCACATGCTGGGAAAAACTTTCTCTTCATTTGCTGTCGGACCGGAATTGGAGGGAGTAATCCTCCGTTCGTTCTCGACCTTTGCCGTAATGGCAGGGGATTCCTCGGGCTTCTTGACCGCAGGTTTGGGAGTGGGAAATTCTCCTCTGGCCAGCCGATTCAGGAGCCCATCGTCTACGACAATACAGTTTGACCCCACTTGCATCGTGTGAAACACCGCCTCCGCATCCTGCCAGTCGAGTCCGATACAGCCGTGGGTAAGTCTGCCTCCCGTTGCTTCAGCATAATGGATATAACGCGAACCGTCAAACACCAGCTTGTAACGGAAGAATCCCGGAACCCGTCTGTCCTCCCATTTCCTGGGAATAGGCTCCCCTTCTTCCACGAAATACCAGTCAGGTCGAATCCAGTCGTCAATGGCAATCTTACTGCGGATGGGGAATACTCCAACGGGGGTTTCAAAAGCTCCTACGTGGGTCTTCCCCTTCCCTATCGCCACGGGACCAATTCTGAGAAGCCTGCCATCGCGGTCGTACAAATAAAATTGAACATTCCGCTTGTCGATGACCAGGAAGGGTTTCCCATTTTTGTTTCGAATGAGACCGCCGATGTACCTGGCCCCTGCCATAACCTGCTGTACCTGCCCCTCATCGTTGATGCGGTGTCCGTAGTAATTGTCATAAGCCTGCGGCATTCGAGGATCCGGCTGAGCCTGCTGTTCCGAATTCCGGTTGACCTGATCCCTGAGGATCATCTCAGCGTCTCTGTTGTCGTACTGCAAATTGGCCGCTGGATTCTGTCCCCCGTAGTACTGATGCGGCGCAGATTCCGGCTGCGCTTGGGGCATTCCATAGGAGTAGGGGTCGTAGTAGCTCTGCTGATAAAAGTTCTGGGCATTTGCCGGCAGAAACAGGACACCCGTGAGGACGACCATACCCAAACATCCTATTATATTACGCATGATTAGAGCCCTCTTATACCGCAGCACTGCGGAAAACCCGTCAGCGACTTGAAATCGCTTCCATCTATAATGTAAATCCATACCCGTGTCAACATATCGCACCATCGTTTCCAAAACTGCGTCCAGAGCGAAAAACCCGACAAGTGAGCGCGACGAAAATCCGTTTTCGCGTATTGGTCACTTTTCGGCGCCCTAAGTTCCGAGAATCTGCCTCCGAAACGTGCCCCCGTGCTCTTTGCCCAAAGCTAGGCCAGCAGCCCGTATTTCTTCATTTTGTACTGAAGGTTGCTGCGTGAGACTCCCAGCGTCTTGGCGGCCTGAGCCTGAACGTTTCCCGCCTTTTTCAAGGCATGCCGTATCATTCGTTCCTCGATGGCATCGAGCGTTTCAACGAGACCTTTTTCCCACGACAGGAGGTTATCCAGCCCATCTTCTATTTCCGGAGATTCCCGGATTTCGGGCGGCAGATCCTCGGGTGTGATCGTGCCCTCTCTGCACAGCACCAGCGCTCTTTCCAACACGTTCTCGAGCTCCCGGACGTTTCCCGGCCACGAATACCGGAAGAAGGAGCTCATCACGTCCGGATCCACATCCTTTACGGAGCGGCCCAATTTTTCACCGAATTTGTTCAAGAAATGGGCCACCAGAATGGGCAAATCCGAACGTCGTTCCCGCAGGGGAGGCACGACAATGTGCACCACGTTCAATCTGAAAAACAAATCTCCTCGAAAACGTCCCGCGTCGACTTCCTCCTTCAGATCTTTGTTCGTAGCGGCTATTATCCTTACGTCAACCCGTATGTCCTTGTTGCCGCCAACCCGCTGAAACTCCTGTTCCTGAAGAACCCTGAGCAGCTTTACCTGTAATGTGAGAGACATCTCACCAACTTCGTCCAAAAAGAGCGATCCGCTGCTGGCATATTCAAACTTGCCCTGTTTCAGAGTATTTGCTCCTGTAAAGGCTCCCTTCTCGTACCCGAAAAGTTCCGATTCCAGGAGGTTTTCGGGCAATGCACCACAATTGATGGATACGAATGGCGCCTGGTTTCTCGAGCTCGCCTTGTGAATGCCCCTGGCGATGAGTTCTTTGCCCGTTCCCGACTCTCCGGATATGAGAACAGTGGTGGGAGTATCAGCCACTCGTTTCATAACCGAAAAAACTCTGTCCATGGCCTTGGACGTGCCGATGATGTTTCCCCAGATCGTCCCGAGCTCCGTCTCCAAGTACCTGATGTTTTTCATCAGGGAGCGCTTTTCCACTCCCCTGGCCACAGCCCGTCTTACCTGATTATTGTCGAAGGGCTTCTGTATGTGATCTAGGGCTCCTTTTTTCATGGCATTGACTGCCTGGTCGACTTCCGCAAATGCGGTCATCAGGATAACCGGCAGATCAGGATCGCTTGCGTTGATTTTGTCCAGCAGTTCGATTCCCGACATGCCCGGCATTTTGATATCCGAGAGCACGGTATCCACAGGGACGCCCGCAATAATCTCCAGAGCGTCGGCCGCGGACGAAGCGGTCATTACTTCGTAGCCCTCGTCGATCATGAGATCTTCAAGGACCACAAGATAATTTTTTTCGTCGTCGACGATCAAAACCGTGCTCATGGCCAGACTCTCGATAGCGGATAATCCAGCAACCGTGAAATCGATTGGTTGGTCGTTCTCAGCACAAAGATGTCCTTTTCAATGGCCGGCCGGTCACCGGTTTTCCTGATTCTGTTCCATTCCAGAAGGTACGAAGATGGTGAATACGGCGCCTTCACCTTGCTTGCTCTTCACGAAGACCTCGCCGCCGTGTGCGGTGATGATGTTGTGGACAACGGACAACCCCAGGCCTGTACCCATCTCGCTGGTGGTGAAAAAGGGAGTAAAAATCTTGGGCAGGTCTTCTTCTTTGATGCCGCGTCCCGTATCCCGGAAACTGATCCGCACCCGTCCGTTTTCAGCACTAATGTTGACGGTGAGTTCCCCGCCGCCTTCCATGGCATCGAAAGCGTTTATGGCTACGTTTAGAAACGCCTGGTACAAGAGATCGGGATCGGCTGTTACGACGGGCTCAAACCCGTTGACAGACTCGTCGATCCACCGAATTCCCCGGGTACGCATCTCCTGATCCAGGTTATTGCGGACGCGGGAGATTGCGTCCCTTACGTCCAGAGCTCTGGACGCGGGAGATCTCGGCCGGGCGAAGTCCAGAAAATCAGTCAATATGCTGCTCAATCGCGTCGATTCTTCCACAATAACCCCGGAAAGCTTCTGAATTCTGGCGGGATCAGGATTCGTCTTTTTCACCAGCATTTCCGCGGAAGAACGAATAATGCCGAGGGGATTGCGGATCTCGTGCGCGATGGTGGCGACCATCTGTCCGATGGAAGCCAGTTTCTCCGATTGCTGGAGTTGTTCTTCAAGCTTTTTTTGTTCCGTGCCCCGTTCAAGCAGAATCCGCTCTCCCCTCCTGACGATCAGCGTCAACGTTATGAACAAGAAAACCATCAGGCCTGCTGCGACAACAATGATAACGATTATGTATCGCTGGACATTGACGTACTGATCGGTGACGTCCTGGCTTATTTCAATGATTCCGTAGATGTTGCCCAGCATCCAGTAATTTCCGGTCACCTCACGAAGCGGATAATAGGTGTCTGCGACCCAGTTGCCCTGCCATTGGACCGGAGAGTTCTTGTCTCCGGAAATGAGCGTGAGGTCTTTTCCCTTCAAGGCCTCGTCCACAGCGGAATTCTCGGGTTCATACTTGCCGATGAGATCGTACTCCGTGCTGTAAACGATTTTTCTCTGGGTGTCGATAACCTTGATCCGTTGTATCTTCAGACCGTAGGTGAAATCCTTGATGAGAGAATCCAGGGCTCCGAATTGATCCCACTTACGCAAATCCATAGGCACGTCCCGGGCCTTCAGGGGAGCGTAAAAACCTATGTAAATATTATAGTTGAGATTTTCAGCTAACAACCGTGCGTAGTTTTCCGCTCCCTTCAGAAGCGTATTGACGCTCCTGGAATACAGAAACGCGCCGAGCAGACACGTCACGATCGCTATTACGGCGAACCCTGACATGATGAAATATTTCAGTAACCTGAAAGGGCCGCCGCTGGTTACGGCGGGAACGTGGTCGTCACCCATACGCGTCCACCCGTCGAAAGTCTCTGACGTGTGCAATTTACCATCAGCAGGGAACGAGGTAAAGGGAAACGGCCGCCTCGGAGTTTTGCCGTCTGCGGGACTCCTGTAGCGGTTGCCGAAACTATTGTCCGTTTGAATGTGTGCCGACCTCAGGGGTTCCCACACTTCGGACAACGCAGAGCCGTCAAACCTTCGTTCGGGAACTCATGAGAACGGCTACTCGAGTCGGCCGGAACTTTTCGCATCGCTGTAGATCCTCCCAAGGGAGAAACGCGTTTCCCCTCCAGAATTTTAATGTGTTATTCGGCTTTTTGCGCTATACCGCCTGCTGGATATTTTGCGCCGGACACAGGGGAAATGCTCGGGATCAGGGCAGAAAAAAAGTTATTTTTCTCTAAAAAAATAGGGTGTTGGCTGGATCTTTTTTGCTTGACAAGAGACAATAGAAAAAGGCAAAAAGGACGCTTAGTACATTTCAAGGGGCACTGCCCCGGGAACGGGAAAATGAACCGGAAACATACAGAATGGCTCTCTCTGCATATCCTCGGCACGGGAGATTTTGAAGCCGGTTCGGGCTCCTGCGCCTTTTCTTTTCGACACGCACGTATCAAATCTGCTGATCGGAGGTACCTGAGTGGGGAAGTCCTTGATTTCCTCCACGTCAGGTTAAAACCCTAACCGCCCCCGGCAGAGGAAGTTTTCCTCATCAAAGAGACCGATCCATCCAGGGAGGGGAAGATCCCTGGAAGGGGACAGTTACATCGGTCTGTCGCGTGAATACTGTAACAATAAAAGGAGGCCGGCCATGCCAGTCAAGGCTTCCCCGAAGACGGGTTGCTGGCGGTGATCCTGGTCACAACTCTTCGAGAGGCACATAGCCCACTCGGTACGGGGGATGACGATGAAAGCTTTGGGAATTCATCTTCTGATCGAGCTTTGGTCCTGCAATAGGCAAAAGATTGACAACCTCGATTATCTCGAAAAAATAATGTCCCAGGCCGCCGAGGCCGCGGGCGCAACCGTTATGAAGACAGCGTTTCAAGATTTTAGTCCGCAGGGAGTCTCGGGAGTAGTGGTGATTGCCGAGTCCCATTTGACGATTCATACGTGGCCGGAATACGGATATGCCGCTGTAGATATTTTTACGTGCGGCACAAAGGTCGATCCTTGGAAAGCAGCGGGATTTCTGAAACAGGAACTGGAAGCAGAAGAGTTTAGTATTCGTGATTTCCAACGAGGGATTCCCGGGAACCAGGACGACATACGAGAGAACAGCGGGTTCGTCCAACATGCTGCGTGCAGGCATTCTAACTGTTAGTGACAGATCTTCGCAGGGATTGAGGCCGGATGCTTCGGGGCCGGAACTGGAAGCCGTCCTTCGGTCCCAGGGCATAGAAGTGGCCTGGACTGCGGTGGTCCCTGACGACCAGCAAGAGATTCGCGCCATGCTCATCCGGTGGTCGGACGAGTTTCGGGCGGATCTCATTGTTACCACGGGCGGAACAGGGCTGGCCCCGCGGGATGTGACTCCGGAGGCGACCATGGGTGTCGTGGAACGCCTTGTCCCCGGAATGGCAGAAGCGATGCGGATGTCCAGCATGCAAAAGACCCCTCATGCCATGCTATCCAGAGCAGTGGCGGGAGTCCGGGGCAAAACGCTCGTCATCAATTTGCCCGGCAGTCCGAAAGGAGCCGTGGAGAATCTCGAGGCCGTTTTGCCGGCCGTGAATCATGCGATAGCCAAAATCCAGGGCGATCCTTCGGATTGCGCTCTCTAATACTCTGCAATCGTGTCATCCTTATTGAAATGCAACGTAAGCGTATGAAATATCCGGTGACCGCCGGATCCATCATCGGCAAAGCGCTTGACGGCCTGGGTCTTAGCGGAATCGTTGCGCGGCACCGGGTGTTGCATCAGTGGGCTGAAATCGTGGACAGCGTAATCGCTCGGCATGCCCGTGCGGTGAAGGTTACGGGAACCGTACTGCATGTGGTCGTGGATTCGTCTGTGTGGATGAACGAACTCGCCGCAGCAAAAGGCGTACTGCTTCAGAAGTTGAACACCTCTTTGCCGAAAGGAA
>Ga0187785_10000171_pt1 | contig 24722 bp, 24 predicted proteins | sample 0815_BV2_4_20_MG_FD_132466 | JGI IMG/M metagenome (GOLD analysis project Ga0187785, IMG submission 132466) | Tropical peat soil microbial communities from peatlands in Department of Meta, Colombia - 0815_BV2_4_20_MG | ecosystem: Environmental > Terrestrial > Soil > Wetlands > Peat | place...
CCCGAAGGACTATCTCAGGGAAGTGAAAAAGATCTGTGATAAGGCGGGCGTTGTGCTGATCTTTGATGAGGTCCAGACGGGGATGGGCCGCACTGGAAAGTGGTTTGGCAAGGACCACTCAGGCGTACAGCCGGACATCATGTGCGTGGCCAAAGGTATAGCAGGCGGATTCCCCATGGGCGTGATGATGTCGACCGAAGAGATGGCGAAAGCGTTCGGGAAGGGCGATCATGCCTCCACTTTCGGTGGCAATCCCCTGGCCTGCGCGGCCTCGCTGGGCGCTATAGGGGCCATGGAGGAGGGGAAGCTCGTGGAGCGGTCGAAGGAGATGGGCGATTACATGAGGAGAGAGCTGGCGAAAAACTATAGGCAGGACTATGTTGACCATGTTCGTGGTTTGGGCATGATGATCGGCGTCCAGCTCAAGAAAGATGGAAATGTCTTGGTGGACCGGGCTCGGGAAAAAGGGGTTCTGATCAACTGCACGGCTGAAACTGTGATCCGTCTGGTGCCGCCTTTTGTGATCAGCAGGGCTGAGATTGATCGTGTCGTGGAAGTGGTCAGCGAATTATAACCCAAAAATTTTTGCTTTTTCCCGGATGGAAAAGTATATTGATATAGGCCAACATTGCCTATAAATACTACCGGAGGAACCCATGATCACCGGATGTGAACTACCATGCTCAGCATAGAAAATCTAAACGTCGAGGTGGATGGTAAGCATATCCTCAACGGCGTTAACATGTCCATCGGCGAAGGCGAGACCCATGCTCTCTTCGGTCCAAATGGGACGGGCAAGACCTCGCTTCTCTTTACCATCGCCGGGATACCTAAGTATAGGGTTACAGAAGGCCGGATCTATTATAAGGGCAGGGATATCACCGACGCTTCCATGGACGAGCGGGCTAGGCTCGGAATAGGGATACTTTTTCAACACCCGCCGGTCATCCGTGGTGTCAAGCTGAAGGATATGGTTAGGATCGGTGTCGAGTCACGAAGCCCTGGCAAGAAGATCGCCGATGAGGAGATCGCCGATCTGGCTAAAAAGTTGAACCTGGAGACGTTCCTGGAACGGGACATCAACCTGGGCTTCAGCGGCGGTGAGATCAAGCGCTCTGAGCTGCTGCAGTTGCTGGCTCAGCGCCCGGAGTTCGTCATGCTGGACGAGCCTGACAGTGGTGTAGACCTTGTAAATATCGGGCTGGTCGGCAGCACTATTAACGAGTTGCTGGAAAAGGGCAAGAAGACTATTGAGCGCACTAAATCAGGGCTGATTATCACTCATTTTGGCAATATCTTGGACTTCGTCAAGGCCGATAGAGCCTATGTGATGATGAAGGGCAAGGTGCTCTGCCAGGGTAACCCCGTGGAGATGCTCGATGATATTAGAAAGAACGGGTATGGGGAGTGCATGGCATGCATGAGGAGATAACCCGGCGGGCGAAGGCCGCGGTCAACAAAAAAGCGGCCTTCGGCAACGACATCGATCTTGATAGCTACCAGCAGCAGATCCCTCCTAGGGAGAGGGTCACGTCGCTGGCCCAGCTCTCGAAGGGCGTGCAGGACCGTGCGCTGCATGCAGGCGTCGACTCCTCGATGAAAGAGCGGTCTGGCTCGTTCTTCATGCATGATCAGACCGTGGTGCACACGGTCAGCGGGCAGGAGGGGTTGGAGGTTATGGACATCAACGATGCCCTCAAGAAGTACGACTGGCTCCAGGATTACTACTTTGAGCTGGTTCAACCTGACGCTGACAAGTTCACCGCCTATAGTGCTACACACCCGGTGGCAGGCTACTTCCTGAGAGCGCTGCCCGGGGCGAAGATCACGTTCCCGTTGCAGGCATGCCTGTACCTGGGTAGAGAGGGTATGATCCAGAATGTGCATAATATCATCATTGCTGAGGAGGGCAGCGAGTTCCATATCATCTCTGGCTGCACTTCGGATACGCATGTGACCAGCGGACTCCATGTGGGGATCTCCGAATTCTACGTCAAGGACAATGCAAAGCTAACCTTTACAATGGTCCATAACTGGGCCGAGAATGTGGCGGTCCGTCCCCGGTCGGCCAGCAGGATCGGCAGGAACGCGGTATTTATGAGCAACTACGTTTGTATGACCCCGGTTAAGGACATCCAGATGTATCCGGGGGCGTTTATGGAAGGCGAGGATAGTGTCGCCCGGTTCAACACGATCATTTACGCGTCGAAGGGCTCGCACTTTGATGTAGGTTCTAAAGCTATACTCAAGGCGAAGGGCGCCAGGGCCGAGTTGGTTGCAAGAACTATCACTAGGGGCGGATATATCGCCTCGAGGGGCCTGATCCAGGGTGACTCTGCGGGGATCAAAGCACATCTCGAGTGCAGGGGATTATTGCTTGGCGAGGGCGGTATTATCTATGCTGTGCCCGAGTTGCTTGGCAGCATTCCGGGCGTCGACCTCAGTCATGAGGCCGCCGTGGGGAAGATCGCCGAGGAGGAGATCCAGTATCTGATGGCCCGAGGCATCGATGCCGATGCGGCCACCGCGCTTATCGTGCGAGGGTTCCTGGACGTGGACGTCAAAGGGCTGCCGCCGCAGTTGCAGGCCGAGATGAAGAAGACGATCGAGCTCGGCGAAAAGTCAATGATGTAATCGGTATATCTGTCAAAAAAGCGATCTATATCAGGCAAGGTGGTTAAATCACCATCGGCTAAACCCAATTTTTTTTGTATTATGGTTGTGGATGGGGTAGGCTAACTGGCTTTAGCTGTGGGGGCAGTCACCAGTAGATATCCACTTCTTTGGTGATTCCGATCGGGTAGTAGAAGTCTCCCAGGCTTGTTTTTTCTAGGTCCAGATTTTCCTTTGTAGTCTTAAGCTGGGCTGAGGTCTGGTTGAGCGCTCTCCAGTTTTCGCCGACGGTGCCGTTGGCGATCGTGGCAACTTGTGTATTATATGACTGCACCTGTTGGTTATAATCCTTGAGGTTACGAATGTAGTTGGTGTACCGTTGCTTGTAGTTGGTATAGAACGGATAATTCGTCTCGGTCGCATGGCTCAGATCGATCTCGTTGAATTCCATGCCTTTGCTTACATATGCGATCCGATCCCCGGTGGATATCCCGTAGATGGACGAGGCGTCGACGTATACCTGTCCTTTGTCTGTGGTGTTAAAGAGGTCGATGCCGTGCCCGTAGTCCGCATCTGAGGTTGGGGGGTGGAAATCTCCGGATCCGTCGTCGTATATGTTGTAGTCTATGCTGTCGTTGGTGAACTCGACAGCTACAAAAGCGGCTTTGATTCCGTGAGCTTCGGCATTATCATGTAACTGTTTTGCAAAATCGGCGCAGGTCCAGTTGGGGGCCGAATATTTGATTGAGCTGGTGTTGTCAGATTTGAGGAAGGTGATCAGCTGGTTGTAGGTGGGGTCGACTGCGCTCATATTATTGGTGAGCACGACCTGTTTGTCGGTCATGTTTGCGACGGGTATGGACTCGTGGACGATCTTAATATTTTCCTGGACATAGCTGATGAGTAGCAGAAGCACGGCGATGCAAGCGACCATAATGAACAGGGCTATTAGTAGTTTTATAGCCAGTATAGTGCCGCTGACGATATTCCATTTCGGCCCTCTATGTCCGGCAGGTTTTTTGGAGCCAGCACCCCGTGCGCCGTGCTCATGGGTCATTCCCATCTTCGCATGGCGGTGATATCCATATATGCCTGTACAATCATGGTTTTTAGGTGAACGATGCTTATCGCAGTATACATGACCGCATGAACGGCATTTGTACAGCAGCAGACCTGAACCGCAGACTTTGCAGCTATCGTCTGTGTTTTCTGGGGCCTTCCATACTTTGAACGCCATGAGATACTAAAGGAATAGCCCACTAAGGTATAAAAGGGTATTGGTTTTTATAACATCGTATATACCATATAAAATCAAAATGACAATATATATGATTATATTTAAAATCAATCGATAGGATGGATATTTCAGTAACGAAAACCGATTACTCAGATCTGGCGAGACAACAATACAAACGCTTCCGCTTTGATTGCCAGTTCCGTGTGCATTGTGCTGTGTCTTGCTGAGGTTTAAAGCCCCCGGGGGGTACTGTGGGTAGCGCAAACCGCGATCACAACCGTCACGGCTAACACAGAAACACCATATCCAGTGAGCAACCGGACGTGATAGAATGAGGGCGTGATCCGAAACCGGGTAGATCCTCTGAATCTTATGGAACGGATGTTATCCGATCATGATCCCTTCGATCCGGACACGTACGCCCTCTTTTGTCCGGTTTATAAAGATGACTGTGCCGCTGTGGCGCCATTGGAGCATGCATCTGCGAGGTAAATACCAGTACCTCATTCCAATTTTGAGATCTTTTTGCGTTTCTTTCACCAGGCCCTCGTAGGCCTGTGCCGAATAGAACCCTAGATCCTTTACTGGTTTGCCCCGGTTGGCCAGCGGTCCGGTGACGCACCAGACAATGACGCCTGTTCTGCGATCGACGTCCATGGCGACGCCACAGTGTGTGACGGGGCAGCCGCAGGACATGCCCAGCGGGCGGCCTATCAGAATATCGCCTTTATTGACCTCCATTTCCCGGGTCATCATTGGATTATGGGGTATGATTGTCTCCCTTGGACCGGGGTCTTCGGGAAAAGCGTCCAGCACGAAATCATACTCCCGCTCCAGGGAGTCTTTACCGGCCGGCGCTACGCCGCATTCGGTACACGACCCGTGAGTCGCTGTCGGTAGTTTGCCGATCTGTACGCAGCGTTTCCGCTCTCCTGGCTTGTCTATGAGGATCCGCGCAAATTCCTCGCAGGTCTTCGCGCCGCATAGTCCGCAGTCAAGGCCAGGAAGTTCTATCTTTTCAACGATATTTTCGCCCATTTATCTCAACGACCTCAGCATATCGATTAGATGATGATCTTGGTTAGCTGGCTCACTCGCCCCGGTAGAACATATCGCCTTCCAACGGTCGGAGGACGCCGAAGTGCTGTTTCCACCCAATCTCCTTCTTGCCTACGCAGATCGTGCATGTGCCTACGGGTGGGTTGCCCCGGAGGAACATGGGGTATTTAAGCGGGGCAGATGCTTTGATGTATCTGATCACTCGATCAATCCCTATGCCGTACAGGGCGTTAGTCTCCACTACGTTCATTCCCGGCGAGGTTTCCATGATCCGGGACCGGAAGACCTCCCGTTCTGCTTGGGAGACGAGATCGATCTTGGTCACTACAGCCATATCGGCGAGCGTCAGCATAGGGCCGATCTTCCTGGGCAAGTTCATGCCGCTCGTCGCCTCAAGCACGACGATGCCCGGCGCACCTTCGATATATGGTGAGCAGCGGAAGCAGAGTCCTGCAGTTTCCACGATGAGAAAATCTGTCCCTTCCCCCTCCGCCCATTCCATGGCGTCCCCGAGAACCATTACGTTACAGTGATCAGGACATAGCTCGCCAGAATAGACCTTTTTGACCGGGATGCCGAACTCCTTCGCGAAGATCTCGTCCTCATCAGCATACTGTACATCCACCTTGAGGTAGGCGATCTTCAAGCCCTCCCGCTGCATCCTGCGGACCACATGCTTCAGTACGGTGGTTTTGCCGCTGGTCGGCGGTCCGGCACAGATGACGGCCCTCATGGCCTCACATCCCATCCGATCGCCTCTAGTCGGCCTGTGATTTCCCCGGCGGCGATCCGGCCGCCGGTTCGGATGATGCCTCGAAGTTCCAACAGCAGGTCGTCGATCTTCCTGATCTCGTTCGCCACGCTCCTCTCCTCCTGATCCGTTATAATCAGCCGTTGCATGGCCCCATTGCTCATGACGATCCGGTAATCTGAAAGTAGGGCGATCCTAGGGTCGTGGGTGACGAAGATGAAGATCTTCCGATACCCTCTGAGCAGTTCCAGCGCCTTTGTACGGTGAATGCCCGCGTTCTCGATCTCATCTAGTAAGATGACGGGCGCGTTTCCTACGATCACCGCATCAGCTATGAGCAGCGACCGGGTTTGGCCCCCTGAGAGTTCGGTCATCGCGCTCTTTGGGTTGATAGGCTCGCCTGTCAGCTGATTGGCGAACCCAAGTGTTTCGGCTACTAGCTGATCAGGGTCGCCAGTCTTGCGTATCTCCGCGTGAATCCGGAGAAACTCGTCTACAGGCAGATCGGAAAGAAAGTTAGTATGCTGGGAGATGAGCGCGATCGGGTTTTTCGATGGGTCGAGGGCAAACTCTTCCGGTCGGGTCTCACCGTTGATTAGCACTTTTCTTCTCGAAGGCGTATCTATATCGGCAAACAGCTCAATGTCATTGATCAAAGTCGTCTTTCCGCATCCTGTGGGGCCGACAATGCTCACGATATCACCCATGCGAAACTCTACAACGGAGAGCGGTTCCTGCTCTCCATCTTTGCCAATGCCACCGATCACGGTGATTTTTTCAATCCCCATCCCTGACCTCCCCTAGCAAAAACGAAACCGACTGATCAGAGGTCGTCCTGAAAACACATAAAACTTGCCATAAACTGTCCAAATTTCATAAAAAATTATCCTAATTAGGATAATATAGAATACATTAAGGAGAAAAAGCGATGCATAAGAAAAAAATCTGGCATTTTCCGATGGAGGGCGGGACGACAGAAGCGTTTACAGCAACAACCCCAAACTATACCGTTTTGGAGATCACAAGACAGACGAGCGCAGCCGCCCAGTATTATCTTTTGCTATCCTCCGGACACCGGCGGAAACAGCGCGATCTCGTCCCCATCCTTGACCTTAGCCTTTATCCTCCCCTCACCCTTCAGCGATTCCCCGTTCAGGAGAACATTCACGTATGGCTTCAGCTTTCCATCCTGGTATAATAGCGGTTCAAGGCTGGGATATTTAGATACCAGGCCTCTGATCGCAGCCCCCGCTGTATCGTCCGCAGGGGAGACCTCGACATCCTTCTGTTTTGTGGCTTCCCTGAAATTCGCGAACAACTTGAACTTGATCGTCATCACATAACCTCCGTGTACTAATCATTATACCCGCATGCGGGGCATTTTGGGTTCTTGCTTAACTTGATCTCGTGGAAGTCCATATATTCTCCGTCGTAGACCAGCAGCCTGCCTTCTAGGGGAGACCCGAAGCCGACGGCGACTTTGACCGCCTCGGTAGCCTGCAGAGTGGCGAGGACGCCCGGCGTGGCGCCGAGCACCGGGAACACCTCCTTCGGCGGGGCGTGCGGAAAGACGCACTCCAGGCAGGGCGTTCTGCCCGGGATAATGGTGGTGATCCGGCCTTCCAGGCCCCATATGGACGCATGGATAAATGGGATGCGGTGCTTTAAGGCTGCCCTGTTGAGCAGGTACCTAGTCGGGAAATTATCCATCGCATCGATGACCAGATCGTGACCTCCGATCAGGTCATAGACGTTGTCCTCGTCGATCCTGCCCTCGAAGCCGCTGATCTCGATCTCCGGGTTGATCTGGCGCAGCTTATCCAGGCCGCTCCGGACCTTAGGGTCTCCCACGTTCCTATCCCAGTGCAGTATCTGCCTGTTGAGGTTCGAGAGATCGACCACGTCCATGTCGGCGATAGTGATGTGGCCGAAGCCGGCCACTGCCAGGTACGCTGATACCGGACAGCCAAGCCCGCCCACCCCTGCGACGAAAACCCTCGTGTTCTTCAGCTTCTTCTGCCCCACATCTCCGAAACCCCGGATCAGCATTTGCCGGTGATACCGTTTACGATCATAGTCAGTCAGTTCTTGGTCAGACATCGTTATCCCTACTTTGCTCCACCCATAACAAGGTAAGCCATTGTTAGGTATATCAACATCGGGATTGAGGCAAAAGGAAAGGATAACATTATCTTACGCCATCCAGGTAGTGAGCAGGGCCTGGGTGGACTTTTGCTATAAAGCGCAGGTCGAAGACGTCTTGCCGGTTCAGCGGCTTCGGGATATATTCGAGGCGCTGCAGGGTGTCGGCAAAGCGTATGGTCGAAGCGATGTACTCTTCCGGGAGCGCTGCGCAGTACTTCGGGGAGACCCGGTAGCAGTCGAGCACATAGCCCTCATCCACGATGCCGGTGGTCCGGGATACGATTTGTGCAGCGGCCGGGGGGTTGTTTCTGATCAACTCGCATGCATCCTCATGAATCCGGAGAAATGCTTCGATCACCGCCCAGTTTTCCAGGGACGCCTCCGTGGCCATGATGCCATAGCTGGGATTCCACGGCCAGAGCATGTCGGGCGGCACGATGATCTTACCGCGGGCGAAGCGGCCAGCGCCTACGGCCAGCGCCGGGGTGCCCATCACGGCAGCGATCTCGCCGTCCTGAAGAGCCCCCAGCGCGAAGTCCGCCCACTGGTAATTCTTCACCTCGACTCGCAGCCCGTACCGCTCGATCAGGTCCCGGAGAATGATATCGTGGATCGAACCCTTCGCTGGGCAGCCTATGATGCCATTTTCGAACTGTCGGACAGCTTCACCAACTCCGCCCGCCTCAGCCGCAGATAGGTGCCGCCTATCTGCGGTTAGCACGGTACCCTCGATATGGCCTCCGGCCACACACTTGATCTTGAGTCCCTTGCTGATGCCGATCATGGCGGGAGGAAGACCGATGTACGCCAAGTCGATCTCGCTACGGGAAAGCGCATCGACGATCTCGGGCCCGGTGGCGAAGAGCGTCCATGACGCATCGATACCCGCTCGAATAAGGCTGTCCGTGCCCATAAGGATGAAAGCCGTATGGTAAAAAGTCGAGAGATGGCCGATCCTCAGGCGATCCATAAAAGCTCCTGGGGCTGTCACGCCCTATTTCTTTGTAGCCTGTTTCTTCCGGTAGTCCTCAATGGCCGCGGTCAGCGCCTCGGCCGCTAGGTTGGAGCAATGCATCTTCTGGGGCGGCAAGCCGTCCAGCTCTTTGGCTACATCATCCCGGGTAATTTTCAAGGCTTCGTCCAGTGTCTTGCCCTTGGCCATGATGGTAACCATACTGCTGGTTGCTATGGCGGCGCCGCAGCCGAAGGTCTTGAATTTGATGTCCTCGATAATATCGTTTTTGATCTTGAGGTAGATGGTCATCATGTCACCGCAGACCGGGTTGCCAACGGTTCCGACGCCGTCGGCGTCGGGGATCTCCCCCACGTTCTGGGGGTTAGAAAAGTGGGTCATTACTTTTGGCGAATACATAAATATACCTCGGGTTACTTTTTGTAGAGGGGCGACATCTCCCTGAGACGGCCCACGATGCCCGGGAGCGTCTCGATCATGTAGTCTATCTCCTCCACGGTATTATATTTAGAGTTCGTCATACGCAGCGAGCCGTGCGCCGTCTCCGGATCCAGGCCGCAGGATAGCAGAACGTGGGACGGCTCAAGCTTCTTGGATGAGCAGGCGGAGCCTGTGGATACCTCGATGCCCTTCATATCGAGCAGCAGCACCATAGACTCCCCCTCGACGAAGCTATAGCTGATGTTAACGTTATTGGGGGATCTCAGGGCTCGGGAGCCGTTGAGTCGGCTGTGGTCGATCTTAAGCAGGCCGTCTATCAGCTTATCACGGAGGCGGGTCATATGCGTAACGTTACTATCGAAGTCTCGCATGGCGATCTCGCAGGCCTTGCCCATGCCGACGATGCCGGGCACGTTCTCGGTGCCGCTGCGGATGCCCCGTTCGTGGCCGCCGCCATAAACCAGCGACCTCATCGGAGTGCCCTTCCGGAGATAGAGGACGCCGACGCCCTTGGGACCGTGAACCTTGTGGCCGGAGATGGAGAGCATATCTACGCCGAGTTCATCGACGTTGACGGAAACCTTGCCGAAGGACTGGACTGCGTCCGTGTGAAAGTAGACGTCTGTTTCCCTCGCGATCTTCCCGATCTCCCTGATCGGCTGAACGGTTCCGATCTCGTTATTTACGTGCATAATGGAGATCAGTATTGTTTCTTTGGTGATCGCCTTCTCTAGTTCGTCAAGCTTCAGGACTCCGTCCGGATCCACCGGCACGTAGGTGACCCTGAAGCCTCCCTCTTTCTCGAGGTGCCTGCAGGTCTCGATCACGGCCGGATGCTCGATGGTCGATGTGATAATGTGGCTGCCCTTCTTCTTGTTTGCCAGGGCACCGCCGATGATCGCGATGTTATCCGCCTCGGTACCGCCGGAGGTAAAGATGATCTCCGCCGGAGTCGCGCCGATCGCGGTCGCCACCTGTCCCCTCGCCACCTCGATGGCCTCGCGCGAATCCCTGCCCGCGGCGTGAAGGCTCGACGGGTTGCCGAACTTTTCGGTAAAATACGGTAGCATCGCGCCGACCACTTCGTCGTCGACCTTGGTGGTCGCACTGTTGTCCAGATATACCCTCTTCATACGCATCATCGCATTTAGGTTGTAAGTATGTTCGTTAACAGTTTATTTATAGCCTTGGTGAGGAAACTCATGGAGAGGGACTGACGAGACGAGCGATATCCGCTTTCCCGCCTCTGCCTCGACCTTGGCCATGTCCCGGAGCTTGATCGGGTTCTCACAGTACGGGCAGAGGAAATCGCAGCTGCGGCCCTCGTAAGGACAGATCGTCATGGACAGCTCGGCCATCGGATGACCTTTACTCTTGATGCTGTACTCCTTATACCATCCGAACGGCGCCCGGCTAACCTCGATGCCCGCTCCTTTCAGGCCAGTTTCCAGACCTTTGAGGATCTGCAACGCCACCGCCGGAGAGCTCAGCGTCGAGGTAAGATGGGCGAAAGGAAAGATCATGACCCTCTTCGCCTTGAGAATCTCCAGCCGCGCTATCACCTCTTTCATCGCAGCTTCGATGACTTGCTGAGGGTTTATCTCATCCAGCTTTTCCACCGACGAGAGGAGGACCACGCAGTCCTCCATCGATCCTTCTCTGGCTTCGATCTCCTCGGCGATCTTCGTCTTGCGATTGGCCTTGTAGCTCATGCTATCCGCGTGTATCGCGAGAATCCTCATAACGATCCTCTGAATTAACAATTGTTAATTACTTGGATAGGATATAAAGTTTATGAAGAAATGCACAAAGGGACGAACGGTTACTACGTTGCGAAATTGCAGCGATGCTACGAGCGTCCTCTCCCGATAACAGAAAGGCCGGCCGTTTGAAAAATACGGGGAAGCCAAGCTTCCCCGTTAATTGCCCTCTTGGGGACATCAGCGGAGACAGGTCCGTCAGACGGTAATGGTATTGGTGGAGGTACCCCTCACCGAAACTAGGACTGACGTCTGGCTGAAGGTGACCACGAATCCGTTGCGTATGAAGAACGCCCGCGCCGTATCGAAGCTCTGGAATGGGAAGGGCGTGAACGGGGCCTGTGCTCGGAACGTGATGACCTGCTCGCCGGCAGATAGGTTATTGAACTGGACGGCGCCGTCCCTGACGATCGGTGTAGTGTTGACACCATTAACCTGGAAGGAACCCTGGATAAACCGGAAGCCTGAAGGTAAGAAATCCTGAACGATGCCTGTCGTTTCCGGGGTCACGTTAACCCGGATGGTCATGTTCACTACCCCCAATGAGTTAACCACACTGGGTTCTACGGTCTTATTGATTATGTTAGGTGTAAACAGCGTGGAAAACGTCTTTTCGCAGCAGGAGGCGTTATCGGGGCAGAACCGCGGGTCGCAGAACACCGTATTGATATCAGAATCCCTTATCGTGCTCACGTTGCCCGAAAAATTCTCGCAGTTACATGTAGGGATGCCATTGCTGTCCAAGTTACATGTCTGCATGGAATCGTCTTGTGTCGGTACCGCGCTGGCCGGTATAAGTGGAGCTACCAGCACCGCGATTGCCAGTAATATGGCAAGGAGGAACAATTTAGAATTTAGTTTCAAAGCAATACTCCCTTTATTGGCTGTACTGAATATCTATAGCACAATTATATAACTACTACAAATTTATGGTTAATATATCAATATATTACAAAATTAATAACAATATGAAAATCGTGTCTTAAATTTGCCATTATTATTTAAAATATTGATGGATATAATATAACTATGCTAACGGATGGAAAATATCTGTAAAATGCATAAGCTATTCGTAGAGCTACCTTTATCCTGAAAACGCATAGGCCCGAAAGGATATACTTGGACGAGGGTCCGGCGGCTAAGCTATATCCCGTTACAGCCCTGCTTGCGCTGACCGACAAGCCTGCTGATATCGTCGCTGGTCACGACGCCAAGCACCTTTTTATCGGAGTCCACGACTGGCAACGCCGAGATGTCATGCTTTTCCAGCTTCCTGGACACCGTCTCGATGGACGCATCGATGTCGATGGTGAACACGTTGCGGGACATGATCTGGTCGAGCGAGGTGTACTTCATCGCCACAGCCTTGGAGATATCCCAAGCGGTCACAATGCCCGCGAGCCTGCCGTCCGCGGTGATGACGGGTAGGTGAGTCGCTTTCTTTTCCACGATGATCCGGGCCGCCTCTTCGATGCTGGCGTTCTCAGGAACCATGGCGGCTGGAGCCATGACGTCTCTCACTTGTTTAGGGCAGAGGAAGTTGTTGATCAGGTAGTTCATCTGCCCGGACTCGAGCAGGAACGCGTCGTGGCCATACATGGACTTGATCTCGCAGTAGCTGACGTCGGCGTTGTTGGCGGTCAGCGCCATGACGATCTCTCTGGACTGGTACGCGGGGTACAGCCAGTCGGAGGAGACGGATATGACCAGGAAGCGACTTTTCGCATTCTTCAGGCCCTCGTCCAGCGATCCGTTTTTGTTCAGGTCGAAGTAGTCGATGGCCTTGGTGATATAGATGTAGGAGTTGGCATCGAACCGCTTGACGAACGAGTCACCCTGGTGCTGCAGGTAGCTCTCCACCTGGAAGTCTGTATTAAAATCAAAACCGTAGACCTCCTTGTCCTTGAGCTGACGGCCGAACTTCTGCTTCATGGATTCGTCGCTGAGGTAGGTGATGTGTGCCACCATGCGGGCCAGCGCCAGGCCGTTGATGGGAGGACTCTTGCCGTAATATTCGCCGCCGCTCCAGTTCGGATCGAAAAGGATAGCTCGCCGCCCTACCTCACTGAAGGCGATCTGCTGCGGCGTGGAGCAGGCGCACGACGCGATGACGATGGCGTTGCGCACCATGTCAGGATATGAGACGCTCCACTGGAGCACCTGCATCCCGCCCATGGAGCCTCCGGCGACCGCGAACAGCTGCCGGATGCCGAGAAAGTCGATCAGCCTCTTCTGGGCGTTCACAATATCGCCGATGGTGATCACGGGAAAGTTGAGGCCGTATGGCCTGCCGGTGTCCGGATTAATTGACGAAGGCCCTGTGGAGCCTTTGCACCCGCCGATGATGTTCGAGCAGAGGACGAAGTATTTCTCGGTATCGAAGGCCTTGCCAGGCCCGATGATGCTGTCCCACCATCCCGGCTTCCTGTCGCCGTCGTGCCATCCGGCGGCATGTGCGTCGCCGGAGAAGGCGTGCTCTATCAAGATGGCATTGCTCTTGTCCTTGTTGAGCCTTCCATAGGTCTCGTAGGCCAGCGTGGCCTGCTTCAGGCGCTGGCCGGATTCGAGGATAAGATCTTCGGGCGGGTGGAAATATTGAGTTTCCACCCCACCCAGGTCTTTGCCCATCTTGCGCACCTTCGACAGGTATCGTCCTGTGTTCTTATATCTTGCCCAGTGCCTGCTCGAAATCGGCGATGATGTCCTCCACGTTCTCGATCCCTATCGAGGCGCGGATCAATCCGGGGGTCACGCCGGTCGTCTTCTGCTCAGCTTCGGTCAGCTGTTGGTGAGTGGTGGACGCGGGGTGGATGACCAGCGTCTTGGAGTCGCCGATATTGGCTAAATGCGAAGCCAGGGTGACGTTCTCGATGAACTTCTTCCCCGCCGGTACCCCGCCCTTGAGCTCGAAGGCGACGATGCCGCCGAAGTAGCCGTTCAGGTACTTCTTTGCGTTCTCGTGGCCCGGATCGGCCTCCAGGCCGGGGTAGTTCACCGAGGCGACCTTCGGGTGCTTATGGAGCCACCTGGCGACCGCAGTAGCATTCTCTGAATGCTTCCTCAGGCGGAGGGGGAGGGTCTCGATGCCCTGGATGAACACCCAGGCATTGAACGGGCTGAGCGCCGGGCCCAGGTCCCTGAGCAGGTGAACCCTCGCCTTGATGATGAAAGCGATGTTGCCCATACCGGGGAAGTTGCCGAACACGTCCCAGTACTTCAGGCCGTGGTAGCTCGGATCCGCGTCGGTCAGCTCTGGAAACTTGCCATTTCCCCAGTTGAACTTGCCCGAGTCGACGATGACGCCACCGATAGAGGAGCCGTGGCCGCCGATGTACTTGGTGGCCGAGGTGACAATGACGTCCGCGCCGAGCTCGATAGGCCTGACGATGCCGCAGCCCACGGTGTTGTCAACAATGAGTGGGATGCCCGCGTCGTGGGCGATCTTCGAAATTGCCGCAAAGTCGGGAACGTCGTTCTTGGGGTTGCCGATGGTCTCGATGTAGATCGCCTTAGTCTTCGGGCCGATGGCCTTCTTGTACTCCTCAGGCTTCGTCGAGTCCACGAATCTGACCGTCCTGCCCAGTTTCGGCAGCGTGTAGTGGAACAGCTGGTATGTGCCGCCGTACAGGTTGTCGGCCGACACGATGTCGTCGCCGACCCTGGTGAAGTTGAGGATCGCGAGCGAGATGGCCGCCATTCCAGAGGAGGTCGCGAGCGCTGCGATGCCGCCCTCCAGGGCTGCGACCCGCTTCTCGAACACGTCGGTCGTGGGGTTCATCAGCCTGGTGTAGATATTGCCGAACTCTTTGAGGCCGAACAGGTTGGCCGCGTGCTCTGTGCTCTTGAACACGTAAGAGGTGGTTTGATATAGCGGTACTGCCCTCGCCTGGGTAGCTGGGTCTGGTGACTCTTGACCCACATGCAGTGCAAGAGTGTCAATGCCGGGTTGTCTCTCTGTCATTTTCTGTAACTCCTGAGGGTTGTTATATATCAGTTGATCGGTAGATCGTATTTTCGCGCAATATCGAGGAACGCCTCGCTGAGGTACTTGATCTGGTCCCACGACAGGCCGTATGAATTCAGCTTCCAGGTCTTGGTCGCCCCGGCGAACTCGCCTATGATGCCCCTGTCCGTCAGCTCCTCGCTGAAGTAGTAGCCTCTGCGCTTGTGCTTCTCGGCTACCACGTGGTAGCTGCCGGTCGTATCCACTTTGGTCAGCGTGTGCTTTCGAGGCCACTCGCTCAGGACCTTGCTGCTCTGGACGCGCTGGAACTGCTCGAGGAAGTAGTTGGATTTTTTAACCTCGTCGTCCCAGTGCAGGCTCCGCTCTGTTACGGCGGGGAAGGACGCGATCAGCGACAGCAGCGTGGCGCCCATCAGGGTGCAGCCGAGGTTCTCGACCTCCTTGATGCCGAATTTGCGGTTGGTCACGTCACCCACCATCTGGGTGGTCCTGAAGACTTTGGGGGCGTACTCGTTGCTGACGCCCAGCACGCCGGACGGCGCTACGGCGGCCATGCTCTTGTGGCCCGATCCGACGACGAAGTCGGCCCCGATCTTCTTCGCGTCCACCGGGGCGATGCCCACGGTGTAGGCGCCGTTATACAGGAACGGGATGCCATACTTCTTCGCGACCCTGGCGATGCCGTAGACGTCATGTTCGTTGGCGAACATGTAGTCGAAGTGGTCGATCATGATCAGCGCCGGGAGCTTGCCGGTCTTCTGCTTCACGTCCTCGATCTTCTGCACTGTGGCATCGGCCGTGATCACGTTGTGCTCGTTCTTCGGAACCTCTTTCACTATACCGCCCGCCTGCTCTACGGCCAGGAACTCGGTATAGTGGGCGAGGGCAGAGACGATCACCGAGTCGCCCTTCTCCACCAGCGCAGAGGCCACGGCCTGGAAGCCTCGTCTCGCACCCGGGACTACCCTGGCCTGGTCGACGTTCAGCCACTTGGCCAGCTCTCCGTGGAAGTCTTGGATGCCGGGCTTGGTGATCTTGTCGAGCCTGAAGGGCTTTCGGCAGTAGTCGCAGGTTGAGTAGCCGTCGCCGTAGGCGATGATGGCTTTCCTGGCCTCGGGAGTCAGACGGCCTGCCGCCTGGATCGGGTGGATGTTGATGTATTCCTCCTCCCTGGTCCGGACTTCGAGGCTGCCGATCTTGCCCGTGTATTTTTGTCCATTGCCGGACTCGACCTCGTCGAGGTACTTCCGGATCTCGGAGAGTTTCCCTTTCAAGGCTTGCTCCTCTCCGGGATTGAGCCCGGTCGGCAGGGACTGCCGGAAGATCTCCCGGACATCCTCGAGCGCAAACAGCGCTTCGAACGTTTTATTGATCCTTGCATTACTCAACTGCATCACGTCCTGACAGCGATGCCACCGGGAATGCGATTCTGCCCCCGATGGGTATACGCCTGTAACATAACAATCGTTAACTTTAGATCGTTACTGGTTCCGCATATATAAGATATATGTTTGAGGCCACTCTTACAGGCCGGGTAATCGCTGTCTGCCTGCTGACGCTACCGCTGGTAGCACTCCAGCCGTTTAAACAACTGTTTAATGAACCACCCCGGTGCTGAGCCCGTAGAGGCTCTGGCGCGCGTCCCTGAAGCAGAAGCGCTCGGTAATCACTTTTTCCTGCCGCAGGCGGTTGATCGCGTAGCGAACGGTCCGCGGGGGCAGATAGGTTCTATGGATGATCTCCTTCTGCGTCAGGTTGCCGCTGTCCTCGAGCACTTTGAAGACCAGCTTCGCAGACGGCGGGAGATGTTCGATCTTAGGCGATACGATTGGTTCCGGACTGGTGCCGGTAAAGGCAAAAACGATCCCTCATGGTATGTTTCACCATTGCCATATATAATTAACAATAGTTAAGTATTTCGATCGGGGCAAGCTCGCGCGGAGCACAGGGTGAAAAGGGCGAAAAGCTGGCGACGACGTGGAGGGTATTGTTCCCTGAAGAGAATCAAATACGGAGAAAAAGAGAGATAAGGGACAGACGGTCTACAATATGGCCTGGCTTGCCGCCTGTCATAGTATACAGCGACAGATCCCGGTGAAGAACCGTTTTTCAGGCTCATTTTGCAGCCAGACCTCCCCGGAGGAAACGGCGCAATTCGTTCTCGTCGTATGTTAGCCGGCCTTTTGAGAGAGCTCCCTGATCTCGTCTTTAGATAGCCCCGCCTCCAGCAGCGGGCTCTCGACGCCGAGTTCTTTCGTGCGACCATACCCGGCCTGAAGTCGCCCGGGTCGTCGGCGTTGGCGCCATCGATGATGCGCCGAAGGCCGAGCTCGTTTTGCACCTTCTTCAGCGTGGCAAAGCGCGCCTTCTTGCAGAAGTAGCAGCGTTCCCTGGGGTTGACGGCAAAATCGCTGTTCTCCAGCTCGTCGAATGGTAATAGGACATGGGAGACCCCGATGAGGTGGGCCAACTCCACGGCCCGGTCTCTGTCCTCGGTGGGCAGCGTCAATGAGATCGCCGCTACGGCGATGGCCCGGCCAGGGCCGAGAGTATCCACGGCGCACTGAAGGAGAAAGGTGGAATCGACCCCTCCGGAGAACGCCACCAAGACTCTTTCGAGGTCCTGGAGAATGAGTTGAAGTTTTTCAAGCTTCGCTTGGGTTGACAATGACGACATAAAAACCTGGAGAGCAGAAGGGGAGAATCGAACTCCCCTGTACCGATCTGCAGTCGGTTGCATAGCCTCTCTGCCACTTCTGCATATGAAGCAGGAAGAAAGATTTGAACTTCCGTTAACCGTCGTGGGACAGCTGCATAGACACTCTGCCATTCCTGCGCAACTTAACAATTGTCATTAATTTCCGTACGATAATATAGGTTTGGAATGCGGCAAAAACAACACTATTATGATCAGGAAAATCCCATAATTTCCCTGATATAGGCAGCATTCTCCCGCGAAGTCAGGAATTCGAGCAGCGTAAAGGCGACATTCATGGCAGTGGATGGGTTCCACGAGGTGACGATCTTCCCGTCCACAACCAGCGGCTCGCGCACAACATTGACGCCGAATTTCCGGAGCTCCTCCATCCTGACACCCCTATTCAGATTGTAGGTGGTGGCATTTTTCCCACGCAGTATCCCGCTCTTCCCTATCGGCAGTGCCGCCACACAGACCGAGGCGATGAACTTGTCCTTTCGATGGAATTCTCTGATCAGCTCCAGAAACCGCTCGTCGTACGCATCCTCGTAGAAGCCGTACTCTTCGAACCCGCCCGGTATCGCCAGCGCATCGAAATCGTCGACATCGACTTCTCCGATGGTTGTACCCGTAACCACCTCCAGGCCGAACGCACTCGAGATCTCCCTTCTCAGGCCGCAGGTGACCAACTCAGTATTCCCGCCGCCTTCCACCAAGTTCCAGCCGATGACATCTGTAAAAACGCTTGCTTCGTAAACCTCGAAGCCTCCGGCCAACAGCAGCAGTACCCGTTTCATCAGTAGCTCTTCCTGACTAAAATGATATATCTCTCGCGGCTGCAGACATAAACATATTGATCATAGGTTTCCGATAAAGCCGCATCGGGTCGATCGAACCGAGACAACTTTTCGTCAGCCCATTAAAAATAGGAGCAGAAGAGGAGAATCGAACTCCCCCATACCGATCCGCAGTCGGTTGAATAGCCTCTCTACCACTTCCGCATACGGAACAGGAGAAAGATTTGAACTTCCATAACCATCGCGAGACAGCTGCATAGACACTCTGCCACCCCTACACAACTTAACAATTGCCATCCAACGCTCGCCACGATATAGCTTCACATACAGGCAACAGCTGTGCCGGTTGGCACCGATGACTTTATCGGCCTCCATGCCGACTGGTTGTTATGCAAACGCTTATCGTCTACTATTCGAGGACTGGTTACACGAAAAAGGTCGCTGAAGCACTCTCAAAGGAAATAGGATGTGATACCGAAGAGCTCGTAGATACGGCGAACAGATCAGGGCCGATCGGATGGCTGAACTCCGGACGCCAAGGATCAATGAGGCAGCTGACAAAATTGCAGCCGATCAAGAAAGATCCGGCGCAGTATGACCTGGTGATTATCGGCACCCCTGTCTGGTCGTTCAACATGTCGTCCCCTGTGAGAACCTATATCAAGGAGAACAGCGCCGGTTTCAAGGGCGTCGCCCTATTTTGCACTCTCGGCGGCAAGGGACAGGATAGCACTCTCAAGGAGATGGGAGAGCTCAGTGGCAAGGCGCCGAAGTCGACGCTCGTGGTATTTACGGATGAAGTCAAAAAAGACGCCTTTACAGATAAGGTGAAAAAGTTCGCCGAGGAACTCAAGGCATAAGATCGCCTAACTTAAAACTCGTAGAGTCCACCCGAAAAGCCTGACGTTAGCGAAGGTTGTAGACCTTGCTACCCTCGAAGCAAACGTCACAACCCTCAAGGCCAGAATCGTCCTTGCGATGCAGATCGCACAACGAGCCGCTATTCTTGACGATCGCGCAGATCATGCAGATGCCCGGAATCGTGTCCTTCGGAGACTTTTCGGCCATCACCTGCTTAGCAAGAAGCTTGATGCCCTTGCGCACTTCCTTGTTGACCGGTATCCCTTTGCCCCGCTTGTCCTTGATGTACTGGGACACAGCTGACTGAGTGATCCCCAGGCGCTCGGAGATATCCTTCTGAGACATGCCCATCTTGACCAGCTCTTTGGCAAGCTCGGCACGAATCGTGGGGATCACGTACCATACGATTAACTCACAGGGCGGCTTCATACTATCACAGCGTATATAACAATTGTTATAACCGGGATTACATATAGTTAACGCTGTTAATTATCCTCCCGGAGAAAGTGATGCATTCTCAAAGCGTCAACGCCAGCCCTCTCCCGGATATGACGAAATAAAGGGGCGCGAAAAGGCTCATGACAAATGGTACACCGGCGCGTGCGCCTCATTGGGCTTATCAGGGCCCTGAGGACAGGGCCGCACCGACGAAGAAGTCTCCGAAGACCGCGCGTCCGCCCAATGGAGCTCGGCAAAAGCTGCCGCCAGCAGCACGGCCACGATGGCGACACCCAAGAACCCGCCAAGCCAGAGGAGGCTTGGCCTGAGCACCCCTAGGCTTTCCTGCCCAACGCTCGACCCGCTCGATGAACGCCGCTCCGAAGAAGACCAGTACCAGAATAACCGACACGCATAGCGGCATCTCGAGCAGAGTGACCAGGAGCAAATATACTCATGATCAGGGCAAGCAGCGACCATTCGAGGGAGACGGTGGCGGTGCCTATGATGACCAGCCCAGCTCGTCCTTCAGCAGGTTCAGGGCCATGAGGATGCGGGCAATTGACGAGGAGGGCAGAGATTGACAGCGCCATGCACACAAAGAGCGCCATGAAGAGCGCTTGGGCGAACGCACTCCCCGAAAAGAGGCCAGAAAACACGCAAAGACAAGCCCAAACCGGCCGCAAAGGGGATAGTGCGAGGCACGGCAGGCTGGCAGATACAGTCTAAAAATACCCTGGATCAACACTCGTCATCGATGCAACCGAGCACTTTGACCCCGCTCTCATCCACGTCGATGGTAATCAGCGTCTGGACCTCGTAGCCCATATTCCGGATGATCCTTTTGCCCGCTCCACGCTCGATGACGACGACGATGTCCTTGACCTCGGCGCCCGCCAGCTCCAGCGCCTTGAGTACCGCCGCCAGGGTGCCGCCAGTACTGATCACATCATCCACGATAAGGATCCGGTCCCCCGGATTGATGCCGTTCAGATACAGCTCACCCTTGGAATACCCCGTCGCCTGGTGAATAGCGATCTCCCCCGGGAGATCGTACTTCCGCTTGCGCACAATGATAAAGGGGATGTCGGTGATCTGCGACAGCGCCGATCCTATCGGAAGACCCATCGCCTCGATAGTGACGATCTTATCCACGTCTAGGTCGGCGGACTTGACGATGCACGCTATGACCTCCCTCAACAGCTCCGGTTTTACAACAGGAACACCATCAGAGATCGGGTGAATAAAATAATTGTACGTGCCTCTCTTTACGATCGGCGCCGACCTTAAGGACTCTTTCAGGAGCTTTAACATGGAAACATACCCCGCAGGATGGTTAGAACCTATCGGAACAACCGCCGCGTCCTGCATTGGAAACCGGTGGCGGCATATAATATAAAATCATAATGTCCTCCAAGTATAATAAGGCGCCGGGCTCCGATATCGTGACAAACGAACTCAGGCGATCGTTATGGCTTGAATCACACGATGGTTTTGAGATCTGTGATAAATCCCTGGACGACATCTTCCGTCACGTGGGGCATGACCACCATGCGCAATGCGCACGGATGGGTTGTAGTGGACACATACCAACTCTTCTCAAACAGCCTCTTCCTGATCGCCTGTGGATCATTTACCCTCGCTGTAACGATGTTCAGCACTGGATCGATGACCGGCTCCAGGCCCATGTCGATCAGGTGATCCTTGAGTATCACAGTATTATCTATGCACCGCGAGACGATCTGTCGATAGCCTTCCCTGCCCAGGTACCGCATCACTGCATAAGCGGAGGCGGCTGACGCGCCGCTGCGGGTGCCGGCCAGCGATGTCTGGACCATTGATGTCAGGTACTGGACGTTGATTTCCAGCTGCTTTAGCAGGCTTTCGTCGCGGTACAGCAGCCCGCCAGACGGGATGGTGCTCATGCCCATCTTATGTGGGTCGATAGCGATCGACTTGACGCCCGGCACTTCGAAGTCGAATTTTACCGGCTTTGCCATGAATGGGATTACGAACCCACCAAAGGCGGCGTCCACATGTAGATAGAGATCATACTCCTGCGCGAGCTTCCCGACGGCCTCGATCTGATCGATCTGGCCGAACTCGGTGGTGCCGGCGACTGCCACCAGCGCGATCGTGTCCCGATCGATAAGTGAGGCCATATCCCCGGGGTCGGCCCTCATCTGATCGTCGAGCTTCGCCCTTCGTATGGAGATACCCAGCAACTGGGAGGCCTTCTCAAAAGAGTAGTGGACGGATTCTGGCACCACGATGTTAGCCCGGTACCGATCTATCTGTTTCAGGTGTATGGCAGTGCGGAGCGCCTGGATGTTGCTCTCAGTACCGCCCGTGGTCATATACCCCGCTGCCCCGGGCAGGTGCAGCAAATCGCCCAGCAGTCCAATGCATCGACGCTCGATGGCTGCAGTGCCCGGGAATAATTTGGGATCGCCCAGGTTGGTATTGACAAATTCCTGGTGTATTCTGACAGCGATGGGATGGGGGTTGGTGCACATGGAGCTGAGGACGCGCGAATAGGGCACGTCCAGCTTCCTCGCCTCGCCGAGATCGGCGAGGATTTCCGCATCGTCTCCGCCCGTTTCCCACATGTCAGATCACTGCTGTTTTCTTGCCGCTTCTAGGATAAGGGCGTGCTCTGTCCTGGCCACCATTTCTCTCACTGCCTCTACGGCATCGATGTTAGCCGAGATGCTGGTGATGCCCATGGCGACGAGCCGACGAGCCACTTCCGGTCTGCTGCCAGCCTGGCCGCATATTGAAGTCTTAACGTCGTGCTTGTTGCACTCCCCTATCACGTATTCGATGAGCTTGAGCACTGCCGGGTGCAACTCGTTATAAAGCTCGGCGACCAGTTCGTTATTCCGATCGACCGCCAGCGTGTACTGGGTCAGATCGTTGGTGCCGAACGATACGAAATCGATGCCCTCCTTTATAAACTCATCGATGATCAGCGCCGATGCCGGGATCTCGACCATGATGCCGACGTCCACTTTCTCGATGTCGATTCCGGACTCGACCATGAGCTCCTTGGCCTTGCGAAGTTCCTTGGGATGCTGGACCAGCGGGAGCATTATGCCTATGTTGTCGTAGCCCATCTCAAATAATTTCTTAAATGCCGCCATCTCCAGCTTGAAGTGTCCGATCTCTTTTAGATCCCGGCGGATACCCCGCATGCCCAGCATTGGGTTGTGCTCGTACGGTTCATTCTCTCCGCCCTTCATGGCGCGGAACTCATCGGTCGGGGCGTCAAGCGTCCTTACCCAGACTGGCCTGGGGTAAAACGCGTCGGCCACTGTACGGATGCCCTTGACCAGCTCGTTGACATATTCCTCAGACCGGCCGGTCTTCATGTAGACCTCGGGGTGGGTGTTAAGGCCGAGGATCATGTGCTCGATCCGTAATAGGCCGACGCCGTCGGCGTTGGTCTGTTTCGCCCGTTCTGCCGCTTCAGGGATGGATACATTGACCTTGACCTCGGTAGCGGTGATCGGCTTGATCGTCGCCAGCCTTGTGACGGCCGCTTCTCCCTCCATCGCCTTCGATGCGGTCTCCTTCTTCTTCACCGCGCCCATATAGACGTGGCCTTTCTCGCCATCCACCGTCACCAGAGATCCGTCTTCGAGAATCCGGGTCGCTTCCTTGGTGCCGACGACTGCCGGGGTGCCAAGCTCGCGGGATACGATGGCAGCGTGGCAGGTCAGGCCGCCTTCGTCGGTGACTATGGCTGCAGATCTTTTCATGGCAGGCACCATGTCTGGCGTGGTCATTTTAGTGACGAGAATGTCACCCTCCAGGACACGATCCAGTGTGTCCATGCTGGTGACGATCTTCACTTTGCCGCTGGCCACTCCTGGTGATGCGCCCAGGCCTTCAAGGAGAATTTCGCCAAGTACACTGCCGCTCTTGGCCTCGCGTTTCTGGATCGTGGTGATTGGCCGGGACTGCAGCAGGTAAATCTCGCTCTTCTGGATAGCCCACTCGATATCCTGAGGCTTGCCGTAATGTTCCTCGACTATGGTGCCCAGCTTCGCCAGTCGGTTGATCTCGTCCTCGGTGAGCACCTGGGCGTTCTTCCGATCTTCGCTGACATCTATCCTCTTAGTTTTCCTAGTTTTAGGATCGCGGATGATCATAATCTGCTTGGTGGCGATCTTTTTCTTAACGAGTTTCCCTCGTCGGACCTCGTAGTTATCTGGGGATACCGAGCCGGAGACGACCGACTCGCCCAAGCCCCATGCCGCCTCAATAATCTCAATATCATCGCCCGTGGTTGGATGGCGGGTAAACATGACTCCAGCAGCGTCGGCGTCGACCATCTTCTGGACGACGACCGCGATGTTCACCTGATCATGGGGGAACTTCTGCTTCTCCCGGTAGTAGATCGCACGGGCACCATATAGTGAGGCCCAGCAGTGCTGCACGGACTTGAGCAGGTCCTCTTTGCCCCTGACGTTGAGGAAGGTCTCCTGCTGGCCGGCGAAGCTGGCCTCGGGCAGATCCTCTGCAGTGGCGCTGGACCGGGCAGCCACGTAGATCTCCTCGCCCTCCCGTTTACATAGCGTATCATATGCTATCGAGATTTCCTTTGTCAGATCCGCCGGCATTGGCTGGGCGTTGATCATAGCCTTGGCAAACGCCTCGGCTTTCATCAGCTCCTTCTGGTCATCGACGTTGATTTCGAGGCCTTTGAAGAGCTTGTCAGCGATGCCCGCATCATCGATGAACTTCCGGAACGCCTGTGCCGTCACGACGAAGCCTCGGGGCACCGGGAGCTGGGCGTTGATCATCTCCCCTAGGCTAGCACCCTTGCCGCCCACAATGGGAATGTCAGTATTGTGTACATCTTCGAGCCATACAACTAACTTATCCTTTACAGCCATAGTCACACTTCCAGCGAGCGAATCGCCTTCTTTCTCTTTTTATCATAGCTCTGTATAGCGAGGTCGATGATCGAACTGATCCGA
>Ga0187785_10000172_pt1 | contig 24501 bp, 20 predicted proteins | sample 0815_BV2_4_20_MG_FD_132466 | JGI IMG/M metagenome (GOLD analysis project Ga0187785, IMG submission 132466) | Tropical peat soil microbial communities from peatlands in Department of Meta, Colombia - 0815_BV2_4_20_MG | ecosystem: Environmental > Terrestrial > Soil > Wetlands > Peat | place...
AAGACCATCGGCAGGAAAATCCACCGGCCCATCTCGACCAAGGACCAGTGGATCCGCGTAACTTCGCTGGGCGGCTGCAAAGAGGTCGGCAGAAGCTCGTTCCTGCTGAGCACGCCGGAAACCAAAATTCTCATTGATTGCGGTGTCAACACGGGCGCCGAGAGCAATGGGACGCCGTACCTCTACGTGCCGGAAGTAAGCCCGCTTTCCAACCTTGACGCGGTCGTGATCACCCATGCTCACCTGGATCATTGTGGCATCGTGCCCCTGTTATTCAAGTATGGCTATGAAGGCCCACTGTATATGACCCCACCTACTAGGGATTTGATGGGGTTGCTGCAGCTCGACTACATCGAAGTAGCTAACCGTGAGGGTAAGCGGCCACCATACGACTCGGCGTTGATCCGGGAGGCGCTGAAACACACCATTACGCTCAACTACGGCGACGTAACCGATATCGCCCCGGATGTGAGGCTGACCTTCTATAACTCCGGCCATATCCTCGGCTCGGCGATCTCCCACTTCCATGTGGGCGAAGGCCTCTACAATGTGGCGTTCACCGGCGACTTCAAGTATGAGAAGACTCGCCTGTTCGACCCGGCGATCAACAACTTCCCCAGGGTGGAGACGGTCATCATGGAGTCTACATACGGCGGTATGCATGACATGCAGCCATCCCGGAAGGAAGCCGAGCTTGAGATCCAACAGGTAATCAAAACTACCCTTGCCGGGGGCGGAAAGGTTCTGATCCCGACATTCTCGGTGGGCAGAAGCCAGGAAGTCATGATCGTGCTGGAAGAGGCCATCAGGCGCGGTTACATCGATAACGTGCCGGTTTACCTTGATGGTATGATCTGGGAGGCTACAGCGATCCATACCACTTACCCGGAGTACCTGAATATGGAGCTACAGGATATGATCTTCCACAAAGGCCAGAACCCATTCCTGTCGCCCTCTTTCGTACAGGTCGATTCGTCGCAGAAGCGTGAGAAGATCCTTCAGGACCCCTCGCCATGCATCGTGCTTGCCACCGCAGGCATGATGAATGGCGGGCCTGTCCTGGAGTACTTCAAGACGTATTGCGCTGACAGGAGGAATATGCTGATCTTCGTTGGCTATCAAGCCGAAGGCACGATGGGCCGAAGGATCCAGAAGGGCTGGAACGAGATCCCCATCTCGGCCGGCGGCAAGACCGAGATCATGAAGATCGACATGCAGGTCACCACAGTTGACGGCTTCTCGGGCCACTCGGATCGCCGTCAGCTCATGGAGTATGTACGGCGCATGGATCCCCGACCAGAACGCATTATCACTAACCATGGTGATGAGAACAAGTGTCTGGATCTGGCCAGTTCGATCTATAAGAAGTACAAGCTCGAGACCAAGTCTCCGATGAACCTGGAAACGATCCGGCTGATCTGAGCGAGAGTCCAGCAGGTAGCTCCGAGGTTGGTAATTGACCATCCGGCAATACTATATTGAATCAAGGTGCAATAGCATGTGAGGATAGTACTGTGACGTTTCTACCTGCAATGAATAGGGACGAGATGGAGCGAATGCTGGGGGAGGAGCGAGTTGGCCGCATCGGGCTCAACGACGAGCGCCAGCCATACGTCGTCCCTACAGATTTCGCCTACATGGATGGAGCAATCTATATACATACGCCATCGAACGGCCGAAAAGCCCGGCTGGCCCGGGACGATCCCCATGTTTGCTTCGAGGTGGACCGATACAACGAGGCGGTGACAGACTTTCGCAGCATCCTCGTCAGAGGGGAAATCAGGGAGGTTTCAGATTCTGCCGAGCGCAGGAGTGCCATGGATATCCTTAAAGAAAAGGCGGTGAAGTCTGGCGATCTAACGGAATATACTGTGAGTCCTGACTCCTTCTCCAGGATCCTCGTCCTACGCATTGACATCAGCGAGATGAGCGGCATCCGTTCGCCTCTAAACGGCGAAGGGCACCATAAAGCAAGGGTGCCACCTCACTGATCGTTCTCTTCCTAATCGATTTTTCCCGGCGTTCCCCTGCAGGTGCAGGTTCGATCTATCGGCAGTATGGCCAAGCAGCCGACGACGTAGCTGGCGAGCAGGCTTTCGATCTGTTTCATAGCCATGAGCACTTCCTCGTGGGATATCGCCTTGGAGACACCGGCTGCGTAGTTGGTCGCGACTGAGATGCCCGAGTAGCACATGCCGAGTTCCCGGGCCAGCACAACCTCCGGCACTCCGGTCATGCCCACCACGTCACCGCCCAGCATTGTGAACATCCTGATCTCGGCGGCGGTTTCAAATCGGGGTCCTTCGGCACATACATATGTTCCCCTGTTATGCAGCCTTATGCCATCTCTAGGTGCCGATAGGATGCAACTCCGCATTTCCCCGCAGTATGGCTCGGTCATGTCTGTATGGGCCACACAGCCCTCCTCATCGAAGAATGTGATCGGCCGGGTTTTGGTGAAATCCAAAAACTGATCCAGCAGTACAAAATCGCCCGGCTTCACGGCCTCACGCATGCTGCCCACGCTGGATAAGCCAATGATCCGCTCCACTCCAGTCCCTTGCAGCGCCATTATGTTGGCCCGGTAGTTGATCTTATGGGGAGCACAGGTGTGGCTCTCCCCATGACGGGGCAGAAATACGAACTCCATACCCTTCTCGTTCTCGTAGAAAAACAGTGTGGCCTCGCCGTACTTCGTGTTGACCGTCCTTTTCTCCCTTAACCTGCAGCCCGGCACACTGTAGAACCCGCTGCCGCCGATGATCGCCATCCGGGGCATAGACGGATATTGGGTCGCATTCGAATAAAAGGCTTCCGCAGTCTCCCGGGTTACTCGAGACGGCCCGATTCATTCCAGCAGCAAAAGCATGAACGTGGGGAACATCTCGGGCGTCAGTATCTTCTTATCCGTGAGCACGCGCATCTCCATGCCAGCGTTCTTCGCCGTGGCGAACACATCAATGCCCGCGGACTCCATCGACGGCCTGGCCTTTACCGGGAGTTTGCATTTGGTCTGACCGACTGCGCCATCGGCGATACCGACACCTTCCTCCAGCGCGCAGACCTCGCACCTGTAGCACCTGTGGGCGCCGTACAGGAGCGCCTTGTAATAGCCGGAGAGAAACGCGTGCCGTTCCATGTCGAAGCCGGCATCGCAGATCTTCAGGCTGACCTTTTTTACTGCGCTGGTCAGGCTCGGAGGCGGGTACGTATCCAGGCCCAGGAACCCGTCGTACCTGATGAGGTAAGCGATCTCGAACTCGTCCAGGACTTTCCTCGTGTCCTCCGGTGTCGGGCTGTAGGGTGGGCAGGTCAGCCGCTCGCCGTAGTGTTTGCAGCCGAACTGGCACTTCTGCCGTACCCAGTGGGCGGTGACTACTTTAGAAGGCTCGACAGGCACGAACACCGATGCTCCGCTGTCCTTCGCCATCTTTTCCAGCTCAGTCTCTATTTTCCGCCTGGTCATGAGATCACTCGTTGGAACATGGTGCTGTTGCTTGAAATATTTATGCTCGATCGTAAAAGCTTGCCGAACATGTATTGTATGAGAAGTATTTAGATGGAATGGGGCAACGACTAACCGGGTCCTTCTCAGGTCTGATTTCTCTCGCAGGGTCTTCATCCTCCTGATGCTCGTCTGTGCGGCCTTCCTGATCTTGCTGGGGGCGAGGTTTGATGAGCCCCTTTTCTTGGTGGGTGCTGTCGAGGCCCACGTTCTGCCCGGGCGTTTCATCGAGTGGGTGGGCGCGGTGGAAAGGCAATTACGTGAAGGCGTTGGGACAGGCGGGCAGGGCATGTTCCCTCGGCTCCGGCCGGTTCGAAGCACGGCGGGCGCTGGCCATGAGTCTCCTGGTTAACGACAAGATTGAGAAGGCCCGGATGAGATCGCAGAAGCCCTGAGGCTTTACCCTGGTGACGCGGAGGCTTATCTCGTAAAGTCTATGCTGACGGTGGATAATGGTGAACGACAGAGACTCCACGCTAAAGCTATCCCCATAAAGAAAAGCCTAATGTTCTCAGCCCTGAGTTCCTTCAAGTGCAGGTGTTGGCAGTAGTAAATGGCTAAAGCTATTTATAGTAACCTTGGTTACTATTGTTTGGATTGAAAAACTATGGCTGGCGGTGCTACGAAAGAAAACATGTTAGAAGAGCCGCCTGTAAGAAGGGCAGGTTTCTTTAGGTTCGTAGAGAGGACTTTGAATAAATTTTCACGCCGTTTGAAGAAGCCGATCGGCAAGGACTTGTATCTGAATACCGCTGTCGGAACGGTCCGGGTCTTCGCCTATAACTTGGAAAGGCTGAGGGGCTTCCCCTGTCTGTCAACATCTGTGGCAGTGGCTTCACTCTCGAAGACGCTGAGGTTGGACAACTTCTTCATGATAAATATCGCTAACAATGCCAGCGTCAAGGTCATGAGCATCGACTATAGCCTTTCCCCGGAAGCGCGAGTGATCTCACGCATCCTGGGTGAAGCATCGAGCCAATAAAAGGTTTTATCGTGTCTTACCACAACTTTCATTATATGGATCTTGAATCCTGCCCTGAGGACCTTCAACAAAAGCTAAAAGCCACCGACTGGGCTTCCATTTCTCCGGAGATCAGCAAAATCCTCGCCGGCCCGAGCTTTTACATGCGCCAGGCGCAGCATAGCCACGAGAGAAAGCTTCGTGAGATGCTCAGCGGTTTTGACTTGACGGAGACGCAGTTTATGCTCCTGGCCGGACTGATGGTGATGACAAAGAGTGGGGGGGCGGTCACTCAGATGGACTTGGCCAGTCTGTTCAACTTCGATAAGATGCTGGTGTCCAAAGTCCTGCGAACGCTGGAAAAGAAATGTCTGGTCGTCCGGGAAAAACATCCTGCGGATAGCAGGGCGAAATCTCTGGTTGTAACGACTAAAGGGCTTGCGTCTGTCGATTCTGTGCTAAAGTTGGTTGTCAAGTTTGATGAGGACTACTTTTCTGTTCTTGACAACAAAGATGAGTTTATTCGGCAGCTTAAGAAGATACAGTGAGATTGCTTGTGTATTTGGCTATGTTGTCTTAAACCCAAAACTATAAATAGTAACCGGGTTTACTATATGCGCATAGTAACCACAGTTACCAAATAAATTATTGTGGTTTCTAACAGCGGCGACCTATCGAAGACCGACAAACGGCCACTCGATACATGCCAGCATATCCTATGGTGGAGAAAGTGAGAAAATGGAAAACGATACGAGTATCGTAACCGAAGAGTTTTCCTGTACAAACCCGGTTCCTTTACCGGACCGAATGAGCGTACAGAGCATCACCGCGGAGGCCTACGAAAAGCCAGCGCTGCAGACTTGCAACTCCATGGTAAGGGAATGTGGTGATGACTATGTCCATATTTAAGAAGTTAGGTGAGTTGATTACTAGACACCCATTGGCGGTTGTCACCATCTGGGTCGTCATTCTCGTTCTGTTGGGATCGCAGGCACTGGACCTGTCGAACAGGCTGTCTTACGACGGCTCTAAGTTTATGCCTCAGGGCACGGACTCGTCGATCTCGCAGACCGTCTACGATACACAGTTCCCGACCGACGCCAAGACTCAAATGATCGTCGTGGTAGAGTCGGACAACCAGAGCAGTGCTAAGGCCTTCACCAATCAGCTCAACCATGCTCTCACAAATGACTCGGCCATGAAGAACATGACCCAAACCACCTCGATTTATGGGGTGCAGCAGCAGATGCTGGCCAATATGACACCGGATATGCACGCCAACTTCGTCGAGGCGCAGGATAACATCACAGACGCCAGCCACCAATTGTACGATGGCGTCGACGGCATCCGGAATGCTAGCGATGGACTTTATTATCTTTATGATAACGTTACCAAGATGAATAGCCAGTTCTACGACGCCCGCAGACAGATAGTCAGCGCGAGCAGCGGACTCTATTCGGGCAGAGACCAGATAGTCCAAGGCCACGACGGCCTATACCAAATCAAGGGCGCCGCAGACATGGTTCTCGGCGTGCCGACGAGCTTTGTGCAAGCCTATAACAGCGAGGACTCATCGCTCGATGATGCTAACCGCAGCCTGGCCGCTTACAACATGGTCGCGGGCTCGGTGTCAGGCACCCCAGCTTCCAGCTACCTGGACGCCTTCTACCACGGGTGGACCTCAAGCTCCGGAGATCCGATGACACGGGCCCAGAACGCGATTCGCTCCAGCGATGTGTCCGGGTATATCGGGGCTATGCCGGCGGAACAGCAGCCGCTTATGCTGGCTATTGTGAACACTTTCCCACTCTCCGTCTATCCTGCTGGGGAGAGGGACTTCTGCGTGAATACTGCGGCCAGCATGCAGGGCCAGGACCCGTCAGTGAAGCAGCAATTGTACGCGCTCTACGACCTGGGCCCGAGCCCGTCAAGCAGCGTCTACGACGATATGATCATATCCGCCGCCGCGACCAAGGGCGGCGTGGACAAGAGCTCCATCCAGGACATTTATAACCTGGGCCGCAACCCGTCAGACAGCACTATCGGCAGCTATCTCACTGATAAGGCGATAACAGCCATGAAGAATTCGGACGCCGGCAAAAACATGAGTGTGGCGGACATGCAGAACGCCACTGACATGATCCACGACGCCTGGAACCTGGGTGGTATGGCTACCGAGCAGGACTTCGACAAGTACGTCCTGGACAAGGCGGGGAATGGCATGAACGCCTCGGAGAAGCAGAGCATCAAAGATATCTGGGCGATGGGCAAGAACCCGAACGACACAGTGATCGATAACTACGTCCTGGAGCAGGCCGCGAAGAACGGGAGCATGAACCAGTCAGAACTGGACGACGCCCGAGAACTCATCGCGCTAGGCAAGAACCCGTCCAACACCACAATCCAGGCCTACCTCGTCAACAAGACCATGAAGAGCCTTAACATCACTGGTGATAGCTCATACTTCCTAGCGGTCATGAACCTCGACCGGAACGCGACCAACGAGTCCCTGAGCCAGTTCGGTACCGAATGGGCCGAGACCCACGACACCAACAACCCGGACCTCCTCCCACACCAGCTGGCGAGCAACCTGGTATCAGGTAATGTCTCTCTATACGTCGTGTCGTTCGACGCAGATGGCGCCAGGGATTCGGTTCTGTTGGACGGCGATCTAACCGAGCTCCGGAATAAGATCGCCGAAGTGAAGGGTAAGGGAGACTTCGGCGGAATCAATGTATACGTGACCGGTAACGCCCCGATCCTCACGGATACCAAGACAGCCTCCCTGGACGACATGAGCCACATCGATATGTACACGATCGCGATTGTGCTGATCCTGTTGCTGATCTACTTCAGGTCATTCCTGACACCGTTCGTACCCCTGATATCCATCGTCGTCGCTCTGATCGCCAGCATGGGCGCGGTAGCCCTCGTCGGCCATTTTATCGGCCTCTACTACATCCTGGAGGAGCTGATGGTGGTCATTATGCTGGGCGCGGGCATCGACTACTGTGTCTTCATGCTCTCCCGATATGCGGAAGAGCGAAGGGAGGGCAAGGACGTAAAAACCGCCGTTGTCATGACGGTTCAGCATGCGGGCAAGAGCATCGCTTCGAGCGGCATGACCGCGGCTCTGGGCTTCGCTGCGCTGGTCCTCTCAGGCCAGGGCCTCTTCATCTCGATGGGCATAGGCGTGGCTATAGGGCTCACGATCTCGATGCTTTCGGCTCTGACGCTGATCCCTTCAATACTGACGCTGATCGGTGACAGGATCTTCTGGCCGAACAAGATCTACATGGTGAAAAGCAGCGCTACCTTTACCGGGCTGTGGACCAGGCTGTCCAGTGGAGTCATCAAGCATTCGAAAGTAATTGTAGTGCTGGCCCTGCTGCTAGCCATACCGGCGGTCTACTTCGCCGCGCAGGTGACCACGAGCAGCGACACGATCTCGATGCTGCCCAACAACGTAGAAAGCAAGCAGGGCTTCGACGTGCTGAAGAATTCCATGGGCAGCGGCGCGATGGACCGGGCCATGATCACGGTCACTCTGCCCGAGAACCTCACCGATTCGTCGGGTAACCGGTCTGTATCGGCGATGGATAAGATAGAGCGCATCTCTGCCATGGTAACCGGCATCCAAGACGTGAACACGGTCTACTCTATGACCCGCCCCGACGGCACGACGATCAACTACCAGAACCTGTCGGTCTACAGTGCCATTGAGAAGGGGTACTACGAGAACTACATGGATAACTCGACCGGGTTGGATGACAGGACGACGGTCATTTACGCTTCGTTCAACGGATCTCCGTACTCCAACGACGCGTTCGTAGCGGTCGATCAGATGCGGACCGTGCTACAGGACAACTCCAGCGGAGCTCTGCAGGGCACTGTAGTCCACGTCGGAGGCCAGACCGCCAACACGCACGAGATGGCGAAGGCAAACGTCAACGGGTTCCTGGTAGTGTTGCCGATCGTGATCGGGGGCATCATGCTCATCCTGCTGGTATTGCTCCGGTCTGCTGTCCTACCAATCAGGATCATCCTGACGCTCTCGCTGAGCATCATGGTGACCCTGGCAGGGTTCGTGCTGGTCTACCAGATCGGGCAGGGCGAGTCGATGATCTTTATGCTGCCGATGCTCTTCTTCTGTGCCTTGATGGGCATGGGAGTGGACTACGACATCTTCCTCGTAACAAGGGTCGAGGAAGAGCTGAAGAGCGGCAAGAACCTCAAGGACGCGATCTCCAAGGCCATCTCCTCGACCGGCACGATCATCCTAATCTGCGCCTTGGTCATGGCCGGAACCTTCGGGAGTCTGATCCTGTCCAGCATGCAGATCATGTCACAGCTCGGCTTCATCCTCACTGCGGGCATCCTCATCCAGGGGATTCTGATGATCCTGGTCGTCGTACCGGCCATAAAGACTCTGCTGGGCAAATGGAACTGGTGGATGCCGGGAAAGAAAGAACCGGCCAGGGCACCAGAGATTGCAGCATCACAGCAGGAGCAAAAGGTTGAGAAATAGGCCGGAGATATTCCGGCTCTTATTTCTACCAGATTTCAGACAAACGAACTCTTTTTATTTTTTTTATCTTACTCTTGCTTCGTCAACAACGCCAGAGCGCCCGATTATCGTGAACCGGACCCTCGTCAGATCGACATCGCTCAACAGGCCCTCATTCGCTATTCATAGTACTGTGCAGCGCTCATGAGATAAAATCCCGGGCTCTCTCACACGCTTTTCAACCCCGGGAAACCCTTCTCCCAGTCGATATTCCGGGTCATACTGTTTGATCTTGGTCGAGTTCAGATAGGAGCTTATTCACCTTTAGTCCATATAGCCGTAGAACGAGCCGTAGAACTACTTGTCATGTTAAAATTTTTTCATAAATTCTCTTCCTCTGCTATGCCGTTTGTAGTGCGATGACTGGGTTATATCTGGTCGTTTTCCTGATACAGAAGATGTCCCAGCTGACGGTTGCATCGGTACCGTATGCATAGAGGTTAGTCACCCGGCAGTGGGCTGATAGTGCCCGCCTGCAAACGGGCAGTTTTTTACTCTATTTCCGGGCTACGAATAGCCCGTATCCGAAGTGGCCTATGTACTTGTACATCTGTCTGGTGGTGTCGATGATCTCCTTTGCCTCCGGGTTGGTGGCGTACAGCCACATTGCCTTCACCATAGAGGTGAAAGCGCCGATGCCTCCCTCCGCCTTCTTCGCCTCCATCTCGGCCTGAGGGTCGGCAATATAGTGGGTCGCATTCACTGATGGGAAGCGACCTTCATAGATCTCTTCCCAGTCCTCGAACATAAGGACCCCGCGGTCGGTCTTTGAGGAAAATGCAGTAAATATAGCTTCGAGATCATGCATATCGTCCTTGAGTTGCTCCTGCGAGGCCCGGGTGATACAGACCTCGTTGTCGCAGACTATTCCATCTGGCTTTGCTACTCTGTAGTATTCCGAAAGGGCCTTGTTGACGTCCTCCACGAATATGGTGACCGACTCGGCGATGACAGTATCGAAGCTATCGTCTTCGAAGGGTAGCTTTCTGGCGTCTCCCTGCATGAACTTCACTTTTTCGTTCAGCCCCGACTTTCTGGCGAGGGCCTGCGACTGCTCGACCATCCGGGGCATGAGATCGATTCCGGTGACGGAGCATCCCAACTCTGATGCCAGTCTACATGATGTTCTTCCCTGTCCGCAGCCGATATCTAGCACGTTGGAGTCGCTTTTTATATCTGCTTTCTCGATGATCCGATCCGTCGCTACTTTGCCCCCGATGTGCCTGGCATAACCGATAGATGCCAGTATATCTAGGTATGAAAAGTTCTTGCCATTCTCGCCCATGCCTCACCCTTCAAACACATATATAAAATCTATATTATATATAATATGCATTAAAAGAGCGGTGCTCGATAAAAAATCGTAGGAAAAGATGTTGCTACAGCGTGACCAGTAATCTCACGCAATATTTTCCTATACTATACTATGTCTTACTATATATTAATTTTCGGCGTACTTCGGTTCATTAAACGCCAACCGCTTGGATAAGTGTTATATAATGCATAATCGAACTATTAGCTTAAAGGTGAGGTCTTTGGTTATATCTAAGGACGATATTCGACAGGTCATCAAAAAGTACGATAAAAAGAAGATCACCATCTGCACCATAGGCAGCCACTCGTCACTTCACGTATTCAGAGGCGCGTACGACGAGGGGTTCAGGCGGTGCGTTATTTGCGCGAAGGGCAGAGAAGTACCCTACCACCGGTTCAAGTCAGCAGACGAGTACATCGTCGTGGACAAATTTTCCGATGTCAATGACGGGAAAATCCAGCAGAGACTACGAGACATGAACGCCATCATCGTGCCACACGGCTCGTTCGTGGCCTACGTAGGCTTAGACAGAATCGAAGACGATTTTCTAGTCCCAATGATCGGTAACCGAAATATTTTGCGGTGGGAAGCGGAGCGCGAAAGAGTCACCAAGCTGTTCGAGGCAGCCAACATCAGGAAGCCAATGAAAATCAACGGTCCGGACAGGATCGACAGACCCTGTATGGTCAAATTCCCAGGGGCGAGAGGTGGTAGGGGGTACTTCGTCACAGATTCGCCAGCTGGCTTTGATGAGAAGATGAAGCTGATGATCAACAAGGGGTGGCTTACTGAAGAGGACCGGGCGAAGGCCCATATCGAGGAGTATGTGGCTGGTGATATCTACTGCATGCACTACTTTTATTCACCGTTGACAAAGGAGGTAGAGTTATTAGGAATGGATCGGCGACATGAAGCAAACATCGATGGGCTAGTGAGGATCCCCGCCAAAGATCAGATGGAGGCCGGCCTACAACCCACATATGTCGTCACAGGCAATTTCCCAATCGTGGCCCGAGAGTCCTTACTGGATCAGGCGTTCGGCATGGGCGACAGGCTCGCAGAAACGGCGGAGAAAATGGTGCCCCCAGGATTATTGGGCGCATTCTGCATCCAGACCATGTGCACAGACAACCTGGAATTCGTGGCCTTCGAGATCTCCGCGAGACAGGACGGAGGCACCAACACCTTCATGAACGGCTCGCCATACTCCTACCTACTGTACGGGGACGGCATGAGCATGGGCCGACGCTACGCACTAGAAATCAAGAAGGCAACCAAAGAGGACAAACTCGAGGACATAGTCACATGATTACCTCCAGCCTCTGATTGAAGAGCTCCGGCCTCCCGGAGCTTTTTTCTGTATTGAATCAATGGGTTGCCATCTAAGCACAAGCAGTTCCTTTCTGCCATCACCTTGTTCGGCATGGTGGACTTTTCACACCTAAGCTTTGACTATGCTGCAATCACGCGGCAGGTATTGTGACACTCTGGACTCACACCAAAAATCACGCTTAACCAAGCGCCAAATAGTATCGGGAAGCCCATGGTAATTATTCCGGCACTTTCCGAGCCATGCTTACCGCCTGGGTAATCACAAGTCCGTGAACGACCATGCCTTCCACCTCGTCCCGGATCCCTAACACCCGCTCCTGAGAGTCCACGACTTCGATAACGACGGGCAGATCCAACGAAAGCCGGAAGACGTCAAAGCTCTTGATCTCCCTCTCGTGGCCGAAGCCCATGAGCCCACGATACACCGTGCAACCAGGAAATCCCTTTTGCCGAAAGTATTCGACCAAGTACCTGTACGCCGGCTGATCGTGTATCTTGGCTGTCTCTGCGATGTAGATCCGTAGCAACATCCCTTCTGAGTACATCTGTTCACCGGCCCGTTCTCTTATCACTCATACTATCAACCCTATCACCTTAAAGCCAGCGTAAACCGCCAGCAGGCTTCCAACCACATTCAGCATAATATTACCGGCTGCCGTGCGGTAATCGCTATTCTCTATCATGCGGAACGTCTCAAAACCGAAAGCGGAAAAAGTAGTATAGCCGCCCAACACACCAACGCCAAGCAGCTCGTAGATTTCAGGAGATACGTTCATGGCAACTAATGCTGCGATCAGGAAGCTGCCCGTCACATTTACCGTCAGAGTACCCAGAGGGAGGCCGTGGAACGCCTTCATACGGGATAGCTGGTAGCGGCAGAGCGATCCGATAGCGCCTCCGACTCCCACCAAGGCAAGCGGATCTATCGTCATGGTCCCCTCGCGATAACTAAAGCCAATTGACGGCCGATCATCACGCCTATCAAGCCCAGCAACAGATTGGCCAGCACGTTCAGCATAGCGATAGCCGGCGCTGCCTGTATCGTTTGAAGGCTAAAAGTCGAGAAGGTCGTGAAAGCGCCAATAAAGCCGGCCCCGAAAACAGCTCGGATCTGGGGACTGAACGCTCCTGCATATATAGACTCATAAAGCAAGAAACCCAGCAGAACACAGCCTAAAGCGTTAATAATCAGGATACCCGGCATCGAAGGTACCAGGCTGTTGACTAAGTACCGTGCGCCGGCACCCATAAAACCGCCTGTGGCAACAAGTAAATATGGCTCCGTATCCTTGAGCATAAGTGGCCTGTATATGTCTAAGCCACCACATATAAAACTTCGTTATCCGCAAGCGTTCAGAACGGGACAATCCCCAAATAAAATTGTGGAGAATCAAATATCAAAATTATTAGGCTTACCCACTCTGATACAAAACCGCACAGCGCCACGGCTGACAGTTTCTGTCTGAACCATTGGGATACGAGACGGAGCTATAGCAGACAGTATCGTTTCCATGATTGTCCAATTAGACACCGAGCGCGGCGAACTACCTCCAGAGCCGGCAAAACTCTGACGGCGACTTTTGTCTCTACAGCCTTGACAAGTATAGCCTGTATAACACCCACTTTGCCATTGTATAGTCTCCGAGAACACCGGCCGCTGGATTTATCGCCGGCTGCAAAACGAGAATGGCGGTTTCCGACGGGCGCACACTTCTAGCATTTCTGGGTTCGACACGTCATACTATGCCCTGGGGTCTTTGAGAGCCCTCATTCAAGTTAAATTCGCGGTGAACTGCCCCGCTTTAAGGGAGGGACTTCCTGTTTCATGGCTGAAAGTGTTATGCGGGAGTTATTCATTCCCGACCTTTAGGCTGACCTCCCGTCCCTCCGTACTCCCTGCTCATAAAAAAAAGTAGTTTTTAGATAATGTTCGTTTATCCGAGCTTATTACAAAGGTCCACGGTAGAGAAGTTTTGGTTTCGAGAGGAACTCTTGTAGATCAAGTGTGCATGGCGTTCATATAGCGTTGTCATAGCTTTATGTCTGCCGCTTTACTTTATGGTGGCTTTGATCGGCTCTGTAGTCTTAGGCGGAGTAACGCATAGCGGAGACCGGATGTAGACCCACCAGTAGATCATCGATACGAATACCACGGCGCCGACGATGTTGCCTAGGGTGACCGGGATCAGGTTGTTCCAGAGGAAGTTGATCCAGCCCTGGGTGCCCAGTAGCGTGGCCGGTACTGTGACCTTCGCCGCTCCAAGGGTCGCCGCGATGCTTGGATCGTTGGCCACGAATATGCCCAGCGGTATGAAGAACATGTTGGCGACGTTGTGTTCGAAGCCGATTGTGACGAAGGCCATGATCGGAAACCAGCAGGCGAAGATCTTGCTGATGACATCGTCCGCGCTGATCATCAGCCATACAGCGAGGCAGACGAGCCAGTTGCAGCCGATCCCGCGTAAGAACGCCTGCTCCCATGTCAGGCCTACCTTTGTGGATGCGACCGATACGGCCCAGCTTGCCCAGGGCATGGTGTTAAAGAGACCTGTTAAGTAAGCAAGGAAAACCGCTACGAACATGGCGCCGATAAAGTTACCGATAAATACCAGAGTCCAGTTAATGGTCAGGCCTTTCAACCCGATCTTCTTGTCTAGAAGCGCTATAGGTGCAAACATGCAGTTGCCGGTAAAGAGTTCCGAGCCTCCTATGACGACCAGCATGAGGCCGACGGGGAATACCGCACCCGCAGCGAGCTTCACTAGCCCGCCCGGTACGGTGATCTTATACATCGTCCCATCCGCCAGGGTGATTGCCCCGTTGGACAGTCCGCCCGCCACGATTTCGCTGAGCAATGCGCCAAAGGCGATGTATGCGCCTGCCAGAAAGGCGAGAAGTAGTAGTTTACTCCATGTGGTGGTACACCTCGTCTGCCCGGAAGCGATCGCCGCTTTTGCAATATCCGCAGGTACTTTAAATGCCATATTTCAATCTCCTATCCCAAATACTGTCACATATATAGCTGCTATCCCTGCCGGCGCGGGAACGTGATCCCACGATCAGGAATCGCTATCTATACAAAAGCAACTATTTATTTAATAACACCTGTATATAGCTTTCTATCAAACAATTTTTAAAAAAATAACTGTAAATGAAAGCTTGGTTACTGGGTTTACAACAAACGATTGGGCGGTATCTACTTAAGACTCTATCGCTTCTAGGATATAAAACTTTCACCGATAATCATAATAATGTAAATAAAATAAATGGTTTACACAGGCTGTACAGTAATCCATTCAAACTTAATAATAATAAACTTTAACTATATGTGCTTACACGTATCATTTTTCATGATCAAATTTCCCCCATAAATCATGTAAGGGAGATATAGGAAGCCTAAATGGAAACTGGGAAGGCTCATGACAAGGTGGAGAACCAACGACTCGACCGCGCGCATAAACTGTCAAGGTTTTACATTGACAACCATGATGTGATCGTATGAAGACCTTGATATTAAAGCTCTGAAAGAGAAAGGGCAGTCGAAAGGGACGCGTAAGAGCATCCACGATGCAGGGTGGAATCGTTTCCCGCAATACTCGGACTACAAGACGGGAGGGTAGACAGTTGATCAGGATACCGCCATGAGGCACGACGCAGAACTGCTCGATGTTCGGAGGCCGTGCTGAAGACATTGAAAGACAGGACACACGAATGCCTGTATTGCAACACCATGGACAGGGACTTCAATGCTGCCTGCACGCAACATACTCATCAGGCGTGGGACACGCTGAAGAGCCTGCAGAGTCAAGCCACAGCTCCACATCAGCATGGAGCAAGCCCTTCATGAAGCAGGAATCCACAGCCCTTTAAGGCGTGGCAGTTCGCTTCAATAATCTACGGATATTATTCAGAGTATAGCTATCCGATCACATCCCATAAGCCTAAATACCGGCGCATCATAACTAATTGCATCAGGGTGTGACCATGAATGTCCTACTGGCAACAGACGGCAAGCCGCATTCCGACAGGGCGGTCAACTACGCTATAGAGTACGCTGAACGCTTTGACGCCAACCTGTTCATCATCTTTGTGGTCGGTTCCCGCCAGGGAGAGGACCGCGATGGCATGATCAAATACGGCATGGCAGTGCTAGAGGATGTCAAGCAGAAAGTCCTGGAGAAAAAGGTGGCGGTGACGACGCTGCTGGAGGCGGGCTCGCCTCATGAGGCCACACTGGCTGTATCGGAGCGCGTGAAGGCCGATGCCATTATTGTGGGCACGTCGGGCAAGTCGACCATCGACCGGGCGCTGCTCGGTAGCGTATCGGAGTTCGTCGTGCGCAACGCCAAGTGTACTGTCATCGTCGTCCGGTAATTATAGTCGTCATAAAGGTTTTAACTGCCCTACGCTTATCAGGTTACAACGACGTGCTGAAGCGTCAATTTGCAATGGCTGAAAGTGCTGGCGGGTTGTAAAGGGGGGCTGGAAACCGACCTTAACAAGGAGAATCATGCTCTGCCATCCATGGGTAGCAAGCGCTTTTCTGTAAAACAGGAAAATAGCCCTTCAGGTATGGTAGTTCACTGTCTGGCGGGGACCTGTAGGGTAGTTCGCCTGTAAGGTCATAGCCATGAGCAGTCAGAACCGCTTGGCTTCCCACCTGTCTATAGCTATCATGATACCCTGAATGATCGCCTGCGGTCGGGGTGGGCAGCCCGGAATATACACGTCTACCGGCAGCAGCGAGTCGACACCGTTCAATACCGCATATGAATCCCGGAAGATTCCGCCGGTGATGGCGCAGGCGCCCATGGCAATGACCATCTTCGGCTCGGGCGCTGCCCTGTATGACTGTATCAGCCCCCGTTCCATGTTCCTCGTCACCGGCCCGGTCACAAGTAACGCGTCGGCGTGCCTGGGGGAGGCCACGATGTGCAGGCCGAATCGCTCGATGTCGTAGATAGCGTTGGACAGCGCGTTGACCTCCACCTCGCACCCGTTGCAGGAGCCGGCGTCCACCTCCCTGATGGCCAGTGATCGGCCGAATGCTTTCGAGGTTTTTCTCTCCATCGCCCGCCCGGCGGCCTCAACGTCGAAGTCAGGCTTCGCCCTAGAAGCCAGCTCAAATTCGCTGGACATCCTGATCGCCTCGGGGCAGGCTTCGGCGCAGGCGCCGCAGAACACGCACCTGCCCAGCGAGATATTTACCCTATCATTGATGGCGCCGGACGGGCAGGCATCGATGCAGGCGCGGCAGTCGCCGCACCTGCTTTTATCGAAGACAACGGGTTTGCCGAGGAGTTTTTCGGGAGCCTTTAAGGGCGTCCCTGGGTAATCGCCTGTCACCACGCCCTTTTTCAGATAGCCCTTTTTCAATGAATCGAACATGTTTTTCACCTATAGATCGTTGCCCGAATAGGACAGGTTAAAGCTCTTGTTCACCAATGGGAAGTCCGGCACGATATTACCTGGGGTCGCCTGTTCCATCGCCAGCCAGTTGCAGAACGATGGGTCGCGTATCTTGTGCCGGAACGGCCTGCCGCCCTCGTCGGACAGGATCCAGTGGACTAGTTCGCCCCGGGGGGATTCTACCAGGCTGAGCCCGGTCCTGCCCGGAGGAATCTCCGCCAGCGATGTTCGGATTTCGCCCTCGGGTATCTTATCCAGCGCCTGCTCGATGATGCTCATAGACTCGTATGTCTCAGCGATCTTCACTTTCATCCGGGCGTTGACGTCACCTTCCTTGAGCACGTGGACCACGAAGCTCAGGTCCCTATATGCGGCATAGGGATGATCCCGGCGGACATCCCTGTTGATGCCGCTGGCCCGAGCGCCGGGCCCAACCACGTTTAGGCTCCTAGCAGCCTCCGTGGATAGGCGGCCGGTTGTCTCCACACGATCCATGATGGATGGCTCCTTTCCCACCAGCCCAACGAAGTCCTGGAAATCCAGTTTGGCCTTCACCAATGTCGTCCGTATCTTGGAGATGTCGTCCTTCGTCAGGTCACGCCTCACGCCTCCGGGGCAGTTGATAGATCGTAGCAGTCGGCTGCCGCTGACACACTCGTTTAGCTGCATCATCCGCTCCCGGATAATATATGCATGCTGGGCGCCAACATTGTAGGCCGTGTCCAGACTGATCCCACCTACATCGCCAAGATGATTGTATATGCGCTCCATTTCAAGGAAGACAGTGCGTATATAGTCCGCCCTTTCCGGAATTTTGATCCCGGCGATCTGTTCTATCGTCTGGCAATAGGCGGTCGCGTGGGCCATTCCATTATCGCCTGAGATGCGCTCCGCGAGGATGACACCATGGCTATAAGTCATACGTTCGGAGATCTTTTCGATGCCTTTATGCACATAGCCCATGCGGATCTCCAGGTTGATGACCGGTTCGCCCGCTACGCTGAACCGAAAGTGGCCCGGCTCGATCACGCCTGCATGGACAGGGCCCACCGGGATCTCGAACACGCCCTCACCCTCCACCATTCTGTATGGGTATTCCGTCATGACCTTTAAGGGCCTGCCGTCCGTGTCCTTCCGTAGCGGGTGGAACTCTGTAGGCCAGTTGTCGTAGAGAACCAGCGGCCGCAGGTCGGGGTGGCCTACCGGGATCAGCCCAAACATGTCAGCGATCTCCCGTTCATACCAGTTGGCCGAATGGATCATGGGCGTGAGGGAGTTATACCTGCCCGGCTTCTCAGGGACGTCCGCCTCGACCATCACGTACAGATCCATGGATGCTATGTCAATCACGACGTAGATCGTGAAGGCCTTCCTGTCGCTTCGCAGGTGATCTGCGGCATGCATCGTCGCCAGAGCACCATTGTACCGCTTCGTAATGAACGACGTTACATAGGGCAGCGCCTCCAAGGTCGCCTTTACCATAATTCTGTTTCCATATCCTTCAACGGACACCATGTCAGCGCCGAAGGCGGCAGTAATTTCGTTGATGATGTTTAAAGGAGTCATGAACCTCCGAATATCTTTACGATATTAGCCAGGATGCCGCTCAGCATATGCGGGATATACAGTCCCAGGGCAAGCGCCACCATTAGAAGTACCGCCATGACGCTAAGCCCTATATAGTTCGGTTCTTCTTTTGTGGCGTCTGCAGGGGGCTCGCCAAATGCCATGCGGCTAATGTGGTACATAAATCCGGCGAAGATTATCACCAGAAATAGCAGGTAGATGATGCTAATAGGATAATTGCCCTCGGCGAAACCGGCGATTAGGATTAGAAGCTCGCTGATGAAAATTCCAAAGGGCGGCGACCCGGTGATCGCAAGCCCGCCACCCATGAAGAACGCGGCTGTTAAGGGCATCAGCGTAGCGATCCCTTTCACATCGTTGATGCTTTTGGTCTTAAACTTGAGCAGTATGTTGCCTGCGCCGAAAAACATTAGGGACTTGGTGATCGCGTGGTTGAGGATATGCAGCAGCGCGCCGAATATTCCGAATGGGCCGCCGATGCCGAACCCTATGGCGATGATTCCCATGTGCTCGATGCTGGAGTATGCCAGCAGCCGCTTGTAATCTTTCTGCAACAGGATGAACACGGCGGCCGCCGCCAGCGAGAGCAGGCCGAATAGGATGAGCAACGAGCCCGAGTATCCTGGGCCTATAGCGTCCGTTAGTATGATGTGATACCGCAGGATCCCGTACATAGCGACGTTGAGCAGTACACCGGAGAGCAGGCCGCTGATAGGAGTGGGCGCCTCGCTGTGAGCGTCGGGCAGCCAGGTATGCATGGGCGCGAAGCCGACCTTGGTGCCATAGCCGATGATAACCAGGATAAAGGCGATCCTGAGCAGCGTTGGATCCAGGTTCTTCGCATGTTCAGTCAGCGTCGGCCAGCTGAGCGCGTCCGGCGACTCTCCCAGCGAGTTCACCGATGAGGCGTAGATCAGGATCGTGCCCAGAAGGGCCAGGGTGATCCCCACCGAGCAGATAATGATATATTTCCAGGCCGCCTCCACGGACGTATCCTTATTGTAGAAGCCGACTAGGAAGGCCGAGGCAAGAGTGGTCGCCTCAATGGCAATCCACATTATGCCCAAGTTGCTGGAGACGCAAACCAGTAGCATCGTGAAGATAAACACATGGAAAAACAGGTAGTAATATCGGATCCGGCCCAGATCGATCTCATGGTGCTCGTACTCCCTTCCCAGGTAGCCGATCGAATAGATCGTTGCAGCTGTTCCTATGAACGCAATAATCAGGAGCACGTATGCCCCGAGGCCGTCCAGATACCAGAAGCTGCCCGTAACAGGACCTCTGGAAAACACGTGCCAGGCGAGGTACGCACATGCCGCCAGCACCATGGCCATCCCCATTGTACTGATAAGCTCGATAGCGCGCCTATGCTTGATTAAATATACTAGTATAGCGGCGATCATCGGTATCGCCAGCAGCGCCTCTATGATCAATCTCTCAGCCTCCGCAGGATGCCGGTGTCGACCGTTTCGAACGTCCGATTGATCTGGAACGCGAAGACGCCCATAATGAGCACGCCAACCAGGATATCAAAGAAAATACCGATCTCCACGATCAGTGGCATACCATACGATGTAGCGATCGCGGCGAGAAACAAGCCGTTTTCCATGACCATCAGACCCATGATCTGGGTGATCGCTTTTCTTCTTGTGATCATAATAAAAAAGCCTATGAGGACGACCGCTATGGAGATCGCCAGGCAGTTTTTGGTGATCACATTCCCCTGGACGATAATGGGCTCGGTGATATAGTACGACAGGATGGCGAGGCCGCCCGAGATCAGCAGTGATGCCGGCACATTGACTAGCATCTCCACCTCTTTGTCCACCCGGATCCGGTCCATTGTATATCTGAGGAACCGTGGTATGATCACCGACTTGATGATGATAGCCAGCGCAGCCACGATATATATGTGAAAGCTGTCAGTAAAATAGGCTACTGCCGTGGCTAGCAGGCCCAATGCCAGCGACTGGATCGCGTAAGTACTCACCCATGGATACAAGCGGGTATGGGCCACAATGATGAACGTCGTCAGGAATATTACTACTGCAAGGCCGTTGATGATGTTGTTGCCCAGTTCAATCATTAGTAACCCTCATAGGATATAGAATGACATTACGGCTATCAGAGCCATCATAAATGATAACGTCAGCAGGCTCGGAACTCGAAACAACCGTAATTTGGCCATGCTGGACTCGATGTATGCGATCACGGCTGCCATAATCAGCACCTTGACGATCAGCAGCGCCAGCCCGATCGATAGGCTCAGTGCGGATATCTCTGTCGCGATGCCCCACGGTACGAACACGCTGGCCAGGATCGTCAGGAACAGCATCAGCTTGGTCATCGAGGAAAGTTCCATCAGCCCGAGCTGCTTGCCAGAGTACTCTAGTATCATCCCCTCGTGGATCATCGTGAGCTCTAGGTGTGTCGCAGGGTTGTCCACCGGCACCCTGGCGTTTTCCGCCAGTGTAGCGATGAACAGCGCGGCGAAGGCCAGGAACAGCGCAGGCCTGACCAGGTCGAGCCCGTGGACGGACAATTGATAGGAGATGTCGCCCAGGCTGGTGGTATGGGCGATAAGCGCCATGGTGAATATGGCCATCAGTATCGTCGGCTCTGCGATGGCCGATAATGTCATCTCTCGGCTGCTGCCCATGCCGCCGAACGCGCTGCCGGTGTCCAGCGCTGCCAGCGCCATGAAGAACCTCATCATGGCCAGCATATAGACGACTACGATCAGGTCGCCGACAAAATTCAACGATGTCGTGGATATCGCCGGCACCATCAATGCCGCCACCAGCACTGCGGCCATGCACACGTAAGGCGTCAGCTGGAACACCCACGAGGCGTTCATAGACACCACGGACTCCTTGCAAAACAGCTTATACAGGTCATAGTACGGTTGTAAAACGCCCGGACCTTTCCGGCTCTGCATCAGTGCCTTGAGCTTCCGGATGATACCAGTCAGCAGCGGGGCGATGGCGACCATCAGCGCGGTCTGCAGGATAATAATGATGATCTGTGCGGGTCCCATCATATCCACCTGAACACGACCAGCAGCACCACAAGCGTGATAAAAATATAGGCGAGGTACGCCTGGATGCTGCCGGTCTGAATGAAGCTCAGCTGCCGTGCCACCTTGATCGCAAGGCTTGCGACAGGGCTGTACAGGTATTTTTCGAAGATCGGCTCGGTGTGATCTGCATAGGACATATCTTTACGTATGTAGGGCGATGCGGTAGGCCGGGCGACCAGCTCCTTGCTAGGTCGGTATATGGCGCTGAAGATCATGTTGATCGATTTGGAGTATGCAGTGCCGGTGTACTCATTGCGCGATGTTAGTGGGGTACCACAGTCCCAAGTGTCCCCATATACCATATTTTTCCGCCCGCCATAATACCTGGTTATCACAAATATAAGGGGCAAAAGGATGGCCAGTATAGCAGCGATCGCCAGCGGCGACATGCTGGAGAACGAATCGTCCGCCGGCTTCATTATAATGCCGAAGGACATCTTTGACGCCACGCTGATGCCGACAACAGGGGCAGTAATCTTATCGATCGCTGGGATGATATATACAGAGAGCACGCCCGCAAGCACGCAAAGGAGTGCTAGGGTCGCCATGCCTGCCAGCATCGTCCCCGGTACTTCCTTTGCTTCTGCCGCGTGTTCCGATCGAGGCGCCGCCAGAAAGGTGATGCCGTATGCCCGGACAAAGCATGCTGCAGCCAGCGCGCCCGTCAGGGCAAGCATGCCGATGGTCATGGGGAGGAGGATCTTGACCGCCATCTCCGGCACGTTAAACGATAGCAGCAGCGACTGGAAGATGAGCCATTCGCTGACGAAGCCGTTCAGCGGGGGTATCGCTGCTATTGATAGGGCGCCGATAAAGAAAAGCGCGCCCGTCCAAGGCATTCGCTTTATCAGGCCCCCCATCTTTTCAATGTTTTTTGTGTGGGCGGCGTGGGTGACTGCGCCGGCGCCCATGAACAGCAGCGCCTTGAATAGCGCATGGTTGAACGTGTGGAACAGCGTGGCGATGAGCGCCAGCGCCGCCAGGCCTTTCAATCCATAGCTCATGAATATCATTGAAACTCCCAGGCCGATCAGGATGATCCCCACGTTTTCCACGGTCGAGTAGGCGAGCAGACGCTTCATGTCGATCTCGTTCAACGCGTATAGCACTCCAAGCACGGCGGAGATCGAGGCCGCAAGCAGTACCAGCAGACCCCACCATGTATCGGCGACCCCCAGAAACTCGAAGACGCATTTGATCAGCATAAATATGGCCGTTTTGACCATCACGCCGGACATGAGCGCCGAGACATTGCTTGGGGCCGCGGGGTGGGCGTACGGCAGCCAAACATGCATGGGCATGATTCCCGCCTTGGTTCCGAAGCCAATCAGGAACAGCAGGAAAGCCAGGCTTTTCGACATGGGCGTCATCAATGCGCCCGCTCCCTGAAACGTGGAAAAATCAAACGAGGCCGTGGCGGTGAAAATAACCAGAAATCCGAGGGTAATAAACGCCGTGCCGATGTGGGTCATGACAATATACAGAAAACCTGCTGATACAGACTCGTTTCTGCGGTTCTCGTAGACTACCAGCAGATAAGACAGCAGCGACATGACCTCCCAAACAATCAGGAATATGATCGCGTTTCCCGCGGTGACGACCAGGATCATGGACAGCAGAAACAGGTTGAATACCGCTCCTAGCAGGCCGATGCTGTATCTTCCTTCGTATTCCCGGACGTAGCTTACTGAATAGATCGAGATCGCAAAGCCCACTACTGAGATGGCCATGACGAAAAATGCGCTGAGCCCGTCCATGGTAAACGACATGGTTAAAGAAAGGCCACCGATCTCTAACTGTGCCGGTAAGTCCAGATTGAGCGCTCCTCCTGCAAGGACGCTTCCTGCCAGGGCTATGCCTATCGCCGCCGCTATGGCTGCCATTCCGAACGATATGTGGGCGCAATATTTGCTTTTTCTTAATACTAAGGCGCCGGTAGCGCCGATCGCTGATACAAGGACGAGCGTGATGAACAGGGCTTCTTCAGTGTTCATATGCGTCGACCCCATATGATGGTTCGATCAACGATACGTGGATTGGCCTCGTTTTATAAGCCCACCTTGTGAATGCATAAATTGTGAGTGCATAAAAATCCATTGATAATCTTGGATTCTTCAAAAGTGGTTCTAACTGACAATCCACAAACTTTTTCGCAGAGGTTTGCAAGTACCCATCGCTTTATCATACCAGTCATGCCATCATCTCTCATGGGTTCAGGTAAGCAGTCTGTATATAGAATGTGCGCTCTATGATCACACTATATGATCACATTACGATAGTAACCATCCACCATGCCAAAATATCCTGCAATCTATAATATATCTTCTAACCGGTTTCCCGGTCTCTCATCCTATTGAGCCGGTTTCCCGGTCTCTCATCCCATGGAGCCTGAAAAAAGGTAGCTTTATACACACTGATCAGTTATTAATCTTGCGAGTATTCCGGTTTATAAACAGATTTGAAACGGCGCCGATTGATTTTATCGCATAATATACATAATAATCAAATGAAATTAATCATGGACGAGAAAATTTATATATGGTTGCACAGTGAAACGTAAAGCTAGAGGCGGTATATTTGAGTCAAACAGTAGTAGTATCACCGACAACTCGACATGAAGGACATGCCAAATTAGTCCTTGAAGTTGATGACAACGGGATCGTAACCCAGGGTAACTACCTGAGCACGACGCCCGTCAGAGGATTCGAAAAGTTTATAACCGGAAAGCCGATGGAGTTCGCAC
>Ga0187785_10000173_pt1 | contig 24485 bp, 26 predicted proteins | sample 0815_BV2_4_20_MG_FD_132466 | JGI IMG/M metagenome (GOLD analysis project Ga0187785, IMG submission 132466) | Tropical peat soil microbial communities from peatlands in Department of Meta, Colombia - 0815_BV2_4_20_MG | ecosystem: Environmental > Terrestrial > Soil > Wetlands > Peat | place...
CGATCCATAAAGGCGCCGGGATCCCCTTCATCGGCGTTGCAGATGAGGTACTTCGGAAAGTTCTGGGTTGCGCGGCAGAAGCCCCACTTCTGGCCGGTCGGGAACCCGGCGCCGCCTCTTCCGCGAATGCCCGAATCAGTTACCGTTTTAATCACTTCCTCGGGCGACATCTTCAGTGCCTTGTCCAGGCCCTCATATCCGCCGAGGGAAAGATAGTAGTCAAGATCGTTCAGGCAGACCACGCCGCAATTTCTTGTGGCCACTCTGAGCTGCCCTTTCAGCATGGGGAGCTCTTCGAAGGCAGGCAGCCCGTTCGACGGACCCATGACAGCCATGGCGATCTCATCAACCAGTTTGCCCTGTCCTATATGTTGTTCGACGATCTTGTCAGCAAGTTTAGGCGAAACGCGCTGGTAAACGACGCCCGGCTTTCCGGGCATGATCACTTCGATCATAGGTTCCGCATAACAAAGGCCCAGACAGCCAACTTCGGATATCTCGGCATCGATACTATGCTTGGACAGGCTCTCCTTGAACGCTGCCGCAACGTCTTCTGCGCCGGCGGCCCTCCCGCAGGTTGCCAATCCAACCCTGATAATCGGTCTGGCAGCTCCTGCTGCTTTATCTAATCGCTTCCGGGCTTCCGCCCGGAGTTCTTCGTAGTTCATCTTATCCTCCTAAGGATGAGGTCAGTAAACAGACTTATCCGAACCACCCTGCTACGGATGGTCTTTCAGTATCTTTGGAAGTTGCGAAACCTTGAGGTGTCCGTAGGTTTCGCCGTCAACGCGCATGGCAGGGGCAAGCGCGCAGCAGCCGATGCAGTTAACCGTGCGAAGCGTGAAGCGGTTATCCTTTGTAGTGCGGCCTGCATCCACCTGAAGTTCTTCTCTGAGCCGGTCGAGGAGTCTCTTGGAGCCTTTGACATGACAGGCCGTTCCGGAACATATCTCGATGATATGCCTGCCGACCGGAATCAGGCTGAAGGCATTGTAAAAAGTTGCCACCGCCAGTATATGCGATTCGGCTATTGAAAGCCTGCTTGAGAGATGAGTAAGCACGGGTTGAGGCAGGTATTTTAACTTATGGTTTATGTCCTGCAGTATCGATATTAGAGAGGTGCTGCTCCCCTGATAAGTTTCGAGGACCTCGTTCATGGCCTGAGCCCATTGCGGCTCAAGAACGGGCAACGCGGTTGGTATAGGGACCTGAATAACATTTCTTACAGGGCAGTTTCTGGTGCACTCTCCGCAGCCCGTGCATTTCGAACGGTCCACGGAGCGGGCCTTCTGCCGCAGGGTTGCCGTAAAATCACCTGCATCTCCTTTAAGCTGTACAAGCTCTGAGCAGGAGTGGACTTCTATATTCATATGACGGCCTACATCGACCATCTTGGGCGAGATCATACACATGGCGCAATCGCCCGTAGGGAATGTCTTGTCGAGCATCGACATGATGCCGCCTATGGAGGAATCCCTCTGCACAAGATGCACCTTGAAGCCGCTGTCAGCGAGATCGAGGGATGCTTGCATGCCGCCTATCCCGCCGCCTACAACCATAACCGAACCTTTTTTATTTGAAGGAGCTTTTTCGTTCATAGTAGTCCCAATCCTTTCAGAAGACCTGTTGCCTCTACGAAATGTCTGTCCAGCTGGAGCTTTGCAGCGTCGATTCCCATTGAAAGGCCGATCAGTTCTGTTATGAAATAGACAGGTAACCGTTCACTGATGCCGTATTTTGCCCCAGCCTTATCCTGATACGCGTCCATGTTCATCTGGCACATGGGGCAGGTGGTGACCAGGCAGTTTGCGCCACGTGATACAGCGTCTTTCAGTATGTTCGACATCAGCCTTATTGAGACGTCAGTATCATTTACTGAGGCCGAGGCGCCGCAGCAGTCTGTCTTGTAGTTCCAGTCCACCGCCTTTGCGCCGAGCGCCTCGCAGACAGTCTCCATGCCCTGAGGGTTTTCAACATTGTCTGAAATCTGGATATCTGCAGGATACCTAGTCTGAAGGCATCCGTAATAACAGGCCGGTTTCAGGCCTTCAAGCTTTTTTGAGACCTTTGAGCCGATCTCTCCCGATTTTGTTTTCTCAACGAGCAGGTCGAGAATGGAGAGGAGCTTGATCTTCCCCTGGATCTTCGCCGAGAGCTCCGAGTTGATCTTGTCCCTCAGGTCCAGGTCGGTCTGGAGGGCCTTTTGGGCGAGGACCGTGCGGCTGTAGCAGGAGGCGCATGGGATCATCATCTCAGCGTACCCGCTCGAATCCGCTATGCCCAGATTGCGTGCCGGCATGGCAATCGCCAGAAAATCGTTGGTCTTTGCTGCTGAGGTTGCTCCGCAGCAGTTCCAGTCACTGATCTCCTTCAGGTCGACCCCGAGCATGCCGAGTACATCCTTGCACTGGATGTCGTAAAGCGCAGAAGAGGCGTGGAGCGAACATCCCGGATAATAGGCTATTTCCATATAGTTACCTCGTTTATTCAGGCGGGTGTGGCCGCCTTCAAAGTCTTTGAAATCTATTTCTTTGCCTTTGCGAACAGTCTTTTGATTTCGCTAAGCCCTTTGATCTTGTCTATACCGAAATGCATTCTCTTTAGCTTGTTCATGGCTTTGGCAAGCTGCATCTGGTCTTTCAAATCATCGATTATCGACTTGAAACCTCCGCCCTTTTTAATCTCGTTCACTGCGGTCTTCATATCGTAGATGCCCATGAACTCCATCTCGTTCACCCTGCCGAAGTGAGACGTAGAAGTCAGGAAGGCACTGTGGAAATTCGCAATCTTTGCATTCATCGGTTCCGTATGTTGCTCCTTTACCATCTGCTTAAGCGTCTCAGTTATCCGTGCGGTGTGGATGTTGTTCGGGCAGCGGGTACCGCACGTATAGCAGGCCACGCACTTCCAGACAAGGAGATTGTTCAGGGCCTCTTCCCTGTCCCCCAAAAGCACCATGCGTATAAGCCGGTCAGGGGTAACTCCCGTATCTTCACCAACAGGGCAGCCTGCAGCGCATCTGCGGCATTGGTAGCATGCATTGAGGTTCTGGCCTGATCTGGCGGCAACCTCGTCCGCAAGGGAGCCGGCTGTTTTGATTTCGATATTTAAGGTCTGTGATGACATAATCTCATCTCCTCGCGAATTTCTGATTTAAATTCTGAGAAACAGAAAGCGGCTTGTACGACGACTTCAGACAGGCAGTACGGAGTATAATCGAAGTGGTTGCTGCATGTGATAATAATCGCCGGCTTTTCGCCATCCCAACCCTTTTAACTTTGTCAGTCCCGAACCGCTGGACGTTCCGCGTTAATAGTGTGCTGCATACCGTTGGTTTGCGACTGGCTCTGAAGGCATTTGCTTCCGAAATCTAATGCACTTAAAAATTATTCTAAAGCAGAGCCTAGAATTTCTGCAAGGTGCGCAGCTATTGCCGGTGCAGTGATATCGGGCCCATAACCGATACCCGCAGGTTCCTGCCAGTTGCGTTGACGACGGCAAGCCTAGAGCTGCGCCGGTTTAAAGGGCTTCAAAGGGCTGGTCGCCCTTAATTTATAATGTGACGGAGGTCACGCTTCCTTATCCATAAATAAAAAAATACAATAAACCGGAATGCTTATTAGGTGTTGATAACTGCCTCGCGGCTTGTCCCGGCTGGATGTCGTTGCTACACTTGAATTAGTCACCGGCAGTTATAGCCGAGGAGGTCATATGGCGAAGACGATGTGCATACGTGTTCAAAAGGAGTTTTGCGAGGAGTGCTCCCTGGCCCTCAGGCGTTTTATCGGCGGACAAGAGGGCATCGAGTCGATCGATGCATCTGAGGGGCAGATCGCCATATCGTATGACGAAGCATTGATAGATGCGGAGCGGCTTTTTGCTGCGGTTTGCGAAAATGTGGAGAGGCTAGGATACAAAATAATTACGCAAGGAGAGTCTATATGATCAGGCTGTTGGTGGTCGCGGTTTCAATCATGCTTGTGGCATCATGTGCAGTAGCCCCTGTCAGGGAAAGCGGGCTGAATCAGATAAAGCCCGGCGGCATTCACGAGGAGTGTGCAAGCGCTAAAAAGGGAGAGAAGATCATCTATTCCTTCTATGCCTCTCTGCCGGTCGACTTCAATGTGCATTATCATGCAGGAGAAAAAATTTATTATCCGTTCGAGAGAAAGGGCGTGACGCTCGATAATGGAACTTATGTCGCCGATCACGAGAATGTCTACTGTCTTATGTGGACTAACAACAATAAGGAACAGGCGACAGTGAATTACAAGTACGAAATCCAGCCTGTTGTCAGGATGTCAACGACGCCGGCGATCAACCGGCCGGAGCAGCAGATGGCCCCCGCACGGCCCGGATATTAACGGTTTCTGATTCGGACCAATCAGGCGCTGATGGTTCCCCCGCCCAGGACGGTGTCTCCGTAATAAAAGACGGCGCTCTGTCCCGGAGTCGGCGCCCATTGTGGTTCGTCGAATTCCACCTCTACGGTCCCGTTTTCAAGGATATGCAGGCAGGCTGCTTCGTCCTGCATTGTGGACCGCACTTTGACGCTTGCCTTAAAATGAGGCTCGGCTGGGCTTACGAGCCAGTTCAGATTCCCGACCGTGAATCGTTTCATCCGGGCCATTTCGCGAGGCCCGATATAAATAGAATTGGTTGACGGATCTATCTTTACGACATAAACCGGCTTTCCGGTTGCCGGCAGCCGCTTTCTCTGTCCGATAGTATATAAAAATATTCCGTTGTGGTGTCCGATCTCTTTGCCGCTTTCAATATCCACGACCGGACCGTTCTCCGCCTTCGCCAGTCCTTTCAGGAATGCCGTGTAGTTCCCCTCTTCGACAAAACATATCTCCTGGCTTTCCTCTCGCTTTGCTGCGTGCAAATCCAGGGTCTGCGCCATTTGACGTACCGTTTGCTTTGTTTTCTCTCCGAGAGGCAGCAGAAGTCGCATAAGGATTTTGTTTTCGAGCGCATAGAGCACGTACGACTGGTCCTTGCCGGAATCAGCGCCTTTGAGCAGACGCGCGCTGCCTTCCGAACATTGCACCCGTGCGTAATGCCCCGTTGCTATTAAATCGAAATGCCTTTCGTCTGCGGCTTTTATGAGCGAAGGGAACTTGACGAACCGGTTGCACAGTATGCAAGGGTTGGGAGTGATCCCTCTGGAGTATGCCTCAACGAACGGCTTTATGACTTTCTCTGAGAAGAGGTCTCTCGCATCGATAATGCTGTGCTCAATGCCTATTTCCTTTGCCGTCTGCGCAGCGTTGACAGTTGATTCGAATGAGCAGCATGGGGCTTTGCCGATCTGCAGGCGTGACCGAGGGTCGAAGAGTATCAGGCTGACACCGGCCACTTCGTATCCCTGCTCTTTTAAGAGATAAGCTGATACGGACGAGTCCACGCCTCCGCTCAGTCCGACAACGACTTTTTTGCCCATCTATTATTGTGACAGACGGAAAGGGGGCTGAGCAAGGATCTACGGGCTCTTCCTGCTTATCAGCACAATGGTGCTCCGCGGGTTTGCCAGATATGTTCCAGACGGGTCTATGACGATTTCTTTGCCGACATCGAGGAAATCATCGCCGCTTTTCAAACTTGTGTCTATAATTCTGAACCATTTCCTGCTGTCCAGCAACGGCAACTGTATATTCTGCGGCCTGAAGTCCGCATTGAGAATCAGGAAGAGCTGATAATCGCCGGCCGCTGATTTCGCCTCTGCGTCAAGCATGTAGCATAGTGTGCGGGCTTCAGCATCGTCCCACTGAGGCCTGCTCCCGTCGGGCGCGAACCATGACACGTCGGGAATGCAATCCCCATCGTTATCAGCGCCGGTCAGAAATTTCCTACCCTGAAGCACAGGATATTTTTGGGTGAATTTGATCGCCTTGCTGAAAAAATCGGCGATATCGCTGTTTAGGCGGACCTTGTTCCAGTCGAACCAGCTGATCTCGTTATCCTGGCAGTAGGCGTTATTGTTGCCTCTCTGGGACCTCATGAATTCGTCACCGCCAAGGATCATCGGGGTGCCTGCAGAAAAAAGGAGCAGGCATGCATAGTTTTTTGCCAGCTGTTTTCTTAGTGCGATAACGCCGGCGTCGTCTGTCACACCTTCAACGCCGCAGTTCCACGAGTTGTTATCGTTTGAGCCGTCATTGTTGCCTTCGAGATTGGCATCGTTGTGTTTGCCGTCGTAGGATACAAGATCATTCAGGGTGAAGCCGTCGTGACAGGTAATGAAATTGACGCTGTTGTAAGCCGACCTGCCGTCGTCGCCGTAAAGGTCCGCCGAGCCGGTCAAACGCCAGCCCAGCTCCCTCAGCTGCCCCGAGTCACCCTTGCCGAATTTTCGCATGCAATCCCTGAATTTTCCATTCCATTCTGACCAGTCAACAGGGAAATTGCCGACCTGATAAGTGCCGAGGTCCCATGGCTCGGCGATCAGCTTCGTCCTGGTCAGCACAGGGTCCTGGGATACCGCATCGAAAAAAGACGCAGAGCTGCGGAAGCCGCCGAACTCTCTGCCAAGCACCGACGCGAGGTCGAACCTGAACCCATCGACATGCATCAGCTCAACCCAGTACCTGAGCGAATCCAGCACGAAGCGGATCACATGGCTCTTTTCAAAATTCACGCTGTTGCCGCAGCCGGTAAAATTCATGTAGTAACGGAGCGGGTCTGCAGTCGTTCCTGTCAGACTGTAATAAGTCGGATTGTCGATTCCCTTGAAACAGATCATGGGCCCCATCTCGTTGCCTTCACCGGTATGGTTGAATACAACATCCAATATCACTTCGATCCCGGCCTTGTGCAGCTCGCGTACAAGCGTCCTGAATTCATTCACCTGACAGCCTGGAAATTTCTGTGACGAATATGACGATTCAGGGGCGAAAAACCCGATTGTGTTATAGCCCCAGTAGTTGGTCAAACCCCTGTTGATCAGGAAGTCATCGACATAGAACTCATGTATCGGCAGGAGCTCCACGGCATTAATCCCCAGCTTTTTCAGATGGGGTATCTTTTCGATAAATCCAAGATATGTTCCGGGATTGCGAACCCCTGAAGAGGAGTGCGCGGTGAAACCTTTGAGATGGACTTCGTAAATAACTAATTCCTCCAGGGCCGTGTAAGAGGGAGAATCTCCCTGCCAGTCGAAATTGTCATCGATGACGATCGATTTGGGTACTGCCGCCGTATTGTCGCGGACATCGAGCGAAAAGTCTCTGGCAGAAGACTGAGCATCATAGGGCAGGAGAAGATTGTCCGTATTCCTGAACTTGCCGGTAAGGGCTTTTGCGCAGGGGTCCATAAGCAGCTTGTGTTCATTAAACCGCATACCCTTTGAAGGGTCAAAATCGCCCCTGACTTTGTATCCGTAGAGCTGCCCGGCCTTAAGCCCGTGAACGAAGTTGTGCCAGATATATTTGGTGCGGTTTTCCAACCGTATTATATCTGTAGGATCGGAGTCCGCCCTGTCGAACAGCAGGAGAAAGACATCACGCGCATTCTGCGAATAGACGGCAAAGTTCACGCCGTCCGCCGAAAGAGACGCGCCGAGCGGATAGAACAACCCTTTCGATATGTTTTTGTCCGTGCGGTGCTTCAGCTCGTATGCCATGGCCTGTCTCCTTTGCTGGTCGAGGGTTATCGGTAAGCAGCAATGATCGTACCGATAAGTATATCAATAGATGCATAATGCCGCTATCTCAAACTGTTATTGCCCGCACGACAAATTCATATATTTGGATTAGCCATCTGTTATGCTTTATAATTATGCCTATGATTGATCTTCACTCACATACGGTGTTCAGCGATGGAGTGCTTATCCCTGCCGAGCTTGCGCGCAGGGCGGTGGCAACGGGCTATGAAGCTTTGGCTATTACAGACCATATGGACCACTCCAACATCGACTTGATCATACCCAGGATTGTGAAGGCGGTCAATGCCCTCAGGGGGCATATGCCAATTACATTATTGCCGGGCGCGGAAATAACCCATGTGCCGCCTGCGTTAATACCCGACCTTGTCAAAGAAGCCAGAAGACTTGGCGCAAGGATTGTCATTGTTCATGGTGAAACCATTGTCGAACCTGTAGTGAAAGGTACGAACCGCGCTGCTATCGAAGCTGGTGTCGATATTCTTGCGCATCCGGGGCTTATCAGCGAAGACGACCTTCTCTTTGCGAGAGAAAAGAGTATTACCCTTGAAATAACGGCGCGGAAGGGCCACAGTATTTCGAACGGTCATGTTGCACAGTCGGCCATGCGCCTTGGGATTCCGCTGACTATCAACACTGACGCGCACGAGCCGTCGAATCTGATCAGCCTTGAAACTGCCCGGAGGATTCTGCTCTCGGCCGGAATCTGCCCCGACAAGCTGCAAGCGATATTCTCACATGCAAGAAATCTTGTTACAAAAGCCATTGGAGGAATGTAATGCCGAAGGTCATCAAAAAGCGCATGAGTAGACACGAAGGCCCTGAGGAAGGTCTTCAGGAAACCGTTGAAGACATACGGGCAAGACTGAAGGAGCGCCAGAAGGTTCTGGTCAAAGGGCTTGCGGTGTTTCTTGTCGTGCTGATAGCGATCAGCGGCTTTTATGTCTACACCAGATCGCAGGCGGCAAAGGTGTTCGATCTGCAGAGGAAGGCATACGCTCTTTTTTATAACGAAGCTGCGGCCCAGGCTTCAAGTGGCGGAGACAATTATAAGAAGGCCCTCGATCTCTTTACTCAGGCATACGATATAAAGAAGAGAGCAGACATCCTGCTGTATATTGCATATTGTCAGTACGAGCTTGGAAATTATGACGATTCGATCAAGTCTTTGAAAGAATTGACTGGAAAATATTCCGATCAGAGGATAACGCCGCTTGCATATTATAAAATGGCGGAAGCCTATCTGAAGAAAGGCGACAGCGCGTCAGCTCTTGCGACGCTGAAGGATCTCTCGAATATCAAGGATGCAATGTTCAGGGATATGGCCCTTATGGAAAGCGCCAAGATACTGGAGTCTCAGGGAAAGACGGAAGAGGCCAAGGCCATGTACAAAGAATTGGTGTCGAAGTTTCCGGCTTCCGCATTTGCAGCCGAAGCAAAAACTAAGGCCGGAGAATAAATTAAGCCTTTCGGGTTTTGGCTTTGGTGCGCGTCTTGCCTTTGGCGACCCTGTCAGATTTCGACTTGGAGCCTTTCCTGGCCAGCCTCGAATGCTGGCTGCCGTGACCACGGCCCTTTTTTGAAGACTTCAAGGCAACCTTGGAAGCTCTGGAAACCTTTCTGGCCGTCATTTTGTCATCGATGTCGGCAACGTATTTGCCCCGTGGCGGCAGCTTGATCTTCTCCCCTGCAGAAAGTCTTTCTATCCCGGCCAGAGAGTTTAGCGCCAGCACTGTGCTTACAGGCACGCCGCTTCTGGAGGCGATCTTCTTTAGTGTTTCATGCTTCCGAACCGTATAAGTTTCGTAACTGAAAAGCTTCTCGTCCGGAACCTTGGCCAGGTTTTCAATAAAGGCATCGGCTGTATCGACAGGCAGACGCAGAAGATACTCTATCGTGTTTGGCGGCGTGCTCCATCTCCGGAGTTCAGGGTTTAGTTCGCGTATCTCATTGACGCTGGTCCCGGCGCATTTCGCGATTATCTCCAGGTCGACGGGTACATACAGGACCACCTCGTCATATTCTAGAGGCTCATGATAGGTTAAGTCGCGAAAGCCGTACTCCTCCGGCGTATTGGCTATAATTGCTGCGGCAATATATCTTGGCACATAATCCTTGGTCTCCTGTCTGATCTGCTGGGTGTCCAAGAGTGACCAGAAATCTTCCGAGTCGGTCCTCTTCAGCGCCTTTGAGATCTTTCCTTCTCCGGCATTGTATGCGGCAAGGGCAAGGCTCCATGAGCCGAACATGTCGTGCAGGTCCTTAAGGTAATCGGCTGCGGCAGCCGTTGATTTGACAGGGTCTTTCCTCTCGTCTCTCCACCAATCTATCACCAGGCCGTATCTCTTCGCCGTGCCGGCGATGAACTGCCATGGGCCTGCGGCCCGCGCCGGCGAGTATGCCTTTGTGCTGAATCCGCTCTCGACTATCGGAAGGAAGACCAGGTCTTCCGGCAGGTTCTTTTCCCGCAGGATATTCTTCATGATTTCGATGTATCTCGCAGACCGCTCCAGCCAGACAGAAAACCGCTTCTTTAAGTTGGTTGTGTAAAGACTGAAGCTTTTCTCGATGGCCTGGTTGGCTTTCTTATCCGAGGGCGATAACGAAATCGAGAGGGGCGGAGTTATGGTCGGGGAGGCGTTCTGTTCAGTAGAGGCGGGTGGCGTGTTTCCCTGATTCGGGAGCGCCGGAGGGTGCTCAGATGCCTTGGGTTCAGGAGGTGCTGCTGCCGGCACAACAGGAGAGTCGACGGCAACAGGCTGCATTGAGCCTTGGTGTTCTCGCACTGCTTCCTGCTGAGGCGCCTCAATGACAACTGCGGCTTCCGGTGCCTTGGCTACGATATCGGACGCCCCACTTGTCGTGCAGAAGGCCGACTGGGCGACGTATAGTGAAAAGAGGAAAAAGAGGACAGCCCCTGCTAAGCCTGTATATACTCTCATACCATATTAGAAACCATCTACGGACGCATTGTCAAGGGTAGCGGTCACCTGCCGCCTGTGACTTTTGATCCCGCCGGTTAGTCGGACATCCTAGCCGCCTATTTTCGACATCGGCTTCAGGTGGACGAAGCTCTTCTCCTGCGATATTGTATGACTGCTAGGCTTGATCTCTACGGCTAATCTCAGGAGCCTCTCTATCTCCTCATCCGGTGCGCTGGAACGCAAAGCAGATTTCAGATCGATCTCGGTCTCCGAGAAAAGGCAAGGCCGCAGTTTGCCGTCTGAGGTCAATCTCAACCGGTTGCATGAACTGCAAAAATGGTGTGTCAGGGCGCTGATGAAGCCTATTACTCCAGGCGCGCCGTCAAACCTGAAATATCGGGCCGGACCGTTTCTGCGGACCTTCAGCGGCACCAAAGGAGCTATTGTTTCCACGCGGTTCCTGATATCTCCGGAAGAGATGTATTTATCTTCGCTCCAGAATTCAGTCGCGCCTATCGGCATGAATTCGATGAATCTTACATGGGCAGGGCGTTTCAGGGTCATCATAGCAAAATCCACGATCTCGTCGTCGTTGAATCCGCGAATCGGCACCATGTTTATCTTTACCGGATAAAGGCCTGCGCTTTCAGCAGCAGCAATGCCCTCCAGGATATCGTTAAGGTCGCCACCCCTCGTAATTTCCCTGTACCGATCGGGACGGAGAGAGTCCAGGCTTACATTTACCCTCTTAAGGCCGGCAGCGGCAAGAGGCGCCGCAAGGCCTTTCAGCAGTAAGCCGTTTGTCGTCAGACTTATGTCTTCTATCCCTTTGATGCGGGCAATGGATGATATGAGATAAGGCAGGTTCCGGCGTATCAGCGGCTCGCCGCCGGTCAACCTGATCTTCTTCACACCCAGATCTGCGGCTATCCTGACTATGCGGATTATCTCCTCGTATCTGAGTATGTCGGAGTGACCGATCGGTTTGACGCCGCCTTTTGGCATGCAGTAGATGCATCTGAGATTGCAGCGGTCTATGATCGAGATGCGCATGTAGTCGATCACGCGCTCGTATCTGTCACGAATTTCTTTCATACAATATTATCGCGTCAGGGCAGCAGATTTGACAATACCCAGCCGCAAATGGAGAAACGATGTGCTAATTCTTCTTTTTGGATTTGGATGCCGGTGTTTTTGCCGATGACAGCTTTTTCAGCTTTTCCCGGGCCTGTTCAGCTTCATTCGACTTGGGGTATTTTTCGATGAGGCTTTCGAGGATCACTTTGCCGGTCTTCTTATCCCCAAGTGCCAGGAATGAATAACCCTGCTTGAGCATGGCCCCCTTTACTTTCTCGTGGTTGGGGTATTTCTTCAGATAGTCTTCATAAGCAAGTATGGCATCTTCATATTTCTTTTCGGCGTAATAGGACTCGCCTATCCAGAAGAAGGAATTCGGCGTCAAATTTTCCTTTGGATATTCCTTGTTAAAGCGCTCGAACTTTTTGCGGGCATCTGCATATTTTTTCCCCTTATAAGCTATATGCGCTTCGTCGTAGAGTTTTGCAGCATTGTCGGGAGCCTTCGTTTCTGCTGCTTTGGCCGGCGGTGCTGTAGCTTCAACAGCCGGTTTCGCCGTATCGTTGTTTTCGGATGCGGCTTTGGGCTTGCCGTCCCTCAGCTGATTTTCAAGTGCAGTTATCCGCGCCTTCTGCAGTTCCACCTCCGAGGTGAGGTCCTTGATCGATTTGTCCATGAAGTATTTGTTCTCATCGAAACGGCCCCTGAGCGCCTGCAGCTCTTTTGAGTAATCGCTTGTCTGCGAAAGGATATTGGACTGACTTTCCTTGATGGCTGTAAGGCTGTTAACGTCACGCTGCATGGTCGCGATTTGCTCCTTCATGCGCGTCAGTTCTCTGTCGCGGTTGGTAGACATCGCCTGGTTCTGAGCGAGATTCGACCTCATTGAATCCATATCCGAATCAGTAACACAGCCTGCAGTTGCAATGCCCGCCAGCAGCAACATAGGAAGAAGGGAGCGACGAAGCGCTCCGCGATACGCACAGAATCCCAGCCCGTTTGTCGCCGTTCCCCTCTTCCTTGTAAGCATTATTAACGACCTCCCTCAGTCAGGACGAAATGATCTCTCCTGTTCTTTGCCCAGCATTCCTCTGTGCCCTCGCTGCAAATCGGTTTTTCCTTGCCGTAGCTGATAGTATCGATCCTGGCAGACGGTATGCCGAGCGAGATCAGGTATTGCTTTGCGGCATTGGCCCTTTTATCGCCAAGGGCCAGGTTATATTCCTTTGTGCCTCTCTCGTCGCAGTTGCCTTCGATGAGCACCTTGGCATTCGATTTGCTCATTATGCCGGCCACGCCCTTCAGAACTGTCATAGCCTCATCGTTAAGGTCATACTTGTCGAAGGCAAAATAGATATCGTTGACCTTTGCCCCCAGTTCCTTCAGCGATCCCGTTACGCCTTCCTCTTTAGCTGAGGACGCCTGTTTTTCAGTTACGGACTCAGGCTGTTGCATAGACTCAGACGGCTTGGTTACAGGCTGCTCCGGCGGGGCCGCGACCTGTCTCTGGCTACATGCCACCAATGAAACAAAGACGAACAGCACAGCAAAGATCAGCAGCAATCTCCTCATAGCACATACCTCCAAAATAGATATTAGGTTCGTTAACAGCTAATTTAACAAATATCGATGTTCAATGCAAACCTGTTTTGGAATGAAGAAATAAAAGCTACAGACAAATAGATTTACAGAAGTTTTACGGGACTTCGCTCTCTTCCCATCTGATCTCGTCAACGCAATCTAAGCTGCCTAGTTTTCCCGTTACTTCATCAAACCTGATCGGCTCCCTGTGGGAAATACGCATGCGGAAGGTAATCTTTCCAGCTTTAAGGTCGTTTGCGTAGTTGATGAAGTGAATGGTCAGATGAGTGTATTCGGACAGGATTGCTTTTATACTGTCCAGCGGGCTTGGGGTGCTGCAGCAGACAACAGTCAGAATGAGGAATTCAGTGCGCGGCAACATTGTCTTGATTCTGCGAAGACCATAGAGATAGAAGAGACTGAAAAAGGTTGTGAAGATTGCGGGAACGATATATCCCGCCCCTATTGAGAGGCCGACACCTGTCACAAGCCAGAGGCCTGCTGCAGTGGTCAGGCCTCTGATCGATCCCCTGCCCTTGATTATTGCTCCCGCACCCAGGAACCCCATGCTTGCTATGGCATATGAAGCTATCCTGCCGGGGTCGAGACGGACGACTGAATCCGCGACGCCGACGTGACGAAACAGCGCTTCCATGTTAAGTGAGAGCTGCATCATCAGACAGGCGCCTATACAGACAAGTATGTTCGTCCTCAGTCCGGCTGCCTGGCCGTGGGATTCCCGCTCAAACCCTATGGCGCCGCCGGCGAGAGTCGCAAGCGCAAGCTTTACCAGGTCGTCGAGATACACGGACTCCATGACAGCTATTGTATCATTACTTGCCTAAAAAAAGTGGATTGAAAGAAACCGGACGGGAACTCCCGCCCGGTCTAAATACAGGCTATTTTGTGATCATTTCAATGAGGGCGTCTGCCTCGCGGTAGCCGGATACTATTCTGCCGTCAGGAAGTATAAGGGCCGGTGTGCCGTTGATGCCGAGTTCGCCGGCCAGTTTCTTGGTATCTTCGATGGCCTTGGTGTCGCAATCGGCCTTTTCGATCGGCTTGCCCTCGAAGTTGTCTTCAAGCAGCTGCATCGACTTCTTGCACATAATCGCTTTGGCTTTCCATTCAGCGTCTTTATGCATCGGCAGCGGTAACAGCTTGATAAAGAATGCTATGTCCTTTCTCTTTTCGACAACTTTCTTGATTTCAGCATGAAGCTTCGAGCAATAAGGACAGTCAGGGTCACTGAATACCACGACCTTGTATTTTGCATCTTTGTCTCCGAGCACAAGGGAATCTGTCAGCGGTATCTTAGAGACGTCGACCTTGTTGAGCCGATCAAAGCTTTCCTGGGTAAGGTTTTTCTTTTCCTTTATATTTATGATTGCCCCGCTGAAGAAGTTCTTCTTCGAGTAGTCTAAATAGACAATACCCTTGCGGCCGCCCGCCTGGAGCAGCACCTCCCAGAGGCCTTTTACCGGCGCCTGGGTTACACTTATTATTGTCGCGTCCGGGATCATGTCCTTGAGAATTGCGGCGGCTTCGTCATTCTTAAGGACATGGCATTTTGCGCAATCGTGCGCTTTAAGGTCATGATCTTTTTCGGATAAAGCACAGGCCTGAGAAGCGAAAACAAGCACTGCCAGAACAATTGTACAGAATATTTTGCGCATCAAGCACCTCCATTGTTTTAAAACCCGCATCGTTAAAAGCATAGCATACTTGCAGATGCACCGGCAAAAGGCGGCAGTGCGGCTGTCTTGCTATTCCGTGTCTGTACGACGAATCCGATTGTCGAGATCGGTCAGGCCGCCTCCCATAAGCGCGTCTACCAGAAGGCTGGATATCTCTCTCTTCAGCTTGTCCGGAGACAGCCGCAGTGCCGCCCTGAGCGGTGGAACGGCCTGAGCCCATCGTCCCATATTCAGGTAAGATCTGCCGAGAAGAAGGTAGGCATCTGCGAAATCGGGCTCCAGTTCCGTCGCCTTCTCAAAATGGGGGATTGCCGCTTCATACTGGCCGCGATTAAAAAAAACCATGCCCCGGTCGAATTCGTCCTGTGCGCTGTAGATCCCGAACAGCGCGCATGAGGAAATCAAGGCCGCCATGCAACCCAATAAGACCGTCCGTAATATGGAATTCATATTCTGTCCTTTCTGCGCTGAGTTGTTAGCTGACTGTTGTAAAAGTTTAGTCGCTTAGTCAACGGGTGTCAACATTTTTTTGAGAGTATTGTGTATATGCCGCCAACACATGGCGGAAGATTTTTATTGACAACAATATCACTTTTACCTTAAAATCGAAAGCTTAGGGAGCGAATGCTTCCTTCAATTCTTCACTGAGGGGGGGTAAGAAATTGTATGCTTTAGGTACCCATCTATTGGTAGAGTTGAGGGACTGTAATCCTGAGATTCTCAAGGACCTTAACAAGGTCAAAGGCGCTTTGGTCGCCGCAGCGAAAGTGGCCAAGGCAACTATTATCGATGTGTCATTCCATGAATTCAATCCATTCGGGATAAGCGGAATGGTGGTCATCGCCGAATCACATCTCTCCATCCACACCTGGCCCGAATATTCCTACGCCGCCGTCGATATCTTTACCTGTGGAGACATCATCAAACCGGAAGTGGCTGCTCAATTTCTGATCGGACAATTCGAGAGCAAGACACCTTCTATCGTTGAGATGAAGCGGGGAATCCTTTCGATAACTAACGAAAAGCTTCCCCACAAGGTAAGTGATGAGGCAGTCGAGATGGTTTGCTGAAAGTACGGATCGACGGCCGGGGCGATTGAATCGCCCCGGCAATAATTCAGGCGGCAAAACTACTTCTGCTGCATAGCCTTCCACTCCTCAATGACTGCTTTGCACTCTGGAGAGGCCGCCGCCAGATTCTCGGGCTTGCTTACGCATGCCCTTCTCCCGCCGCCGCCTGCTTTTACGTCGGCGCATGGACCGCCCGGAGCAATCATTGCCGCGCAGTCTTTTTCAAATTTTGCCTTGTTGGATGCGTCATCCGCCGCAAATGCGCTGATACTGAAAAGCAGGAATGGAACCAAAACCAATAACTTTTTCATTGTTAGCCTCCTGAGTCAGGGATTCCCCGGAAGTGTTTTCCAGGTCTATGGAAATGCGGCGAGGCCGCCTTTCATAGTTTGGATTGCTTTTACAGCGACAGTCTTGATTTGTCTGTTCAGCGAGAGCATTTTGCCGGATTGCCGGCGAATAAAACCCAGTTAAATGGATATCACTACTTGAGTGAGTATAAACTTAATAGACAACATACTACCAGATTGCGAAAAAATGATCAATAGAAAAAGCACTGACCGGGTTGTCGGCATGATGCAATTGAAGGACACGTTTGTGGCGAAAGAAGCTATGTATTCAGCGTTCTAAAAGGTATGCGGAACAGAAGATTTGTGCGGCTGCGCTTTACTATTGCTTAGAACATCCCGACCACTTTGTCACTCCCGGCCATTATGTCTACAAAATCTTCATAACTGACCCGCTTCATGCCTTTGCCGGTCGAGTATTCTCCTAATCCCCTTAACATCAGATCTTCTTCAAGGACATATACCGGCCCACCGAAATCCACTGGCATCCCGCTGCTGACAAAATAGACGCCATTTTGCAAGAGCATCATTGCGGTGGCCATCTCTCTGGCAAGGGCCACTCCCCTTTTACCTTCGGTTGTATCTGGAGCACTCTTGATAATCACGAGCATAAAACCTCCTAAAATATAAATGTTGTCCCGGCTTCTTTGATCAAGAGGGCTATTTCGGCGGTTTCTGCTACCTTGATCCCCTCTGCGAGATCGGCGGGATTCAGGAAAATGTGCATCAAAGATCCTTTATCAGCGTAGACATCGACTCCCATATCAATGCACGTAGCAAGCGTATCCTCAAGATTTGTAAAGTCTGTATCACCCATAGACTGACCTTTTTTTGCCAAAAGAACGCCTGAGTCGAGCAGGATCAGAGATGTCTTGATGTCATCAGCCGCTGCGCCAAGCGCGTGTCGCACGGCCTCTGCTGCGCTTATGTCTCCATACGGGGCCTTTCTGACAATCATTGCTATATTTTCCATGCGCTCTCCCGTCAACCCAAGTTTAGCCAGACGTCGGCATCCGACATCGTTTTGAACAGGCCCTTCAGCGACCCAACCTCTGTACCTTCGAGATAGTTGTCTCTCGCCGCACGGCGAAAGTTCACGCAGCCCCCTCAGAGATATATCTTTAGCCCTCTGCTCATAAGTTCCGTGAATTTCTCCTCTGCATTTAAAATGCCTTTTGCCTTTTGATTTTTAAGGAAGCAATAGACACCGTCACCGGATGCGATCAGATTTACCGAGTGCCCCTTGCCCAGAGCTGCTTCGGCTATCCTGACTGCTGTGAGGGTATTTTCAGAGTGGTAGGGGGCTGTTGAAAGAAATATCGTAAATGTCCTGGCCATGAATGAAGGGCCTCCTTCCGTGAATATGTCAAAAAAGCGTTAGACAAAAAACTACAAACCATTACAGCTCAAGACTGATTGCAGCCAGTGCAGGACTTAAGCTGGATCGGAGTCCTTTGCGCTGTCGAGCATTTGCCTGATTTTATAAAGCAAATCTTTTGGCCCCGCTGGTTTGGCGATGAAATCCACTTGTTCCTTAAGCAGAAGGTCCTTGTCCAGCCTGTCATCGGTATACCCGCTGGCAAAAAGGAACATCGCATCGGTGCCGGCCTTTCTGATTGCTTCATAAACTTCTCTGCCGCTCTTCCTGGGCATTATCATATCAAGCATTATGAGCCTGATTTTATCCCTATTCTCAGCGAAAAGTCTGATGGCTTCGTCGCCGTCTTTAGCTGAAATTACATTGTACCCTTGCTGAGAAAGCACAATCTGGTAAAGCCTTCTCACCTTGTCGTCGTCTTCGGCAACGAGTATTGTTTCGCTGCCGCCGGAGGGCGACACATCATTGACGACCTTTGCGGCGGCCTCGCGGCTTTCAGTCAGCGGCAGATATATTTTAAAGGTTGTGCCGCGGCCTGATTCGCTCTCGACTTCGATCTGGCCGCCGAGCTGATTGACAATGCCGTATACTATTGCAAGCCCGAGACCAGTGCCCTTTCCCGGTGTTTTTGTGGTGAAAAAAGGATCGAATATTCTTGAGGCGGTATCCGGGGCCATGCCGATCCCATTGTCGGTTGCCATAATTAAAGCATGGGGGACCTCTTCCCAATTGTTGTGGTCCATTGTTATCGGATCGCGGACGGAGATACGTGAACTCAGGGTAAAGCGGCCTCCCTTTGGCATTGCGTCACGAGCATTTGTAGCGAGATTCATCAAAACCTGATCTATTTGCGAAGCATCGACCAGGCATGGCAGTTCTTCATCAGACAGATCAAGGACGACCTCGATGTCCTCGCCTATAACCCTGGACAGCAGTTTGACCGATTTTCTGATCAGGTAATTGATGTCCCACGGCAGGAGGTTTATCAGCTGTTTTCGGCTGAATACCAGCAGGCTGTTAGTAAGCTCTGAAGCCCTGTTTGCCGCCTCCAATATCTGTTGCATGTCGGCCTGAAGAGGATTGTCGCGGCCCAGCTTGGTCTGGACAAGATATCCATATCCGGCAATTGCCGACAGGATATTGTTGAAGTCATGGGCTATGCCGCCTGCGAGCTGGCCGACTGCCTCCATCTTCTGGGCCTGCAGCAGCTGCTGTTCCAGCCTGCGCTGCTCGGTGAGATCGCTGAAAATCGTCAGAAATTTATCTCCCATGCCGGCGGCAGAAACATGTACTATTCGAACAGAGCCGTCCTTGCAGGTTGTGCGGGCTTCCAGCCCTGTGCCGAGCCTCTGTTTGCGGTCGGCAGTTCCGAGGATGGACTGCCAATGATGTTGAATATATCTGCGGTAGATTGCATCAGGATAAGCATGAGCAAACCAGTCCTGCATTCCCGGGATATCCTCCAATGTGTATCCAAAGACTTCCCTGAACTTGGGGTTTATGTATTCGATAGCGCCGTCTGCAGCAATGATGCCGATAGCAACAGGCGAAGACTCTACTACCTGCCGGAAACGCGTCTCGCTTTTGCGTAGCGATTCTTCGGCAAAAGCCCTTGAAAGCGCAACAGCCAGGTATCCGGACAATCGCTCCCATAGGGTAATATCTTCATTCGTAAACATCCCGCGCCGCCTGTCGTTCAGCTGCAGGAGCCCCAATCGGCGGCTGCCTGCAGAAAGCGGTATCAACGCCACCGATTCGTACCCCTCGCCATTGCATCTGTTTCGTGTCCGGGCCTGCCGGTCGGACTCGGTTGTGCTTGCGAGCAGTTCGGTTGTGCTGTTTGTCCAGAAGCTGCCGTACGGAGTAAAAAATGGCTTTGATGGGTCGGTGCGACCGCAGATAATGTTTCCGCACATGCAGGCCAGTACCGGGCTGCCTGTCGTGTCTCTTTCGATTTGGCCCAGGGCGTTCTTTAAGCAGAGTGAATTCTCGGCCAGGAGAAACTCTTCCGCGAAGCCGCGTGTTTCAAAGTACGGATAATCTCCATTGTCGCACAAGCGGATGCCCACCGCCTCGCACCTGGAATATCTCTGAAAAAATGAAGCTGCGTTCTCCACGAGGTTCCTGATTCCGGTGCTGGTGTTGATAAGTTGCAGGAAATCTACAGCGAATGTGTGCTCCCATTCCTCGGTCGCGCGCGCAATAACTACATCAGAACGTTTGCGTTCGATTGCGTAACGTATGGAACGCATAATAATAGAGCTGCCCGCCTGACCTTTGACCAGATAGTCCTGAGCCCCGGAGTGAATTGCTTCCAAAGCCAGCTGCTCGTCTGCAAGTCCGGTTAATATCACCACCGGCAGTTCGGAGTTGCGCTGCAGACTCCGAAGCGTTTCAATCCCGCTGCTGTCGGGAAGCCCCAGGTCCAGAAGAATGGCGTCGAAAGATTCCTCGCCCAGCATACTGATCCCGGCTGAAAGACGCTCAGCTACCTTGATGTTGTAGCCGGGGCCCGCGCTGTCCAGCATATCAATCAACAATTCGCAATCGTCGGGGTTGTCTTCAATAAGGAGAACCTTCAGCGCGGAACCGGTCATCGAAAATACAGTCATGCCAACCGCTCCTCAACATGCAATGGTGGCCTGCGATTATACTACCCCAATTGTAGTATGCTGCACACCAAAAGTAAAGACGGGGCAGAAACTTTGTAATGCCGATTCTATTGTTTGTCGCTCAGGGCCGAGATGCCGGGCAGGTCCTTTCCCTCTAGCAGCTGGAGCGACGCTCCACCTCCCGTTGAGATGAAGGTGATAGCATCGCTGACACCGGCTTTATGGACAGCATAGTCCGTATCGCCTCCACCTACTATAGTAAGTGCATAAGCATCAGCGACTGAATGAGCGATTGCATAAGTTCCGCGCGAAAAGGCGTCAATTTCGAATACGCCCATGGGACCGTTCCAGATGATTGTCTTGGCGTTCTGAATGGCCTCTGAAAAGAGCTTTACCGACGCGGGGCCTATGTCGAGGGCCTTCCATCCTTTGGGTATTTCCTGGGTCGTAACTATCTTGGTTTCCGCAGCCGGCTCTATCGTCTGGGCCACCACGCTGTCCACCGGAATGTAAAATTTGACATTCTTCTGTTTCAGATTCTCGATCGTGTCTTTGGCGAAGCCGAGCATTTCAGCTTCCAGGAGGGAATCGCCTATCTCGTAATCCATTGCCTTGATGAAGGTGTATGCCATCCCTCCGCCAATTATGACTTTGTCAACCTTGTCCGCAAGGTGCTGGAGCACGCCTATCTTGCCGGAAACCTTCGATCCTCCGAGGATTGCGACAAAGGGTCTGACCGGATTTTCAACCACGCCCTTCAGATACTCGATTTCCTTTTTCATGAGAAATCCCGCCGCTGAAGGAAGAAATTTCGTGATGCCCACGGTCGATGCATGGGCCCGGTGTGCTGCGCCGAAAGCATCATTAACAAAAAAGTCAGCCAGCCTTGCAAGCGACTTGGCATATGACTCTTCATTTTGTTCCTCTTCCGGATGAAAACGAAGGTTCTCGAGGAGCAGAACATCGCCTTCCTTCATCTTCGCGACGATGCTTTCGACTTGCGGTCCCATGCAATCCGGAGCAAACAGCACTTCCTTGTTGAGCAGCCTTTGCAAACGCTTGGCTACCGGCGCCAAGCTATAACGAGGATCAACCTTTCCCTTCGGCCTCCCGAGATGGGACGCCAGGATTATCTTGGCCCCCTCGTCAATGGCATAATTGATGGTAGGCAGGGCAGACCTGATCCTGCGGTCGTCCGTAATCACCATGTTGGCGTCCAGCGGAACATTAAAATCGACCCTTATGAATATCTTTTTGCCTTTTATGGCGAGGTCATCGATCGTCATTTTCCCCAGTATGTCGCCGACAGCCGGCGTGATGCCGTTCTTTCTGGCCATGCCTCAGCTCCTCTTGCTTATATAGATTGCCAGGTCTCTCACGCGCGAGCTGTAGCCGGATTCATTGTCGTACCAGGATATGATCTTGACCATGCGCTTGTCGATTACCCGCGTAAGGGCGGCGTCGACGATTGACGAGTATCCTGATCCGTTAAAATCGATTGACACAAGAGGCTCTTCGCAGAACGCCAGAATGCCTTTCATCGGGCCCTCGGAGGCCTTCTTGAGGGCAGCGTTGATCTCTTCAACTGTCGCGTCTTTGTTGAGTTCGGCAACAAGGTCAATGACCGAGACATTCGGGGTAGGCACCCTTATCGACATGCCGTCAAGTTTCCCCTTCAGTTCAGGCAGGACCAGGCCGACTGCTTTTGCAGCGCCGGTCGTAGTGGGGATCATCGAAACAGCCGCGGCGCGCGCCCTTCTGAGATCTTTATGCGGAAGGTCGAGTATCCTCTGATCGTTCGTATAGGAATGAACGGTTGTCATCAGGCCGCGCACTATGCCGAACTCGTTGTTCAGTACCTTTGCGACCGGCGAAAGGCAGTTGGTGGTGCAAGATGCATTAGATATTATCTTATGCGCCGCCGGATCAAGCTTCTCTTCATTGACGCCCATGCAAACGGTTATGTCGGGTTCCTTTGCAGGGGCTGATATTATCACCCATTTTGCCCCGGCATCGAGATGCCTGGAGGCGCCGGCCCTGTCCGTGAAGCGGCCGGTGGATTCGATCACGATGTCGACTTTCAGGTCCTTCCACGGAAGTTTTTCCGGGGCTGTTTCTGCGAGCACCTTTATCGTCTTGCCGTCAACGACGAGCGCTCCTTCGGCCGCCTTTACATCAGCGTCAAACGGGCAGTGCACGGAATCATACTTCAAGAGATGGGCCAGTGTCGCAGCATCTGTCAGATCGTTGATGGCGACGATTTCAAGGTCGCCGTATCCCTTGCATTTCCTGAAGAAAACCCTGCCGATCCTTCCAAAGCCGTTGATTGCTACTCTTACGGGCATAACATCCTCCTTGCAGTATTAGAATTTATTGATGACCATTCCCGTCAGAAGCTTGGGATAAAAATAGGTTGACTTCGGAGGCATGCGAAGATTCGCCGAAGCTACCCGTTCAATATCGTTCACACCAGTGGGGTTCAGCAGAAAAACAGCGTCAAAATCGCCGTTATGAACCTTCTTCATCGCCTCTGCCACATCCATCTCGTAGGCTACCTCAGTAACACCGAGGTCCCTTTTCAGTATCAGCTCATGCAATACGACGACATCCAGGTTATTAAGGGCGGGATGTACGTCCTTCAGTTTCCCTCCCAGATATTTCAGAATATGCCATTTGCGGTCCGTGTCGAAATAAAGGCCGAACGCATGGTCCCCTTCGTCAAGGATTTCCGCGGCTATATCGGCATCCAGCGGGGCCTCTTTCAGCTCGAAATCGGCCTTGAGCTTGTCCAGTATGGAATCCCTGTCGGCAATGCCTTTGGCCAGCCGATGAGTCGGAAGTATCGTGATCCCTTCGTCCTCCATGTTTGCAAGGAACATGAGGACATAATCCCACGGCTGCGGCTTGTCGTCCGACCGGGCTGTCTTCAGGTCCATCTCTTTCTTGAATTCCAGCGCTACTTCGTAGCGGTGGTGTCCATCGGCGATGAACAGCGCCCGATTCGACAATTCCTGCGAGATTGATGCGGTTTCCGCAGGATCGGATATCCTGAAAAGTTTATGGACGGCGCTGTCCTCGTCCTCAGCCTCGAAATAAGGTTCTCCGCTCAACGATTCGAGGAGCTTCGACGTGACGCGATCAGGGCTTCTGTAGATGGCATAAATAGGGCTTAGGTTCGACATGCAGTGTCTCATTAGATCCAGCCTGTCGGCCTTTGGTTTTGAACGGGTCATTTCATGAGGATACACGCCGTCACCCAGTTCTGCTACCTTGACCAGTCCGAAAATGCCCCGCAATATTTTTTCCTGCCCCTTGTCGGAGTAGTCGATTTCACAGGCGTAGAACGCAGGCGTATCGTCCTGAATCAAAATGCCGTCACGCATCCACTGTTCGAGGAGATCTTTCGCGCGGCTGTATTTGTTGCTTGCCGCGTCATCGTCGGGCCTCTCCTTGCCGAAATCGATACGGACTATATTATAGGGGCTTTTGCCGTAAAGCACTTCCTTGTATTCAGGCGATATTACATCATAGGGTGGCGCAACTACCTCGCTTCCGGAAACCTTGCCGCAGTTGTAAACGACTCCTCTAAATGGGCTGACCTTGGGCATTTAAGTGGATTTTTCCTTAACTGTTAATAGTTTATTCGTGCAGAGCATTCTGCAAAAAGTCCTTTATATTATCATGAGAGACGCTTTAATTCAAAGGCCTGCGGGGCAAATTTAGTGAGAGCAACGACTAAATTGTTAAAATACGATATAGCAACCGAAAAATCCCAAGTAATTCTACTGAAAAAGGAAATCAGCCGGTTGAGGGAGGGCATAGATGAATGAAAAGGAGCTGTGCATAATATGCGCTTGGAGGGCGACGTGCCAGAAGCAGTTTTCAATGAAGGCAGGGCAGAAGTGTCCGGATTACTGCAAAGACTTGACGATCAGGGACGCTGAAAATTCGGGGGCAAATAGTGCCGACCAAAAGCCCGACTAGCCGCGAACGGTCATTTGCTGTCGGACATGGCGCTTGCTTTCTCTTTGGCAAAGGAAAGCCCTGCCTTGCCGTCTTTAACCCAAACTACTTTGGCGACGCATGAAGGGGAATGAAGCCTTATGGTCCAGCCGACCTGTATCGGAGCGCCTGTC
>Ga0187785_10000174_pt1 | contig 24453 bp, 21 predicted proteins | sample 0815_BV2_4_20_MG_FD_132466 | JGI IMG/M metagenome (GOLD analysis project Ga0187785, IMG submission 132466) | Tropical peat soil microbial communities from peatlands in Department of Meta, Colombia - 0815_BV2_4_20_MG | ecosystem: Environmental > Terrestrial > Soil > Wetlands > Peat | place...
ACCCGCATGTTTTTTTCTGACGCCCGCGAAGCTGGTTCTGAAATTGATACGCCCGCGTATTGTGCGGACAGGAGTTGGTTTCATGATCCACAATGAGCTCAACAGAAAAGGATTGGTTCCGGACGAAGAATCCACCGAATCAATAGTGCTTGATGGTTTTTTCTCCCAAAACTTTCAGGTTACCGACAGTTTCTATCTCGGCAAGGTGCAGTCGTCCTCGTTTGGAAAACTGCTCCACACGTTGCCCATGCCGGCTGTACTGGTGGACGAATCGCTTACCATAATCTTCGCGAATATTGCGTGGGGCAATTTCATGCTGCGCAGACGAAGGCTCACCGGGAACAAGTTTTCCACTCTTTTTTCCAATCCGCATGATCCGGGAAAAACGACTATGCTGATCAACAGAGTTTTCAGCGACCGGAAACCTGAGGTGAGCGAAGGAATCCTGCAGCTGGACAAAAAACGCATCTGGGCCCGTATGCACCTTCGGTCGCTGAGATTGGGGAAAAAACGCTACGCTCTGGTGTTGATCGAAGACCTCACTCTGGAAAAGAAACAATTACTCACCGCGAAAAGACATGAAGACTCTCTGAAAAAAATCCGGCATCAGCTTCAAAAACGGGTGGAACAGCGCACAAGCGAGCTCCTGCACATAAACGAGCAGCTCAAGGAGGAAATAGCGCAGAGGAAGCAAACACAGGAGGAGCTGCGCCAAAGCCAGGACAAATATCGGACGCTCATCGAGGACAGTTTTGACGGAATCTTTGTCCATGTAAACGGAAAAATCGTCTTTGCCAATTCCCGTCTTTGCGAAATGCTCGGGTATGAGAAGGAAGAACTGAAAAATCTCGACCACTGGTTGCTTTCTTGTTGCGAACATCAAAAGACCGTTCAGGATCTCGCTCTGGCTCCGATTCGAGGAGAAAAAGGCGCGTCCCATTACGATTTACGACTCCAGCGCAAGAACGGATCGACTCTTGACGTCGAAATGAACGTTCGAGCCATTGAATTTGACGGACAATCGGGTGTTCAGGTATGTGTTCGAGATATTACGGACCGGAAGCAATCCGAAGAACTGATGGTCCAAGCCGAGCGAATAAAAGCAATAGCGGAAATGGCCGGAGGAGTGGCCCACAACTTCAACAACCTGCTCCAGATAGTCGTGAGCGGGGCGCAAGTAGCCTTGAACCAACTGGATGCAGCGAACCGTTCAGGGGTGAGGACAAATCTCAACCGGATTCTGGAAAGCTGTATGTTCGGCTCCGAGACCGTCAAGAGACTTCAGGACTTCGCCAAAATCAGGTCTGCGAATACTATCAGGGGAGCCAAATCTTTTGATCTGTCTGCAACGGTGGAACATGCCATCAGAATCAGCGAAGCATGGTGGCGCACGAACAAGGAAAAAGAAGGAATACGAATCCATGTGAGCCACGATCTTCAGCCGGATTGTCTCGTCGAAGGCATGGAAAACGAGCTGTTCGAAATGTGTCTCAATCTTATCAAGAACGCAGTCGAAGCGCTTCCGGATGGCGGGGAAATCGCGATCACCACCTCTGTCTCGGGTAGCTCGGTTCACCTCAGGGTGAAAGACTCCGGTATCGGCATTTCCCCGGAAAATCTCGGGAAGATTTTTCAACCGTTCTGGTCCACGAAAGGATTCCAAGGCTCCGGCATGGGATTGGCCAGCAGTTTTGGCATAGTCAAACGTCACAGAGGAGACATCATCGCGACAAGCGAGGAAGGTAACGGCACATCCATAACGGTAGTACTTCCTGTTTCCGCTGAGATCCCGAAACAGCGAAAACAAGAGAGAAAACAGGATTCCGGGAGAATTCTTAGAATTCTTCTGGTCGACGATATGGAACAAACGGTCACCATGCTTCAAGAGGGCCTGCGAGCATTCGGACACGAAGTGCTCATTGCTCTTTCCGGAAATGAAGCCATAACCATTTTCAAAAAACATGCCCTGGATGTCGTCGTATGCGATCTGGGCATGCCTGAGATGAACGGCTGGCAGGTGGCCAAGTCCATCAGTACCATCTGTACGGAACAAGGAAAACATAAAACTCCGTTCGTATTGCTCACGGGCTGGGGAGGTCAGATAAAAGAAGAGGGAAAAATTATGGAATGCGAGGTAGACCGAGTGGTGGAAAAACCGGTTATCCTCACAAAGCTTATGGAAATTATTAGAGAAGTGGTTCGGGATGAGTCAGTTGACGGACCTCAGCCTACAGTAGAAACGCATTTCCCAAGTTCACCGGATAGCGCTTCTGTTTTCTGAAACGCGACGACGTGTCATACCAATGAGTTTTCAAATACTTGAAATCAGGGATGAACTTCTTGTAAGACGTTCCTCCCCGAACCCCGCCTCAAGAACTGTTAGCACTCGCCTGCATCTGCATTTCCGCTGAGGAAAAGTAGATGCAGGCGCATGATAGAAGTTTCCGGGAGGGGGTTTGGGCGGGACACTCTTTACAAAGAGGGTCCCCCCAATCTTACTTTTTTGAAAGCGCATTCGTATCAGGCCCAGCGTTCTACGCCTCTTCTCCGGTAAGAGGCTCAATGCAATCCGGTCCTTCGTAATCGGCCTTGTTCACTCTTGAGCTTACGAGTCTCCCTTCCATTTCGTCAGCGGGAAACGGCTGAAGAATCTTATTCAATACTTCTTCCTTTTGAACTTCCGGATCAAGCCACGCGGCGTAGTCATTCGGTCTGACGATGACAGGCATCCGGTCGTGGATTGCCTCCAGGAGCGCATTGGAATCCGTGGTGAGCACGGCACAGGATTCAACGACCTGCCCGTCGGATGAGGACCAGCGTTCCCATAGGCCTCCAAACGCGAACGATCTCCCGTTTTTCAGCCCGAACAAGTATGGCTGCTTCTTTCCCTTCCCGAGTTTCTTCCATTCGTAGAATCCGTCGGCAATGACCAGACAACGCCTTCGTTTAAACGCATTTCTGAACGCCGGCTTTTCTCTTGCTGACTCGGCCCTGGCATTTATCAACTTGGACCCCATGGAGGGATCTTTTGCCCATGCCGGAACGAGCCCCCATTTCACGAAACCGCATTCCCTCTGCCGGGTTCCCGGGTTCAATCGTATAACCGCTATCTGCTGACTGGGAGCAATATTGTAACGCGGCTCCAGATGTGTGAATTGCTCGCACTGAAACTGTTCCGCGAGATCCTTGCCTGCCGTGATCAGAACAAATCGTCCGCACATGCCCTTTATTCTCCTTGCCGGAACAATTCATGTACGGTAATCGTACAGGGTGCTTGAGGCGTGTCTTTGCCTCGCTTGACCGGAGAGGCAGCCTGATCTCCCCCTCTAATACCGCTGCGCTTTCAAATAGGTGAAATCGGGGAGGAACTTCTTTTAAGACGTTCCTCCCCAATCTTACTTTTTTGAAAGAGCGCATTCGTATAAGCTTGCCCTATGCTTGATTTCCGAGATTCGGGCCTTCCCTGAGAACGGCTACCATAGTGGATTTTATCGTACCGGAAAAAGGAATCAAGCTCGGGGTTCTTCGGCTGACGAGTCTGTTTGGCATTCATGACTTTGCAGGATTCCCGAAATGCATACCATACAATTTTTGAAAGATATGCATGCAAGAGAATTTTGGTTTCACTGCAGCGGCCTGCCAATGATGCCTCCGGTCGTGCACATGACTATACTTATAATGGCTTCATTCGGGGGTCCATATGAAAGACGAGCACAAAACCAAAGAGCAGTTGGTATACGAAATCAGTGAAATACGACAAATTAATCTTGATCTTCAGGCTGTGGAAGCAGCACGAAATTCGGCACTTGAAGCTCTCGCCGAATCCGAACAACGCTTTCGCTCTGTGGCGCAATCCGCAGTGGATGCCATCATCTCGACCGATGCTACTGATGCCGTGATCTTCTGGAATCAAGGGGCTCAAAAAATCTTCGGGTACGAAGAAGAAGAAGTGCTGGGAAAGAGTGTAACGGTCATAATCCCCGAGATGTACAGGGACGCGCATCGGAACGGCATGAAAAACTACTTACTAACAGGGCATCCCGCGCTCATAGGCAGGACCGCCGAGTTGGAAGGGATGCGAAAAGGCGGAGAGACTTTTCCTATAGAATTATCCCTTTCCACGTGGACGACCAGGGCAGGGATGTTCTTCACGGGAATCATAAGAGATATCAGCGATCGCAAGGAAGCGGAAAAGGTTCTTGCCCAGAGAACCGAGGAGTTGGAACTCCTCATACAGATGGTTGCTCACGATCTGAAATCGCCGGTCATCACCATCGCCGGACTGGCCCGTCTCTTGAATAAGTGCATGAGCGACCCGTCAAACAATGAAAAAAGAGATCAAATGTTCGATCAGCTTATTTCCGCGACGCGAACCATGGAAAAATTCCTCGCGGACTTGCTGGACGGGCTTGCGATCGAGGGATCGAAGCCGGAACAGGCCCCCGTAGCAATAGACAAGCTGGTGAGGGAGGTAGTGCAGCGCCATGAACGGATGATCCAGGAAAAGGGCATACGACTCCGGGTAGACATATCTCGTGTGTCCCGCAGCGTGAATGGAGACAAGGGCCGTATCGTTCAGGTCGTGGACAATCTGCTGCTCAACGCGGTCCGCCACATGGGAAGAAAATCGGACCCCACTATACACGTAACAGTGGTGCAAGAAAAAGACGCAGTTGTTACAAAGATTTCCGACAACGGGGTCGGCATTCCCGCAGATGTTCAGAAGAAAATATTCGATCGATTCTTCAGGGTTCGGCGTTCCGATTCCGAGGGTGGAACCGGCCTGGGGCTCGCAATCGCGAAACAGATTGTGGAAAGCCACGGCGGAAAAATATGGGTGGAATCACAGGAAGGACAAGGAGCCACGTTCTGTTTCACTTTGCCGGTATCCGAGTAGCGCCGCATCACACCGGTACGCACCGGACTGTTTAATACGGATTCGCTTTTTTACAGGTAACTCGATATTGGGCACAGGCTGGGGGCACTCCTTCGCTGCGGACTGCGCAGAGCCGTCTCATCACTTCGCTCAGGAGAGCCCCCAGCCCTGCAATCTCATAAATCTTATTGCGAATGCGTATAAAGTTCATCCCCGCCCGAAAAAATGCTCCTTCTCAGGATGCCTTCAGGCTTACCAGCAATTGTTTCGCTTCTCCGGCAGACCGGCTTTGAGGGTACGACAAGAGAAGCCAATCGAGCATGGCTTTTGCCGGAGCCAGGCGTTTTTCGTATGCATGCACTTTGGCTATGCCGAGCATAAGGGATGGGACAAATTCTTCAGGTGGCAGAAAGCCCACAATCCTATGATGCTCCTGTCCTTCTTTGTCGAGAATGATCACGGTAGGGGTGTATTGAATCGTGAAACGCTGTGCCCACGGGGGAGGCGAGCCCGCGTTGACCCGAAGCCCAATCATAAATTTCGCCACAAACTCCACGGTCCGATTGTCGGGATACGTAACCGTATCCAACTGCCTGCACGCCCCTCAACCGGGATTATGAAAATCCAGGAGCACATGCTTTTCCTGAACCCTGGCCATGGAGAGGGCCAAATCCAAATCAGATTGCCATGTTATTGCGTTCATACGCTAAATCCGCAACTTTCATATGAAGCTTATCTTTCATGACCAACGGCCGCGGGACCGAGTTCCCGGTTTCGCTCTCCGTTTTCACAGAAAAGAACATTTTCTTTACTGTAGCCTTCTCGTGTAGAGGCCTGGACGCTGTTTACAAACGAGGTTTCCCCCAATCTTACTTTTTTTGAATGCGCATTACTATCATTATTTGTTTGAATGCGCCATGACCTGGTGCCAGAAATCACTTTATGCACGAGCAAAATACATCACCACACTCTGGGGATTACGGCAGCTCGAAATTCTGTCGGATTCGTTCAAGACCTTCTCCCACATTCAGATGTTCCACTCATGTCATTGCGAGGAGTGCAACGACGAAGCAATCTCATGTTTCGCTAATTAGAGTTTGCTTCGCGCTTCGCCCTCGCAATGACAGTCTTCGAATCTTTTCGCGTAACCAAAACCGACACTACTTTTGAGAATCCCTATAAACGAAATGAATTGACAGAGCCGGGAAAAAGCACATAATCACAATTTTGTTCCATTTGTCAGGGGCATCCGAACGTATATGTATAAAGAATATCAGCCGTACAAGCATCTGCTGATGGGGGCGGACCTCGTGGTGACCGTCGCGATCCTGGCGACCATGGTGGAGTTAAGGCCGTTCCTCCCTGGCAAGGATGTTCTTGCAGGCGATGTTTTGCCGAGTTCGTTCATATACCTGATGGTCGCTCTTCTCTGGCACATGCTCTTTGCCCTGACAGGGGTGTATCACCGGGATAAGCTGGCAAGCCTACCCAAACAATTGTCGCGCTTCACGTCTGCATATTCTATGGTAGTGCTCATGTTCGCGGGGCTGTTGTATTTTACGTTCCGCGATCTGTCACGAATGCTCGTCGTGTATTTCTGTACGATGGATTACCTGGCATTGGTATTCCTTCGCTGCTACGTCCATTACCTGATCAAATACAAACATGCTCCATTGCGCGGGTCAGCAACTCTGATTGCCGGAGCAGGAGAAAACGCCCAGAAGCTCGCTGAAACGCTACTGACCGAACACTCCGCCGTGGCGCGTCTGGTGGGTTTCGCTGCAGATTCGAGCGGCGGCTCAAGCAATTTGCCGGCTCCGTTTTTAGGTACGTTGGACAATATCCATTCGCTTGTACAACAGTATAAAGTTGAAATAGTCATGATAGCGTTGCCGGACGAAGAATCGGCGGAGATGGACCGGTTGATATTCCGACTCGAAGCTCTTCCCGTTCGAGTATACATTATTCCGGATATGCTCAAATTGGCGCTCGTGCATGCGGACGTGGAAACGTTTGGGGATCTGGTCGCTATCGGCATCCGGGAGCCCGTGATCAGGGGGCACAGAAAGGTTTTCAAGCGAATCATGGATGTGGTACTGAGCGCCGCACTGCTGCTCGTTCTGTGGCCTCTCCTTGTAGCGGTATGGATACTCATCAAGCTTGATTCACCAGGGCCGGTCATGTACGTGGCAAAGAGGGTGGGAGAGAACGGCAAAATATTCGACATGTATAAATTCCGTACCATGTTCATGGGAGCCGAAGATCATCAGTCCGAAATAACAAGCACAGACGGACAGAGCAGGCCTATATACAAGGTGAAGAACGATCCGCGAGTCACCCGGGTGGGACGCGTCCTGCGACGAACGTCTATCGACGAACTGCCTCAGCTATTCAACGTATTAATCGGCAATATGTCTCTAGTGGGGCCGCGGCCTGAACAGCCATTTATAACGGAACAATACGATCAGTTGCAATGGCGAAGATTGTCCGTTCCGCCTGGAATTACCGGATGGTGGCAGGTAAGCGGCCGTAGCGATCTCGCCATGCATCTCAATTCCCAGTATGATATTTATTATGTGAGAAATTACTCCATTCTGCTTGATCTCAGAATCTTGGTGAAAACCATTGGGGCAGTCATAAAGGGCAAAGGAGCCTATTGAACGGCAGCATTCGATCCCGTAGCCGGGGCACCCATAACCTCAGTTGTTACATCAAAAAATACCGGCATCAACTTGACATCGCGGAACATTTCGTGGTAAAAATTACCAGACCATTATTGCTGACCGCCGGGTGCGTCCGCGATGTGTTGGGCTTCAGATGTCTGCCGACACATGACCCCTCTACCCGGACTGGTATTGGTGAAATATCCTGGGAGGCCCGGACATGAATTATCGTCTCTATGGAATGATAGCATTGGTAGTGATCGGGTGGTGGCTCGACTTTTCCGTATCGCAGTCGCACTCTTATTATTGCGGACCTGCTTCTTGCTCTGTTCCGGCCGCAATCCCTGTGTGCGATCAACCGATAATTCCGATGCTTCCATGTTGCGAGCCGTCTCCCCTGCTTCCACCGCCGCCCCCCGTGGTCGCTCCGGTGATCATCGGCCCCGCGTATCAGGGATGCGGACCTGAATTGCCGTCGGCAATGCCGCAAAGAATTATCAAGGTTCGATAACATCAAGAGCGAGAAGATGTGCCGCATGCTCGGCGCATGATATAGCGGTTTTCGAAAGTTCTGTCGGCTTCATTCATGACTCTCGCCCAGATTCGAACGATCCAATCATGTCATTGCCAGGAGTGGAACGACGAAGTAATCTCTGTTTTAATTAATTGGAGATTGCTTCGGGCTTTGCGCTTGCAACGGGCATCTTCCGATCTATCCGGTTACCCAAACCCCCATTTTTCTTGAGAATGTTTTGCCGGAACCATCGCGGGAAGCTCCGCGGTTGTTGTCAGGCCGGAAGCAGAAGTTCCGCATGGTGCGGTTCGAGTTCTTTCCTCAGTTTCCGGAGAGCGCGTTCTTCCAGTTGACGCATTCTTTCACGGGTCGTTCCGAAGTGATCCCCGAGCTTCTGGAGGGTCCAGGGCGAGTCATCCATGAATCGCTTGGTGATGATGAAGTGTTCTCTCTCATCGAGCTTTTTCATGGCGTTGCGAGTCAGATCGGGAAGAGCGGAGTCCATTTCCTTTTGCATGAGGAGCTGTTCCTGATCCGGCGAGGGATCTTGCAGCGCATCGATCGCTTCGAACTCCTTTCCTTCTCCCAGACCTTCGTTCAACGACCAGTCACGCGCTCGTACGCGGGCTTCCGTTTCAATGATTTCGTCGGTCTTTACTTTGAGTTGTTCTGCAAGCTCCTCAATGCGTTTATCCCGGGATTCCCGGTCAAGATGTTCTCCTATATCTCCCATTCTGAAGAATAGCTTCCGTTGCGCCTGCGTAGTCCCCAATTTTACCAGATTCCAGGACTTGACGATAAAATTCTTTACGTATGCTTTGATCCACCATATTGCAAATGAGGCGAATCGGTAACCCTTGTACGGGTCGAATCTCTTGAGGGCCTTCATCAGGCCTATAGTGCCTTCCTGCACGAGATCCTGGATGGGAAGCTTATAATGCTTGTATCGGAACGCGGTCCTCACAACGAGGGGCAAATGCGAAACCACCAACTCATGAGCGGCTTCACGGTCCCCGGTTTCCTTATATTTCACCGCTAGTTCATATTCTCGCTGGGGGGAAAGCGCTTTGATTTTTCTGATCTGGCTCAGAAACTGCTCAAGACCTGTTGATAGCACAGGGTAATTCATCGGTTCTCTCCTTCTCGCATCAAATCATCTCAATCAGGGATCACGATTGCAACGCGAATAACCGGCAATTACCCCCATCAAACTGGATAATCACTCTGAAGATGAATGGATCTTCCTCCTGGTGTTTTTTGTCTTCGCACCATTTTTTGATTTCCGAGAATCCAAAAAGTTTCACGTTCAATTCGTTTTTTTGAACTATGCGCAATTATTGACCAATTTGGCTTACAAGCCCAGTTCGAATTTTTGCTCGTCGATGGTATTTCCCCACTGCTCGATCTCGTGCTCTTCGGTGAGGACGAAGCCGGCTCGCTCATACAATGTTCGAGCCTGGTCCAGGCCTTTGAACGTCCAGAGATAGATGTTCTTGTGCCCGGCCGACCGGCAGAAATCGACGGCTTTTCGTATAAGGACAGTTCCTATGCCGCTGCCTTGGAGATCAGGCCGGACAATGAACCACCGCAGTCGAGCCCCTTCCGGCTGACCGCCGTCTATGGCAACAGCGCCAGCGAAGTCGCGGTTACACAGGGCTGCCCAGAATCCATCCTTCCGGGCATCGAACCTGCTGAGGAATTCGGAAAGCTCGCGGCCCACCTGTGTCTCAAACGAAAGGTCGAATCCCCAGTTTTCCGAGTAATATACAGCGTGTAATTCGGTTACTTTCCCTATCACGCCCGGAAAGTATCCCGTCAATTCACATGTGGGGTGCTCTTGAGGATTTCTCATGCACAACCTGCGCATCCTTAATACCGGTTGAGGATCTGGACCAACCTGGCCGCTGCCGGCGACATGGGGCCTTTGCCTCCGAAAAAAATGTCAACAATGGACTTCTCGGATCCGTAATATGCCTCATTGGCGCTCCAATCCACTTCGATGACGCTCCCTTTGACCGACACCCCTGCGAAAATACCCTTTGCTCGGGAATAAGACAGTATTCCCGCGGAAAAATCGATATCCGTACCCGCTGAGGCATCCCTGCCGACAGGACCCGCAGCCACGGAAGCGTCGGCGCCTATGGTGAATTTGTCCCTGAAAATGCTCCGGAGGCTTACGTCATTCATGATCAACAGAATCAGATCCGTTGATTGTACACCGATTTGCCATCCGAAACTTCCGCCCACGAGCGTCAAGAACGCGGGTGGGCCCCATTTGGCAGTGGAAGGATTTCGGCGCAGGATCACCCCTTTGCCGTAATGTCCGCCAAGCCCGAGGCCGGCCTTGATAACCGAAGGAAAGATAATGATGGCATGGCTCCGTTTGATGAGATCTTTCGGGATGTTCGCATCCGGAGCCTGCATCATGTCCTTGACGATATCGGTGCATTCCGAAATCCTCGCGTCCAGCTCCATAGGACGGCAAGACGCGTCGTTTGCCATGGCAAGGAGTGCAACTACTGTCAGCATCAAGGGCCATTGTCTCGTAAAAGATCCTCGTTTCATACTTTCCTTATACCCGGTTGAGACGGTCTGTTCAACAGGAGAGCAAACACGTCCTCGGAATTGGGAGGAGCGCATGTCGAACGAATGTCCATATGCAGTTACGAAATACGTTGCCAATGCAGACGTGATAGTCTAAAGTTTAGCGATAGTTCTCACTATATCTGAGAGAACTACTTCTGTGAGGTTCGATATACCTGCGTTTCGGCGAATGGGGGGACACGTGGACCGTACGTTCGTCTTTGACTCTGACCAATCGACCGTGCACCTTTTGGACAGAGGCAATACCCAGACAGACACAATAGACCTGGACCGGCTTCTGGCAGAAAAAGTCAGCGAAAGCGGTACATTCCTGGTCAAAAAGGTCGAGGCTACAGCTTTGGGCAAGCTGCTGCACGCTTTGCCTATTCCTGCCTTCCTGTTGGATCATCTCAACGTAATCTGTTTTGCAAATGAGGCGTCGGGGGACAGTTCAGGCCTTCAAGGACAATTGTTCACGACAATTTTTCCGAATCCTCGTCACGCTGAAAAAATTGTAGCGATGCTGGAAAAGGTTCTTGTCGCCAGAAAACCTCAATTTGTGGAGGTGTTGATGGAACTGCGGGGGAACAAACTCTGGTCCCGTATTTCCATGCGAACCCTGAGAGTCGGCGATGAAAAATATGTGCTGATCCTCACCGAAGATCTCACGTTGCAGAGGAAACAAATCCTCTTGCAACAGAAGCACGAAGACATCCTCAAGAGAGCCCATGACGAACTGGAAAAGCACGTAGAAGAACGAACGGCCGAACTCCTGAGAAGTAACGAACTCCTCAGGGCGGAAATTTCTGAAAGGAAGAAGGTTCAATCGAGGCTGGAACTGTCGGGAAAGATTATCGAGAGCTGCAATGAAGCGATCATATGTATGGATCTGCAGGGAAATATCACGCGCGTGAACCAATCGTTTTGCCGAATTACCGGCTTATCCATAAACGAGGTAATCGGCCAAAATATGAGAATATTCCAATGGGGTCGCCCTTATGGCGAGTATTATCACAAGATCTGGCAATCGCTCATCGGTTCGGGAGCCTGGCGAGGCGAAGTGTGGGATAGACGAAAGGACGGTTCCTTGTATCCCGTCCTGTTGTCCATAAGCATGGTCAGGGACAGCCGAAACATAGTGACGCACTATGTTGCCATATTTTCGGATATCACCCGGATCAAACAGGCGCAGAAAAATCTTCAACGATTGGCTCATTACGATCACCTTACCCGTTTGCCCAATCGTTTGCTGTTCCACGATCGCCTGCAGCAGGCAATGATACTGGCTCAACGCCAGTCAAAAACGGTAGCGATCATGCTGTTGGATTTGGACCGGTTCAAGAACATCAACGACACCCTGGGACATCGATTCGGCGACAAGGTTCTCATTGCAGTAGCCGAACGGCTCAAAAAGTGTATTCGCATGAGCGACACCGCGGCCCGACTCGGCGGTGACGAGTTCCTGCTCCTGCTGCCGGCTTCCGAGGCGAACGGAGCCCTGAAGGTTGCTGCCAACATCATGTCCGAGATTGCAAAGCCGCTGATCATGGAAGGCCGCGAGATCTTCTTGAGCACGAGCATCGGAATAACCATGTTCCCTGACGACGGAGACTCAGTCGACCGGTTATTGAGAAATGCCGATACTGCGTTACATCATGCAAAAGAGCAGGGGAAAAACCGATTTCACTTTTTTTCGAAGGACATGAACAATCATGCAAAGAAGCGCCAGAAAATGGAGCACCTCCTCCGTGTAGCGCTTTCTTCCGATCAATTTCTGCTGCATTACCAGCCCATGCTGGACGTCCGTTCCGGGAACATCATCGGAATCGAAGCCCTGCTCAGGTGGTCGCATCCTGTTCGAGGTCCGGTTTCTGCCGCACAATTGATTCCGCTTGCTGAAGAAACCGGCTTGATTGTGCCAATCGGGGAATGGGTTCTCCGCACGGCTTGCGAACAAAACCGGCAGTGGCAAAGAATGGGGCTGCCTCAAGTTCGCATCGCAGTAAATTTGTCCGGACGTCAGCTCAGGCAGCGGAACATTGCCCAACACATCCTTGATATTGTGAATAATTCCGGATTGGATCCCACATTCCTCGAAATTGAGTTGACTGAAAGCGTCATGATGGACGATACAGACGAAACGGTGAAGTTTCTGGCCAAACTCAAGGAAAAAGGCATCAACATTTCTATCGATGATTTTGGAACAGGTTATTCGTCGCTTAGCTATCTCAGGAAATTTCCTGTGGACAGACTCAAGATTGACCAGTCCTTTGTCAAGAACGTCACCCTGAATCCGTACGACCAGGCGCTGGTTAAAGCCATAGTCGCAGTGGCTCACAGCCGCAAGCTCAAAGTGCTTGCCGAAGGGGTGGAGACGGCAGAACAACTGAGATTTCTTCAATCGAGTCATTGCGACGAAGTGCAGGGATATTTTGTCGGACGACCCATTTCTCCGGACAGGATCGTCCCGGCCTTGCAGGAAAATTCGGAATCAAGGCGTCGTTAATCCGCCGTACGGGAGTACACTCAGGGTTTTTTGCGTGGCGTTTCGGGAGCGACACTGCAACAGATGGCTGACTCGCTGAATCCGAGGGAGGAGAAGAGACATAGGTCAATGCCCAAAAAGAAGATCAGTGCGAATGAACTGCTCACCGATATACGCGCGGGAATGGACGATGCTGGTTTGATGGAGAAGTACGGTATTTCCGCGAAGGGAATCCTGACTGTCATGAACACACTTATCTGGAAAGGTCTCATGTCGCCGTCCGAACTTGCAGAGAGAAGGTCCTTGGCAAAAACCGTTTTCATGCCCGTTCTCAAGTGCCCGGCGTGTCACGAGATTCATTTCTCAAAACAGGACAAGTGTCCGAAATGCGGGCACATGCTAAAAAACCTCAACGAGAAAAAATCCCCATTCACATAATCCAATACATTGTGGACGAGTGCTTTTGCGGACGGACAGGGGAGTGCGGATGCAGCAACACAAGAGGATCAACGGAAAAGAAGTCCTGGCAGACATCAGGTCGGGAATGACGGAATTCGATTTGAAGGCGAAGTATCAGCTTTCTTCGAAAGGACTCGAAAAGCTTTTCCGCAGGCTCATGGACACCCGGCTCATAGATAGGCTTGAGCTTTACCAACGATTTCCCGTGTACAAGAAATCCATGGAATCTCTTGGCGAGCGTAGCCAACCGCGGGCACGACTCTCTGTACCGGTGTTGGCCTACGACATCAATTCATCCGCAATAGGAGTCATTCGGGATATTTCCATGAACGGGCTGCGTATTGCGGGCCTTAAATCCCAGGCCGGAGATGTCAGGACGTTTCAGATTCCGGTAGACATGTTTATCAATACCGATCCGTTACTGGTTATAGCGAAATGTCGCTGGATGAAACTCAGGGACGGGATGCACAAGCACGCGATTGCCGGTTTTGAAGTCATCAATATTTCGGAGAGAGATTCGTCGGTTCTCAGGACATTTTTGGATTTCTTGCTTCTCAGCCGTTCAGGGGAATGGCAGGCATTGGAATGACGTGCGTGCCGTTCAAGATGCGGGTCTGCTTCCGATACTTACGATTTCAGGCGAGCCTCGAGGGATTTTTTCGACAGCTCGGATACGCTTCGAAGTGCGGAATGGTTCAGATTGGTGACTGCGGTTGGCGGCCGCCCACCCCGTATCCATTCAGTTACGGGTGGGAAGAGAACGTCATTGCGAGCGTAGTGAAGCAATCTCGCCTCTAAGTAATGAGATTGCTTCGTCGTTTCACTCCTCGCAATGACAGGGTATAGGCGCTTCCCCCGAGTAACTGAGGGGTTACCCCACCTACCTCTTTTGACTTGACAGAAAAAGGTTCGTCTGATTATGTGCTTCCAAGAGCTTCCTTCTTTACAATCACGCTTGACATTCTAAGGAGACCGACATGAAAAAGATTGCGCTGCTTGTGTTTCTGGCAATGGTCGCGATGTGTTTCTTCACCTCAGGCCACGCTAGCGCAGCGGATCAGGAGGCTATACGAGTAGGCGTGGTTCTCCCACTTACCGGAGAGCAGGCGAAATTCGGCGAGATAGAGAAAAACTCGTTTCTCATGGCACTGGAGGAAATCAACAATGCGGGAGGGGTAAACGGCAAGCCCATTCAGTTGATCATGGAAGACGACACGGGTAAGCCCGAAGTGGGCAGAAGCGCCGTTGAAAAGCTGATTTCCCAGGACAAAGTCGTTATGCTCACTGGCGGATATTCATCGTCGGTCACCTATGCAATGTGCGCAGTGGCACAGCAGAGGAAACTCCCGTTTCTTGTGACAACAGGCTCCGCGGACAAAATCACGGAGCAGAACTGGGATTACGTATTCCGTATCAATCCGCCCGTAAGCGAATACCCCAAGGCTCTGGATTCGTTTCTCAAAGAAGTGGTCCATCCCGAAACGGTGTCGATCCTTTATGAGAATACCCTCTTCGGCCAATCGGGTTCCAAGGAATTCGCTGAATACTGCCAAAATTCCGGCATTAAAGTGTTGATGCGGGAAGGGTATGAAGCAGGGGCGGTTGATTTCAAGCCGCTACTTATCAAAGTAAAGTCTGCAAAGCCCGATTTCGTGTACATGATTTCCTATGTAATGGACGCTGCTCTGCTTATGCGGCAATCCAAGGAACTGGACTTCAATCCCAAATTGTTTGTCGGCGGCGGTGCTGGATTCACCCTTCCAGAATTTGCCAAGAACGCGGGAGATGCCAGCGAAAACGTGTTTTCGGCTGATTTGTGGGCCCCCAGAGTGCCGTATCCCGGAGCGAAAGAGTATTACGATAAATACGAACAGCGGTTCGGCACGGCAACGGAGTATCATGGAGCCGAAGCGTATGCGTCCATGTACGTCGTGGCGGACGCCCTGAAACGAGCCAAGGAATTGACGCCTGCTGCTGCACGGGAAGCTCTGGCCGCCACGGATGTGATGACGGTTTTCGGTCCCGTGAAATTCATTGCGTACGGCAAGAAGAAACAGCAGAATTCTCTGCCGACCTACCTGGTTCAGTGGCAAAAAGGTGGGCTGGAGACAGTTTGGCCTTTGAACGTAGCGACGGCACCGTTCGTTTACCCGGTTCCTCCGTGGAAAAAATAATCGGAGACAGGCGCCCGGCGAAGCGGGCCGGAGCGCATTCGCCTCCGGCTCCCTATATTTCATCATATCTGCCGTGTCCGGAATACGATCCGTTTCCTGAGGCTGTTTAGAAACAAACATGGAAGTTTTTTTGCAAACGTTGGTCGCCGGTGTTCTCAAGGGCGGTCTATATGCGCTCATCGGCATCGGCATGACTCTCATTATGGGCGTGATGGGAATCATCAATCTGGCGCACGGGCAATTGATGATGGTTGCCATGTATCTTACGTTCGTGTTGTTCCACTATCTCGGAATAGATCCGTACATGGCCCTGTTGGTAAGCATGCCGTCTTTATTTCTGCTGGGGGTTTTCATTCAGAGGTTCCTGCTCAATCCCCTCATGAAAGTTGAATCCATATTGCCTGAGAACCAGGTGCTGATGACCGTGGGAATCGGAATGGTGCTTACGGAAATAGCGAGATTCATCTTCACGTCCAATTACCTTTCCGTGAAGACGTCCTACTCCACCTCAGCAGTATATCTGGGTTCGATATCGTTCTCCGTCGCCCTCATGATAGCTTTTGTTTTTGCCTGCGCACTTACGGTGGGGCTCTTCTGGTTTCTCATCAAGACGGATCTGGGCAGATCCATTCGAGCGGTCTCGCAGGACGGCGAGGCTGCCGAGCTTCTGGGAATCGATTCCCAGAAAATCAAAGTCATTACGATGGGTATCGGGTCCGCACTGGTGGCCGCAGCGGGAACACTGCTCTTGCCCATCTATTATTTGTTTCCCGATATCGGCGGTCCGTTTACTCGTAAGGCATTTGTCATTACCATTCTGGGAGGCCTCGGATCGACAGTAGGAGCAATATTCGGCGGAATCACCCTGGGTCTTGCAGAAGCATTCGGAGCGACATACATCGGCATGGAATTCGAAGACATGATCGGTCTGGTGATATTCGTGCTCGTGTTATTGTTCCTTCCCGGCGGCTTCAAACGACTGACTGGAGTTTAACATTTCATGAAGCGGTATTGGGCACCTCTTATCCTTCTCGCACTGATGATTGCCTTTCCCTGGGCGGTGAACAGCATTTACTACCAGGGTCTCATGATTCTCGTGCTTATGTGGGTAGCCATAGGATCAGGTTGGAATCTTATTTCCGGGTACACGGGTCAGGTGCTCTTCGGAGCCGCTGCTTTCTTCGGAGTGGGCGCGTACACCGCAGCGCTCTTGCAGCACAAGCTTCAAATATCAGCGTGGTGGGGATTGCCCCTTGGCGGTCTGGCCGCGCTGATTCTGGCCTTTCCCTTCGGGTGGATTTCATTCAGGCTCAGGGGACCGTATTTTGCTCTGGTTACCCTTGCCCTCAACGAAATCATGCGTCACATCGCCACGATCTGGGAATCCTTGACCGAGGGGATGGTCGGAATTTTAGTGGAGCAGACTTTCGTCTCGAAACTGCCGTATTATTACATTGCACTAGGTTTGGCGGTAGGCTCGATAATCCTTGTGGACGTGGTGACCAGATCGCGGTTGGGCTATTATTTCGTTTCCATCCGCGAAGATCAGGACGCGGCGGAAAGTATGGGCATCAATACGGTTTTCTATAAAATGGTCTCGCTGTGTCTGTCCGCCTGTGTCATAGGTCTTGCAGGGGGCTTGTACACGAATTACATGGGATTTATCGATCCCAAAATCGTTTTTTCTCTGCACGATATTTCCATAATGGCGATCCTCGTGGGAATAGTGGGCGGAGTCAGCACGGTGTACGGCCCCATGGTGGGAGCTTTCATCATGGTGGCGGTCCAGGAGGTGTTCAGAAGCGGAGGCTTCGGTTTGTTGGCGAAGCTCAGTGCCGGTTCGCCTCTCATGACCTCGGTGACCAAATTCGTGAGCGAAGCGCACGTTCTGAGCTTTGGACTGCTCGTGATATTCGTGATTCTGTTTCTGCCCAACGGGATTGTGGGAGACTGGGAAAATTTGAAGAAAGCCGTATTCGTGCAGCGGCGTCAATCGGCATAAGGTTCCAAGATGGCCTATTTTGAGACAAAAAACATAACGAAATTCTTCGGAGGGCTAGCCGCGGTCAACGGCGTCAGTTTTAAGGTGGAGCAGGGCCAGATTTATGGCCTCATCGGGCCCAACGGTTCGGGGAAAACCACGATCTTTAATCTCATAAACGGCTACTTTCCCCTGACAAGAGGCGAAATCCACTTCGACGGACATCGAGTTTCAGGGCTGAAAACCTATCAGATCTGCAAGATAGGAATAGGACGAACCTTTCAGGTTGTCAAACCGCTCAAACGGATGACCGTTCTCGACAACGTCATCGCCTCGGCGTTTCTGCACGCGAAAAGCAAGAAGGAGGCGATGCAATGGGCTGAACAAACAATAGACTTCTGCGGTCTCGACTCTTACAAGCATAAATTGGCAAAAAGCCTGCCCATAGCCTCCCGAAAGAGACTGGAGATCACCAGAGCCCTGGCTACAAAACCAAAACTACTCCTGCTCGACGAGACTGCGGCCGGGCTGAACCCTTCGGAATCGGAGCAGGCCATCGTACTGATCAAGAAGATTCGCGATTCCGGTGTGACCATTATTATCGTGGAACACATCATGAAGGTCATCATGACCATATCCGATCGCATTCTGGCCATAAACCACGGCATGGTGATCGCTGAGGGCACTCCGGCTGAAGTGGCTTCGAACCATGAAGTGATTGCAGCATATCTGGGAGAGGATTATCGTGCTCAAGATTGAGCATCTGGACGTATTTTACGGGGATCTGCAGGTCCTGTGGGATGTTTCCTTCGAGGTAAACGAAGGGGAGATCGTGGTTCTGCTTGGAGCAAACGGAGCCGGAAAATCCACTACACTCAAGGCCATCTCATCCCTTTTGAAGCCGGCACAGGGATCTGTTACATTCAACGGAGAACGGCTGGATAGCATTCCTTCACACAAAATTATCAATCACGGTTTGGTGCATGTGCCCGAAGGCAGGCGGCTTTTCCCGGAAATGACTGTGGAAGAGAATCTTATTCTGGGATCCCTTACGGCCGAGGCAAGGGAAAAAAGAACTCAGACCAAGGAACGGGTCTACGGTTTGTTCCCGCGGCTCTACGAACGGCGCAAGCAAGCTTCCGGGACGCTATCCGGAGGTGAACAGCAGATGCTTGCAATCGGCCGCGGCATGATGTCCTTGCCGAAGCTCATCATGTTCGACGAGCCATCCCTGGGTTTGGCACCCATTCTCGTCATGGAAATATTCAGAATTGTGAAAATGGTGAGAGAGGAAGGGATGACGGTTCTCCTCGTCGAGCAAAACGTAAAGCACACCCTTGGAATGTGCGACCGGGCATATGTTCTCGAGAACGGGCGTATCACTCTATCCGGCACGGGCCAGGAATTTCTCCATAACGAACACGTCAAAGAGGCCTATCTCGGTATTTGACGAAGACTGGAAATTCTCCAGCGTAATTGATATAAAAAACATCTTCAACATTCCGGGTGGAACACAGGGGTGCCGAAACATTCTGCAGGCCCGGTGAGCCGGGATGCAGTGACTTGCCTGCGAGCTTTCCCGAAAACGTGTGCGCGAGGAAGAAGAATGGCAGAGAATCAAGGGCTTAGATCTGTTCTTAAGGACATGGTGCTGGCGAAAACATCGCTTATGTACCTGGTCTCGGACGAGGACAGGCGCGTCGAAGGGGAAATCAGAGCACTCGCCTCTGCTTTCAGACCGCCTCTCAATGTATATGTCTGGTCCTGCACCACGGGCGTAACTCTCAATGATGAATCCGTGCTCCCCAATCCATCCATCATGGACGCTCTGGATTGGTATATGAACATTCAGGAGACGGCCTTTCTCATCATCAACGATATTCACGTGTTTCTCAAAGACAACCCGCCGGTCCTTCGAAAGCTCAAGGATACCTCCAAGAGAATAGAAAACGGGTACAAGACGATTTTCATGGTGTCTCCTATGCTGGAGATTCCTCCGGAAATCACCAGCGAAGTCGTTCTGGTGGACGTGCCCCTGCCGGGAACCGATGAAATAGACAAACTGCTCACTCAGGTCATATCAAAAGAAAGACACCGGGACGCCCTCATGGCGGCCATGACCGACGACGTGAGGGATCAGTTCCTGAAAGGGGGAGCCGGCCTCTCCAGTCAGCAGGTGGTCCAGGCATTTCGCAAGGCATTGTCAGGAAAACCTTCGGTAACTCCGCAAGATCTTGATGTCTTGTTTGAGGAAAAACGTCAGATCGTGAAGAAAAGCGGACTCCTGGAACTGTTCACCCAGCCTATGGAATTCGATCAGCTCGGTGGATTTGCCAATTTGAAAAAATGGCTGATGATGCGCGAGGACATTTTTTCAAAACGGGCACGGGAATATGGCTTGAGCTTTCCCAAAGGGGTGCTCATGATGGGCATCAGCGGCTGCGGTAAGAGCCTCGGCGTGAAGGCCATAGCAGCATTCTGGAGACTTCCGTTGCTTCGCCTGGACATGGGGAGGATCTACGACGGAATTCAGGGCAGCCCCGAGGAGTGTCTTCGAAAAGTGATAAAAACCTCGGAAGCTTCAGCGCCGTGCGTGCTCTGGATAGACGAAATCGAAGCCGGGATCGCCAATGCCGGGCAGAAAAGCCTTGGAGGGTCGGCATCGCGGATCCTGGCGACGTTTCTCACCTGGATGCAGGAGAAAACCTCTCCCGTTTTCATTGGGGCCACCGCGAACAACATCGAGCTGCTGCCGCCGGAAATTCTGCGAAAAGGCCGCTTCGACGAACTCTTTTATGTAGAGTTACCCAGCGACAACGACAGAATGGAAATCATAAGAATTCATCTGGACAAGAGAGGGGTCGCTCTCAACAAATTCGATTACACTCCGCTGGTGAAGATCACGGAAGGATTCAACGGGGCAGAAATCGAACAAGGAGTAGTTGGGGCTCTGTTCAGGGCTTTCAGCGAAAAAAGGGAAATCAGCCAGAGTGACATGCACATTGCCCTGGAAAGTATTGTGCCGCTTTCAACGACCATGAAAGAGCAAATCAAAATTCTGGAACGTTGGGCCTTCAACCGTGCAGTGAGGGCCGGCGGCTAGCGCCGATGCGCGTTTGAAAGCAGAAGGATTTTGGGACACACTGCGTTCCCGAAGTGCTTCCCCTATTTCGCTTCCGGGTCCATGCCCCTGCACAGGGCGAGTGCGTTCTCCCCTAAGACACCAGTATTGTATCCGCCCTCAAGCACCGCAAAATACTTCCCGTCGCACCGTGTGGCCGCCTGATTCCGGACTCTTCTTCCGATGGAGAAATAATCTTCGGTGGTCAGGGTTCCGCCCCAGTCCTGGACGTGCCTGTCAAATCCGGCACTTACGGCTATAATGTCGTACTCGTGGGACGCCAGAGCGAAATCCACCTTTTCGAGAAATCTTTCTCGAGAATTGTCCTGTATGTTCGCGACGACCACTCCTCTGGAATCCAGGAAGAAATTGTCGGTTCCGTCGCCGAAGTGCAGATCGATGTCGAGAACAAGGGCCTGTGAAATTTTTCCGGTCTGCATCAGTTTTTCGATGGCGATGGCCACATTGTTGAAAAAGCAAAATCCCCAATGGCTTCCCGGACTCGCGTGGTGGCCGGGAGGCCGGACCGCTGCAAAAGTGGGTTCACCCCTGCAGGCCAGTTCAGCGGCCATGATTGCTCCTCCAGCTGCAACTATGGCGGCCTGGAACACATCCGGTTCCCTTTTGACCTCCCGCAGAATATGCTGCGTATGCACGAGCAGGATGTCGTCTTCCGATGCCGGCCGCGGGGTTATGACCGGGTAATGCTTCTTCAGGACGTGCATGATGGCCGCGACCCGTTCAGGGGTTTCGCAGGACGCCGTGGGATAATCGATGAGGTAGGCCTCGTCATAGATTACCTTCAGCTGAGTTCCCGGCATATCGATCTCTCCTTCTGTGTGGGGCCACCATAGCAGTTCTAGAAAATTCTGTAGGATTCGTTCATGACTCTCGCCCACATTCCGACCGGCCGATCATGTCATTGCGAGGAGTGGAACGACGAGGCAATCCCAGTTTTGGTTAATGGGAGATTGCTTCGGGCTTCGCCCTGCCAATGACAGTCTTCCAATCTTTTCGCGTAATCCAAACCGAAACTCCTTTTGAGAATCCCTATAAACTAATAGACCGTTTCGCAATTACCTTTACGCCTTAGACTAGTCGATGACCGCTGGAGGGGCGGGTTTCAAACCCGCCTCTACCAAAACCGGGGTTGCTACGACGCAAGCCATTTTTGAATCACTTTACTATAGTGCTGCGCAGTGAAAAGGGTGCTTTCCGTCCGAAGTCAGCCAGGTTGCCCTCGTAGCGCAGTAAGGCAGGCCGTCCGAAGCGAAGGGGACACCTAGCTGATAGAATCATTCTTAATGCGCAGCACTATAACTACTTCATCCGATCCATCCATTTACGACGCGATCCGGCCACGATGCGGCCATCACGTTCGCGATGCTTGACGGATTTCGTGCCTTTCCCTCCTCCAAATGCGGGAGTACGACGACGGGAATGTCTTTAGCGAACCTCGATATGTCCGCCGGTGTGAACTCCTCTTCAGGACCTCCGGAACTTGTCGAGGACGACAAAACAACGCCAGCGACCTCAACCTTCCGATTCCGGAGGGCCTCCAAGCTCAGCAAGGTGTGATTCACGGTTCCGATTTTCGTTCGCGCCACCACCAGAACAGGGAAACCCAGGCGCTCCATGAGGTCTATCATCATGAGATCATCCTGAATCGGGACCATGAGTCCTCCGGCTCCTTCAACTATGGTGAAATCGCCGGCATCCGCCACAGCCCTGGAGTGCCCCTCGATTTCCGCGAAACTGAGCCTGCGGCCTTCCATGGCCGCAGCTCTGGCAGGCGACGCGGGAAAAGAAAATCTGAACGGAGTGCAATCGTCCAGGCTCAGCTCATTGTCGCCGGCTTCTCTCAGGAAAGCGCCATCCTCAGGATACAGCACGCCATCCCGGAGCGCGCACCCCGTCTCCACAGGTTTTATAGCCAGCGCCCGACGTCCTCGGGTGCGAGCCAATCGCACCAGACCTCCGGCAACGAGGGTTTTTCCCACTCCCGTGTCCGTCCCGCTTATAAACAGCCCGGTTCGTTTATTGCTTGCGACCATACGTGCTCCTGCTTGCGGTTCGTTTGGCAGCCGTCGCGTTTCTGCAGCCAACGAATCGTTGTTCCCCATGCGAGTTTACACCAAACCGAAGAGCCCGGACACCACATTCTTTTTTCAGGATTCTTGCAGAAGGAGAGCGGTAAAAATCGGCGAACTTTTTTGTAAGAAATGGACCCCAATGCTCAAACTTTCTTCAAGAACTCTCACTACTCATCCGGACGCGCACAATTGATGTGGCAAAACGCGAAGTCAGGTAAAGGTTAGCAGTATCCTGGAGGGCTTTTGGAGGGACATTCTTTATCATCGGAAGAAATGTCCCCCACAAGGTGAGTCTTTGAATGCGCGATCGTCTCACGTATATTCAACTCGTGTGTCTTCCTTATGGTCAACCATGTACAAAAGAGTCGCTTTTCGTCGCAGATCTTCGATCACTTGCGGCAGAACAGCCCGATCCAGTCCGTACGATCTGACATATACGTTTCTACACCCTTCAGCCGCTCGTTCGTACGATGTCAGAATGCTCACGAGGCGGCCTCCGTATTGACGAATGATATCCGTGACTTCTTTTATGGATCCGGCTCGGTCCTCCAACCGGAATGCGAACTGGACGCCCCGTTTTTCGAGGCCGCTCATGGAAATGAATGCTCGAAACAGGTCCGATTCGGTGATGATCCCCACCAGATGATCTCCATCCAGAACCGGCACCCCGGAAATATTGTTTTTCAGGAGGACTGCAGCGGTTTCCTCCAGTGTATAATTGGGCGGAACGATGACCGGCTTCGTGGTCATGATCTCTTTGATTTGGATCTGCGACAGAAGATATATCAACTCGTGAATTTCCAGAGAAGTTGCATCGGAAGCAGACGCGCGTTTTACGTCTCTGTCCGTAAGGACCCCTACAACTTTTCCGTTCTTTACGACGGGCAGCATTGAGATCTTGTGTTGCTTCATCTGGCTGATTGCCTGATGCATGGAATCGTTCACGTCTATGGTGATGACGTCTTTTTTCATCCAATATTTTACCAGCATGGTGTAACTCCTCTGTTGGACGTCGGAATATGTATGACTACTTCGCGGACCACCGATTCGACACATGTATGAAATGAAAAAATGCAAAAGGCATTTTATCGTTACTCACATGTGAGGTAAGCAACGCCTGTGCCAAACTTGTATTCGGATGTCAAAATGCATAATCCCCGGAATCGACGAAAAAATTCGATGTCCCGCTCACAATGTGGCGTCGTCATAATATGTCAACATTCTTTACATTCTGTAAACAGGCACCGGTGCGGCGCATCCGGAAAGCCACCGAGAAGTCCAAGCATTCTCGGGGAATCACGTTGACCTTCCCGAGGAGGATGAGGTATGCTCCAAAACCGGCCGCAGACCTGTTCATACGGATTCGCTTTTTTACAGGTAACTCGATTCTGGGCACAGGCTGGGGACACTCCTTCGCTGCGGACGCCGCAGAACCGTCTCATCACTTCGCTCAGGAGAGCCCCCAGCCCGGCAATCTTATAAATCTTGTGGCGAATGCGTATCA
>Ga0187785_10000175_pt1 | contig 24403 bp, 24 predicted proteins | sample 0815_BV2_4_20_MG_FD_132466 | JGI IMG/M metagenome (GOLD analysis project Ga0187785, IMG submission 132466) | Tropical peat soil microbial communities from peatlands in Department of Meta, Colombia - 0815_BV2_4_20_MG | ecosystem: Environmental > Terrestrial > Soil > Wetlands > Peat | place...
ACCGTTCAGTTTGAACTCGTCGAGAACCGCGGGAAGACGTCCGCGGAGAACCTCAAGGTCAAGTGACCTGAGACGTCCGAGCTGACTACCGGCTTGTTTGTCTAGCTTTGCCACCGAGCTCGTCGGCCCGGCGGCTGTCGTGCGCTTGCACTCTACCGGGCCAATCGTTCCAGTTCCGGGAACGGAACGAACGCCACGTCCTTGCAGAACTGGCGCACATCCTTTGGTGTATCGAGGAACCGGTCGAGTTTGCCGGCCACGTAGACCGCCGCACCGTCTTTCGAACCCAGATATTTTCCGTCGGTGTTGCGCGCGTTGTAGCGAACGCACGCCACATAACGATCACCTGGGCCGATGTACTTGAGTTGTGGCTGCGAGACCGCTGCACCTTGCACATGGCTCGGGTCATTGAGATAGGTGCGCAATAAGGCGAGCAGATCCTGCCGGTAACCTTGCGGATAGACGTTCTCCGCGTCCCATTTTGCCTTCAATTCGGACGCACTCGGTCCAACCTCTGTGGCACAGCCGCCGAGCGCGGTCGCTGCGATCATCAAAAGCGTCAATATCCTCATCGTGTTCCTCAGCCCGGCTGGGCGTGCCCCGCCACAATCATAGCGGCTTGCATCCTCCCTGCTAGGGACGTTGCGGTTTTGAATGGTGTTAAACTCTTTATTGATGCCGAATTGATGCCCGGATTCCGTACGAGGCGATTGTCATGAGAGCTCTCAACCGCCGCTCGCTCCTGACGGGCGCCGCCGTCGCAGTCACAGCAGCGGGCTTGCCGGCCCAAGCCAAGATTCCAGCGCCGGCAACTCAGGGTCCCGGCGTCTATCGATACAATCTCGGCGCCTACCAGCTCACCGCGCTATTTGACGGCGTCTGGTACCTGCCGATCGACGACACGTTTGTACGCAATGCAAGTGGCACCGAAGTCAACCGCGCGCTCGCTGCCGCTTTCCTGCCGCCAAGCGTGTTGCCCATATCGTTCACGGCCTTGCTGGTAAACACCGGCACGAAGTTGGTGCTGATCGACACCGGAACCGCCGGCCAGGTCTCGGACACGGCAGGCAGCATGGTTGACAACCTCAAGGTCGCAGGTGTCGACCCCAAAAACATCCACACGATCCTGATTTCTCATTTCCATCCCGACCATATCGACGGAATTAAAAGCAAAGACGGCGCCAAAATATTCCCGAACGCGGAAATCCTCGTGCCGGAGCCTGAATGGACGTTCTGGATGGATGACTCGAATATGGGCCGAGCCGAGGGTGCGGTGAAACGCTACTTTCTTAACGCGCGGCGCATCTTCAAGGACATTGCCAAGAACGTAAAGCGATTCCAGCCCGGCACCGAAGTCGCGCCGGGGATAGTATCTGTGCCTGCCTATGGTCACACGCCGGGCCACACTGCTTTCGCCATTCATTCAGGCAATCAGTCGATGCTCGCTATGAGCGACACGGTGCGTAACCCGTATCTGTTCGCCCGCCATCCAGATTGGCAACCGTCATTTGATATGGACGGACCACAGGCAGTCGCAGCCCGCCGCCAAATGCTCGATCGCGTGGTCGCCGACCGCATGCTGGTCGAGGCGTATCATTTCCCCTTCCCCGCCTGCGGCCACATGGTCAAGACACCGACCGGCTACGAGCTTGTGCCGGTCGAGTGGCAGCCGCTGTAAGATGAAAACGTCGCTCGCCTAGAACGTCGCGCCCGCCTGAAGCAAGAAAGATCGTCCGGCCAGCGGAAACGCATTATACAGCCCGATCGTCGGCGGCAGGCCGGGAGGAAAGAATGGACCGCTCGCAATTCCGCCACTGGCGATCGCGTAGTCGAAGTAGCGCTTGTCGAACAGGTTGAGGACGGACGCGGACCAGAAGAAGCGGCCGTATTGGCCTGCGAGTTTGACATCGACGGTCGCCTCACCGGGAATGAGCGGCTGCTGGTTGATCTGGTCATTGTCCATGCGCCGCGGTCCAAACAGACGGCTCGTCAGATCAAGCGTGAGCAGTTTCTGCACGATATCCCACGATAGACCCGCATAGCCTGACCAGCGCGAGATGAGCGGAATCTCGTTGCCCGCGTTCGGGCCCTCGCGAAACGTGGCATTAAGATAGGTCACACCACCGCGTAGGCGCGTCGAGTTGTCAATTTGGTAAGTCGCGGCTGTTTCCCACCCCACCCGTTGCGTCGGATCGAGATTGGTATCGACGCCGATTGCCGGGAGGAAATGAATCTCGTTATTCAGCCGCATCAGATAAACGCTCGACTGAAGATTGAAGGGACCCGCGTTGACGCGGACACCCCCTTCGACGTCGTAGGACGTTTGCGTTTTAAGATCGAAAGTGGAAACGGTGAAAACAAACGGACCGCCGGCGCCAACCCTCTCATCCGCGTTGGGCAAGCGAAACGCACGAGCCGCGCGGGCGAATACCGCGAAAACTGAATTGAAGCGGTGTTCAATGCCGATATGCGCTGCCCATTGCCATTCACTTTGGTCGAACGGTGGAATCTGTGGATTCACACCTGGAGGGTAGCCGCCAAAAATGACGACTTGGGGATCGTTGATCGAGCTGTAATCATCCTGCGCCTTGACCATATTGCGCTGGACGCGGCCGCCAATCGAAATATCTGTGTCCGGCCGCACCGTCGTCGTGTTCATCGCGTAGAATCCAGCTGTCGTCTGCCGGATATCGTAACTGTGAATCGGCACCAATCCGGGCGCCGTCGGCCGGTTCGAGTTGTATTGGGTGTTATAAAAATCGATGCCGGTGAACAGCCTGTTCGGCACCCCGAACAACTGGTGTGAGATATCAAAGCGCGGTGTCACCGAGGACGTCGTCATGATGGTGTCGACGTAATTCATCGGTGTCGCGGTATTCACGTTATAGAGAAAAGTGATCGGGTCGAAGTAATTGAAGAATTGCGCCTGCTGAAACTTGCGTCGAATTCCGCCGTCGACGATTAGCTCGACCCCTGGACTGAGCGTTGCATTGAAGCCTATAGCGAAGTTGATCGCCTGTTTCTTGCCCCAGTCGAGCGGCGTGTTCGATTGCCAGGGCGTCTCGAGCGTGAACGGAAAGGCGCCGGGCAAATTATTGAGGCCGGCCGGCAAGCCCTGAAACTGATGGTCACCGGCGACGGTGAAATAGCCACCAAGATTGGGGGTTGCATAGTTCAATGTTGCGTTGACATTACGCTGGCGCAGGGCGCTGTTGACGCGATAACCGTTGGAGTCAATCGCATTGCCGAACGCACCAACCGACCACGGCCCGCTCGTTACGGCGGCCGACGCACGGCCCTCCCAATAATTATAGGAGCCAGCCAGTCCTTCGACGCGGTTGACTGCAGCGCTCGACGATCCTTTCTTCAGCACGATATTGATTGAACCGCCGATCGCGCCATCGCCGTAAAGGACGGTGCTGCTGTTGCCGCGCGTGATTTCAATTCGTTCGATGCTGTTGAGCGGGATCGAGGAGAAATCGAACCCTTGAAGATCGAAGTCTTGATAGCGGCGGCCGTTGACCAGAATGAGCACGTTTGACTGGGCGAAGGCGCCGAAGCCGCGCAGATCGACACCATCGCGCGATCCGTTTGTTGCACTCAACAGGTGCTGCACCTGTATGCCGACCTCCCGGGACAGAATGTCCGGCAAATTTTGTGCGGGTGACCGCTCAATATCCTGCGCGGTGATGACGCTGTTCGACGTGCCGACCATACCGCTGTTGAGACGCGTCCAACTGACGTCAATTTCCGGTAAGACGACTTGTGCGCGCGCCGGCGCGCCGGCGTTTTGCCCGAGCCAGATCGCGAGCGCCAACACCGCGCCCAAGCGGCCCAATTTAAGTCCCATGACACCACGTTCCTTCGTTTACGTTCGCGGATGGCGAACGCATCGGGTGAAGACCAAGCCCGATGCGAAGGACGCAGTGAGGTTCCTAAACGCATTGGCGCGCGGATCTCACGTACGGAATGTCGTGGGAGATGTCGCTCTCACGGCCTTCGCACCGGCATTGCCGTCACCGCTGCGAAAGACCGCTCCGTATGGACGCCCCGTCCACCGGTTGGGTGACCGCGCTGGCAGGTCTCCTGGCTCGCGGGTCGTTACCCTGGTGGTCCGGCCTTCCCAGTTTCCCAGTGGCCGTTTTGGACCTAAGGCTCGCCGCTCACAGTTGCGGGGGCAGCCACGGATTGCTTCAAATTCGAGTGTTCGAATTCGTCGTGTCCGTGTTCCCTCTTTCGTCCCCGATTTGAATCGGGGAACCAGCACGGCAAAATGTTCCCTTGAACACGCTGGCAAGTCAAGGCGCTGGTTGTGAAGCGAGTAAATCCTGCATTATTTTTGGCGCAAAGCCGGACTACACCCCCTTCACGAATTGTTTTGTTCTGTACTGGGGGTTTCGTCGTATCGTCCAGCTGGTTCTCTGACAGGAGAGATTCCGCCATGAACCTAAGATTCGTACTCCGTAGTGTCGCTATTGTGGCCGCAGCCGCTCTACTGGTCACCACCGTCGGTTTGAAGCCGCTCGCTGCGATGGGCAGTGACAACCCACCGCCGCCAACCGACACCGGTAGCAAAAAGAAAAAGAAAAAGGACAACAACGTTATTGAGCAGCAGCAGGAGCAGCTGGCGCAGGAGAAATTCCTGCGTGATTACCACACCGCCCGAGCCATGATCCTCGACGGAAACTATCAGGGCGGCATCGCTGCCATGCACGCGCTCGGCCATGATGAGCATGCGGACGTCGCCAACTACATTGGCTACGCGTACCGCAAGCTCGGAGATTATGACGATTCCAAGATTTGGTACGAAAAGGCCCTCGCTACAGATCCGAACCATGTCCGCACCTGGTCTTACTACGGCATGTGGCAGATGGAGCAGGGAAACCGTCTAAAGGCGCTGGATGACCTGCAGAAGGTGGAGCTGATCTGCGGCAACACAACCTGCGAAGAGTATCGCCAGCTGAAGGACGTGATCGACGGTAAGGCGACCTACTGAGCAATCACGGGTTGTTCTAATGTCATGCCCGGCGATTTCGCCGGGCATGATGCTATTTGGACGTCTCCCGTGTGATCCAGGCATGGTAGTCGGGATCAATGTTCTCGACCGGCAAAATCATGAAGGCCGGCGTTGTGTAAGTATGGAGTTCTTTGACCGCCCCGCGCACTGGTTCGGCCATCGAGGCACGGGTTTTAATGATCATAACGGCCTCTTCGGCACGCTCGATTTTGCCTTCCCACCAGTAGTGCGAGATCATTCCCGGTAGGATATTGACGCAAGCGGCAAGCCGCCGCTCTACAATCATCCGTCCGGCACGCTCCGCCTCGACAATCGAGGGCCAAGTCGTATAGACGAGCACCGCACGTTCCATAGTCAGGCCCTTAAATGAGTGAGCGGATAAATCGTTTTCGGTCCATCGCCTTCGTCGCCAGCCAGACGCCGGAAGCGCGTGAGGCTTATGTGCGGCTCGAAACGCGCTATGGCAATGCCGATCCCGCAAAGGCCGACGTCATTGTTGCACTGGGCGGCGACGGACTGATGTTGCAGACCCTGCACAAGTTCATGAATTCCGGCAAGCCAATCTACGGCATGCACCGCGGTACGGTGGGTTTCCTGATGAATGAATTCGCCGAGGAAAACCTGGCCGAGCGCCTGGCGCAAGCGCATATTACTATTATCCACCCGCTTGTGATGCGCGCCCAGGATGCGCAAGGGCGGACTCACGAGTATCGTGCCATCAACGAGGTATCGTTGTTTCGCCAAAGCGCGCAGGCCTCACACCTGCGCATTTTGATCGATGGCCAGGAACGCCTTGCCGAACTCATTTCTGACGGTGTGCTGGTCGCAACCCCGGCGGGCTCAACGGCCTACAATCTTTCAGCGCAGGGCCCAATAATCCCGATCAACGCGCCGTTGCTCGCGCTCACACCAATCAGTCCATTCCGGCCGCGGCGATGGCGCGGAGCGTTGTTGCCGGACCGGGCGAAAGTCACGATCGAGGTGATGGACGCCGATAAGCGGCCGGTTGCTGCGGTCGCCGATCACGATGAAGTGCGGTCAGTTCGCAGCGTCGACATCAGCATGGACCACACTATATCGATCAACATGTTGTTTGATCCCGGGCACAATCTCGATGAGCGCATTCTTCGCGAGCAGTTCGGATTCTAGGAGCACGCGTGTCCAAAAAATTCGATTTTTCGGTCAACGGCAAAGCTGTCAGCGTGTCCCTCGACAATGAAGAAACACCGCTGCTCAACGTGCTGCGGAATGAACTTGGCCTGATGGGAACACGTTTCGGTTGCGGGCTCGAACAGTGTGGTTGTTGCATGGTGCTGGTCGATGGCGCGGCCGAGAAAAGTTGCACCAAACCGGTTTCGATCGTCGCAGGAAAAAAGATTGTCACTGTCGAGGGTTTGGGCAGTGCGGCGCAGCCCCATCCCCTCCAGCAGGCATTTATCGACGAGCAGGCAGGGCAATGCGGCTATTGCCTCGCCGGAATATTGATTTCCGCAAAAGCACTATTGGACAAGAATCCACGACCGTCGCGGACGGAGATTGCGCAGGCGCTTGACGGCAATATCTGCCGCTGCGGTTCGCATAACCGCATCATGCGTGCGGTCGAAAAGGCCGCCGCCGTCATGCGTTCAGGAACAACCCGATGAATGCTCCCCTCCCCGGCCCGCTCAACGACAATCCCGATCTCGATCGATGGGTCGAATTTCCTTCGGCGGGCAAAGTAACTGTGCTCACGGGCCGGGTTGAGCTGGGTCAGGGTGTGCTCACCGCGATGGCCCAGATTGCCGCCGACGAACTCGATGTCGCAATGGAGCGTATTACGGTTCGATCCGGTGACACCGCGAAGGCGCCGAATGAAGGCTATACAGCAGGCAGTCAATCAATTCAGTTTGGCGGCGTCGCGATACGGCAGGCTTGCGCTGATGTGCGCGCATTGTTCCTCGATCAGGCTGCGAAAATTCTTGGCTGCCAAGTGGGCGAGTTGTCCATGAACGATGGCAGCGTGCATCGCAACGGCAAATCGACCGGACAAGATTATTGGACGCTCTCGGGAGCAGTGAACCTCGGCGTCAAGGCAACCGGTGGCGGCGCGCGCAAGCGCGTCGTCGACTTTAAAAGCATCGGTAAAAGCTGCGCTCGCCTTGACCTGCCGGACAAGATTTTCGGCGGCAGCGCATTCATTCATGACATGCAGATCGATGGCATGGTTCACGCGCGTGTGGTTCGTCAACCAAACCGCGGCGCCACAATCGGCTCAATTGATGAACGCGCTATTCGTCGCGCTGCGAAGGGCCCCATTGAATTCATCCGCAACGGCAATTTTTTCGCAATTCTGGGAGCCGATGAAACTGCTGTTGAAGCGGCGGGGGTCGCCGCCACCAGCCATGTGAGCTGGCAAAACATCGAGGCTCCCGCCCCGATCCAGCAGGAGGCCACTTGGCTGTTGCAAAGGCCGGTCGTTGAACGGGTTTTTGGAGCGCCAGACGCGGGCAACCCGCAAGGCAGACAGCGATACGAGGCGACTTATACCCGCGGGTACCTTGCGCACGCGTCAATCTCGCCCTCATGCGGGCTGGCGCTCTACAAGGACGAAATATTGACAGTATGGACCCATTGCCAGGGCGTTTATCCCCTGCGCGCTGCTTTGGCGAAAGCCCTCAAGCTAACGCCCACCTCAATTGTGGTTCATCACGTTCAGGGCTCTGGCTGTTACGGTCACAACGGCGCCGACGATGCGGCCGCGGATGCCGCGATCATTGCGATGCAAAAGCCTGGCCAGCCGATCCGTGTGCGTTGGCGGCGTGAGGAAGAGTTCATTTACGAGCCGAAGACGCCGGCTATGGTGGTCAAGGTGCGCGCCTTGCTTGACGATAGTGGCAGGCCCGTCGATTGGACGCAGGAAATCTGGAGCCCGACGCACAATCAGCGGCCTGGCGCGGGTGGAAATCTGCTCGGCGCCCTCGCCCTGCCTGATCCGCCGCCTGAGCCGCCACCAAACGATGTGCCGGAGGCAAATGGCGGCGGCGCCACCCGCAATGCGGAACCGCTTTACGATATTTCGGCCAAACGCATTCTGCACCATCTGGTGACCGAAACACCCGTCCGTACCTCGGCCCTTCGCGGGCTCGGCGCGATGCCAAACGTCTTCGCGCTGGAGTGTTGTGTTGACGAGCTGGCGGAGAGCGCCGGGCGGGATCCGGTGCAATATCGCCTGTCGATGACTGCGGACGCACGCGCGCGCGCCGTCATCGAAAAGGTCGCCACGATGGCGAAGTGGAATCCGGCAGCACCCCGCGGCACCGGGACAGGCCGCGGCGTCGCCTTTGCGCGCTATAAAAATCGCGCCGCCTATTCTGCGGTTGTTGTTGAACTATCGGTCGATGAAGAAATCCGTCTCCATCACGTCTGGTGCGCGACGGACGCCGGCTTGGTCATCAACCCCGATGGTGTGCTCAACCAGCTCGAAGGCGGGATTATCCAATCGGCGAGCTGGGTGCTCAAGGAACAGGTCCGCTTCGACAACGGCATTGCGTCATTCGATTGGGAGACGTATCCGGTGCTGAAATTTAGCGAAGTGCCGGAAATCGACATTGAACTGATCAACACCAGGGACGAGGTGCCGCTCGGGGTCGGCGAGGTGACGGCGGGACCGACCGCGGCAGCGATCGGCAATGCCGTCTCACACGCCCTTGGCGCCCGTATCCGCGATTTGCCACTGACACGCGAGCGCATCATGGCGGCGCTGCTGAAAGAATAGCGGCTTCGGGCGCAGCTCGCCGCCATCCTAAACCATTCGTTAACGGCGCCTCGTTAGCCTTCGTTACGGCCGTATCGGGCTTCCAGCGCCCGAAGCCGGGGCGCCATGGTCCGTATCGATTTCAACCGGTTGCGTTTCCTCGTCATCGACGACAATGCGCATATGCGACGCATATTGCGGACACTGTTGCATGGATTCGGCGCGCGCGAAGTCTATGAGGCGGAGGATGGCGCTGCCGGTCTTGAGGCATTCACACACTACATTCCCGACATCGTCATCACCGATTGGGCGATGCCGATATTTGATGGCCTCGAACTCATGCAGATGATCCGCCAACCCGGCGCTAACGCTAATCCGTATGTGGCGATCATCATGCTCACCGGCCATTCCGAGAAAAAACGCGTGACGGCGGCGCGCGACGCCGGCGTCACCGAGTTCCTCGCCAAACCGATCTCGGCAAAGGGGCTCTACCAACGCATTATCAACGTGGTCGCCAATCCGCGCCCCTTCATCAAGACCAAGACCTATTTCGGTCCGGATCGCCGCCGGAACGTCAATTCGAATTATATCGGGCCCGAACGCCGAAAGGGCGGCAAGGCAGATGTTATCCGGCAGACCCCCCTGCTGGAAAAAGCGCGTGCCTCGGTCTGACAGGCAAAACGCAATGTCCCGCTCAAAAGACACCGCGGCCATCGTCACCTACGGTGATCACGAAATTATAACACCGGAAAACAAACTACGCGGTGCCGTGTCCAAAGAAGCCTCCGGCCAGGGCGGCGAAGATCCCGTGGCGCGCGCCGAAAAGGCACTTGCGGAATTGTCCCCCGAATTTGCCAGCTGGATGGATTCCGAATGCGACCGACTCGATCGCGCCCGCCGCGATTTGCTCAAGGATTTCACCAAGCCCAACAAAGATGCGCTTTTCCATGCGGCGCACGATATCAAGGGTGAAGCGGCTACGTTTGGTTACCCGGCGGTTGCGTCCGCCGCCAACAGCCTTTGCCGGCTTATCGAGCATACGCCCGACGTCACGCGCATCCCGCCTCAGTTGATCGACCAGCACGTTGACGCGGTGCGCGCAATATATCGGGAATATGCACGTTCAGACGCGAAGCAACTCGCAAGCAACCTGACGAAACGGCTTCGTGACGTCACGGATGAATTTCTGACGCGCGAAAATCGCGACCGTCCAGAAATCCTTGAGCAACTCAAGACGCCATCGATCGTGCCCGAATAGGCCGTTATGCCGCCGCCAACTGTGCGTCCGCATAAGACTGGTCGGCCTGAATAATACAGGCCTCCGCAACGAGATCGTCGCAAAACAGGCGGGCTTCCTCGCGCGCGGCCTCTACGGCAAAGCGCCGCAACAACGCCATCAGCGAGGCGGCCTCATCTCCTCCGCGTTCATGAACGCAAGCGCCAAGCACGCGCTCGACCATACGCCGCTTCAGCCGTGTCGCCCCACCCTGCTCCCCAACCAATACGCCGGCGCGCATCGCCGCCAGCGCTTCTCGAAAGGCCGGATATGCCACATCCGGCAAACCAGCCTCGCGGTACAGCGCGCGAAAGCCGGAAATATTCTTGTCGTGAATGTAGGCGATCACGCGGTCGATCGACACGCCGGATAATTCCGCCATCGCTTCCTCAAACAAGACGACGTTGCCGGATAACAGGGCTCGCAAGATCATACCCGCAGTGAGCTGTCCACTCTGACGCAGATGTTGCACCAGCGCGCTGACCTCGTCGTATCGCGTGTCGGCAGCAAGCGCCACGGTCGCTTTTTCACATGCTTCTTTGGTGGCAAATTCGGCATGCTCCGGCCCCAGCCATCGCCGGGCGGCGACGAAACCGGCGAGTGTCTGAGACAGCTTCGAGAGGAGCGCCTGGCGCATCGGCATCGGCAGATCGTCCCGCGCCAGAAGATTTTCGCGAATTGGAGCCAGGTGACCGAAACGCTCGACAATTCGATCGATGGAGAAAGGCGCAATATCGGCATCCAGATTTTCCAGCAGCGCAAGGCAAGCCTCCGCTGCACCGACCTCTGCGATAGCGGCGGCCAGCGTCCGCGGTAGTGACGACCGGCCGGCGATTGTGATCTGTACTTCGGCGTTCCCGGTGGCGACAAGATCGACCAGATCGTCTTCAAATAACAACGACGATTGGGCGAGTATGGGTAGAGCGACGTCCGGCTGATCCGCCGCGAGTGCATGCACCACGACCTGCGGGGCCTTGTCCGCTGAAGCGAAGGCCTCCGCGAGCGCGAGCCGCACGAGCGGCGACGGATCGTCCAACAACATGATCATCGCGCCTTCTGCGGCAGCGAGATCATCAGGCGATAGATCGGAATAAAGGTAGGCGCGGGCCAGCGCGGAAGTGGCCTCCGCCCGCTCCCCGGGCGGCGCCTGGCGAACCCAATGCAAAAACTGACGGACGATCATGGCAACCGACGCTACGAAGCCGTCTTCCACCTGACGGCAGCGTCAACCCTAGTCGAGGAGCCTTAATAAAGCGTTCACCATAGAAATTGATGCGCTGTTAAGCATGGGTCTCGCGTCTAAGGCCGCCAAATCAGAGCAATTTGCGCTCGTTCGGCTTGGTATCGGTAAACAAATCCAGGGACTGGACCCCTCGCGACGGCGCGGGCGCCCCGGGGGTGGGAGTTCCCCAGAGGTTGTTGACTGTTTGCGCCAAAGGCTGGCTGACCCGATCGGTAAACATCGATTGGAATGATGGCCGCGGGGCCGGCGGTGGCGGCAGCGTCTCGCCAGCGCTCGCAAATGCTTGCGTGACACCGGCGGTGTCCGGCGGCGACGGGATCGGCGCGGGTGGCCTCGGTGGTGTTGCCAATGCAACCCGCACAAGACGTTCGGTTGGCACTGCTTTGACCCGGGCAGTCGCCACGGTCACCGGGGGTGGCAACGGGGGCGCACCCGGGGCCGCGGTCTGTGCACCGCTACCTGCACCGGCACGTGTACCACTGCTGACGCCCGTGGCGCCGCCTTGCGCAAAGGCGACCGTGCGAGCGGAATCAAAAAGCCGCGTCAGCTTTCCATAGACTTCGCCGACAGTACGCGCCCGTCCGGAAGCATCGTAAAAAATGCTATGATTGGCTGCGGCCGCATGCGGAAACATTGCGGCGGCGCTCGCGTTTGGGTGCGCCGCCGCCCCGTTGATCAGCTTGCCCGCGCCATCGGCTCCCAAAAAATGCGCGATATAGAGCTCGCCATTGGTCGGCCGCCGGCCAATGTTCGCGCCGACCAAGCTTGCGTTGTTGCGCGTCAACGCCCCTGCCAGCATGGCGCTCGCTTGCGGATCGCTGCGCAGCCGCAGGATCGCGGCGCGCATGGCAGGATCGGAAACTTCATAGTGTCCATCCGGCGACCGCACGATGGCGTCTGCGTACCGGCCTAGCCCCAAGGCCGCCCCGTCCTGCTTCATCGTGCCAAGCCATGTCTGGTCGATGAACTGATAGAGCCCTTTCGCTGACGACGTGGACGCTTGCGCCGACGGGTTGAGGTTGGACTCGATCTTCGCGGTTGTGAGCAAATATTCGAAGCTGATACCGGTCGATTGCGCCGCCTGGCGGATCGCGCCGGCAATCTGCGGTGCCGCGCTGGCAGTAGCCGGGTTGACGGCCATCGTGTTGCGCCTTGCGAAGGTCTCGTCTTATGGGTGATTGACGCAACGCAACAGCTCTAGCGGGCCAGCCGAGCATGGAGGAACTATGGTAAATGAACGGTAAATGGGGCTTGCAAACCCCTATTTTGAAAGCATTTTTGGGAGGAATCGGATGGTGGATACAATGCAGCGGCACAAGCGTGGAGGCCTTTATTTCGAGGACTTCGAGGTCGGAAAAACCTACGAGCACCGCTACACGCGCACGGTCACGCAAATGGACAACATGCTGTTTTCCAACATGACGCTCAATCCACAGCCGCTGCACATTGACCGTCACTTTTGCGAGACCGAAACCGAATGGGGGCAGCCGCTGATGAATTCGCTGTTCACCCTCGGACTTATGATTGGCATCCAGGTTTCGGACATGACTGTCGGCACAACCATTGCCAACCTCGGCATGACCGACGTGAAATTTCCCAATCCATTATTCGAAGGTGACACCATCAATTGCACGACCCAGGTCGTGAGCAAACGTGAATCAAAATCGCGGCCAGGCGCGGGGATCGTGGAATTTCATCACAAGGCCTTCAAGCAGGACGGCACGCTGGTGGCCGAGTGCCACCGCCAGGCCTTTATGCGGATGCGGCCCAAATAAAAAGGCCCGGCGACATGCCGGCAACGAGGACAATCATATGCGCTCTGTTCTGTTCGTACCCGCCGACGGTGGATCGAAGCTCGACAAGGCTCTGGCCAGCGGCGCGGATGCCGTGATCGTCGACCTCGAAGACTCAATTACGCCGGAGCGAAAGGAAGCAGCGCGTAAAATGGCTCTGGAATTTCTCAAGCGGGCTGGTGCCGCCGGACAGCGGCCGCGCCTGCTGGTGCGCATCAACGGGCTCGACACCGGCATGACCGACGCGGACCTCGATGTAATTGTCTCCGGTGAGCCCGACGCGATTGTGCTTCCAAAAGCAGAAGGCGGCGCCAGCGTTGTGCACCTCGACGCCAAGCTTACTGTGCGCGAGGCCATCGCCGGTTTGCCCGAGGGGCAAATTAAAATCCTGGCCCAGGCGGTCGAATCAGCCGCCGGCCTCTTTGCCGCCGGTACGTTTCGCAACGCAAGCCCGCGGCTGATTGGATTGACATGGGGTCCGGAGGACCTTTCCGCTGAACTAGGCGCCGAAGCCAACCGTGATGCCCATGGAGAGCTCACTGAACCTTATCGTCTCGCCCGATCGGTTTGCCTCTACGCCGCGGCCGCGGCAAAGCTGCCGGCCATCGAGACCGTTTACGTAGATTTCCGCAATTCGGAGGGACTGCGCCGCGACACCGAGGCCGCCCGCCGTGATGGCTTTACCGGGCGCCTGGCCATACATCCGGCTCAGGTTCCGGTGATCAACGATGTGTTCACGCCCACGGCAGCCCAGATCGAAATGGCAAAAGCTGTCGTCGCGGCCTTCGCCGCGCGGCCCGGCGCCGGTGCCGTTGGCATCGACGGCAAGATGTACGACCGGCCGCATCTCGTGCGTGCGCAGGCTTTGCTGGCACGCCACAAACCGTAACGTCTGTTATTTGCGATAGACGGCGCCGGGGTCGAAGCTCTTTTCAGCGTCGCGAAATTCGAGCGTCGTGGCGCTTGTCTTGCCGATCGGCACCGCGCGATAAAAGCAAGAGCGGCGGCCTGTATGGCAGGCACCAGCGCCTTGCTGGTCTACCTTCAGCCAGAGCGCATCCTGATCGCAATCGACCCGCAATTCTCTCACGCGCTGAACATGGCCAGACGTTTCACCTTTCTTCCAAAGCGCTTTCCGCGAACGGCTGTAGTACCAAGCCTCACCGCTCGCGACGGTTTTTCGAAGCGCTTCTTCATTCATGTGTGCCACCATGAGGACATCACCTGACTCAGCATCTGTCACAACAGCGACGATCAGCCCGCTGGCGTCGAATTTTGGCGCGAAGGCCAGACCTTCTTCGATATCGTTCAATTTGTCCGCCATAGAAGCACCGAAAATTTGAATTGCCCGCGCGCCATTATGGAGTGTCCGGCCAAGCCGGGCATCAACAGTGCGAAAAGGCCGTGACGCTGGATACCAGAGTGCTTGCGCCGGTGTTAGCGTTGCCCGGCGCGCAGCATCGTCATGAAACGCACCTGCTCACTGGCGTCGTCGCGAAACGCGCCGGTGAAATGTGTCGTCACTGTGAGAGCGCCCGGCTTCTCTACCCCTCGCAGCGACATGCACATGTGTTCCGCTTCGATCATCACTGCAACGCCACGCGGTTTGAGGATCTCATCAATCGCGGTCGCAACCTGCGACGTCAGATGCTCCTGCGTTTGCAATCGGCGTGCATAGACGTCAACCAACCGCGCGAGTTTCGACAATCCGACAACACGGTCCACCGGCATATACGCGACATGTGCCTTGCCGTAGAACGGCATCATGTGGTGTTCGCAGTGCGAATTGAATCCAATGTCGCGCACCAGCACGAAATCGTCGTATCCGCCGGTCTCGGCAAAAGTACGGTCGAGAATCTCCACCGGGCACTCATTGTAGCCCTGGAAGATTTCCTCGTACGCACCGATCACGCGCTTGGGCGTTTCCAGCAAACCTTCACGGCTTGGATCGTCGCCCGCGTAGGCTATGAGTGTGCGTACAGCGGCTTTAGCCTGTTCGCGGGTGGGCCGCGGTTCAACTGGTGCAGGCGCCGCCCGCACGTGCTCGGACAGGCCCTGCTTGGGCCACGGCTTCACGTTAGTGTTCTTTGCGTCCATGACGGGTCTCCGTTCGACCGGCACGCAATGGTGCCGGGTGTGTCACCGGGTTGGCCGCGTCGGTAACCGATCCAGACCATTTCTGGTCCAATGCGGGCGCCTGGACGCTGCATTCCCATTCCGCAAGCCGATTTAAGCTTGCCTGGCCTCGAGAACCCTTCTCGCGCCGCTCTATCAGCCCCTATATATTCATTTGTGAAGCCGAGGCAAACTACCGAAAAAAGGCCAATGCTTAACGAGGTTTACAACGCTAAAATTCTGGAGCTGGCGGGCAATATCCCCCGCTTGGGCCGGCTGCCTGCGCCCGACGCTACCGCGACTGCCCATTCGAAATTATGCGGTTCTACCGTGACCGTGGATCTCAAGATGAAGGGCGGCGAGGTCGCGGATTTTGCCCACGACGTGAAAGCCTGCGCCCTCGGCCAAGCCTCATCCTCAATCATGGCGCGCCATGTCGTCGGGGCAAAGCCGGCCGAGCTGCGCGAGCTGCGCGAAACGGTGCGCAAAATGCTGAAAGAAAATGGCCCTCCTCCTACCGGCAAGTGGGCCGAAATTGCCGTTCTCGAGCCCGTGCGCGACTACAAGGCACGTCACGCCTCGACATTGCTGACCTTTGATGCAGTCGTTTCGGCACTCGACCAGATCGAGGCCAGATCAGCAAGCAACCGCGCGCAAGCGGCCGAATAATCTATTTTACCGCCGCGAGGCCACCGGTCTTTGCTCGGCTCAAATCTGCACGGTCACCTATCGGCTTGCTGCAGCCAGCGGTCAGGCGTGGAAGATTCTGCGAAACGCCCGTGTTGCCGATACGAATTCCGGTGACCACCTGTGCGGTTTCCGTCTTGATTAGCATCGAATGACTGCCCGCCGCAGCAAAGGCGCCAATCAATGCAGCTGGAACTCGCCCGGCCGCGTAGGTGACAAGCTCGTCCGGAGAATCTCGGCGTTCTGAAGAAACCACTTTGAGAGCGGCAGAGCCGCTACCGACCCGCAAACTGATGGTAGCCAATGCGTCCGGCAACGGTTTTTGTTCGGCACTGCGGCGGCGCTCGATATAACTTACGTCATAGTTTTCACCACCCGCAACGCAGGCAACGACCAGATCAAAGCTGCCAATTTCTTCGCCTTCCACTGTGAGGGGATGGCGCCGGGCCAGCGCGACAACGCCCGATCGATCGACGAGGGCCCATCGTTGCTCGCTGATTGTGGTCGCGTGCAGGCCATTGGTCATGCGGGATGCCGGTTGCGGCACTATCGCCGGCGGCGTCGATGCGACTATCGCAGGTACCGGTGCATCGAACTCCTCGGTCGTCAGACGTGTGCGCTTCAGTTCACTGCGCGTCAGCGCATGCATGGGCTCCCAAGGCGGGATTCGCAGAGCCAGATCGAGCAGATCGACGGTGGCTCCCATTTCAGCCGTGTATTGTGCGAGACGTCCGATGTCACGCTGGACCAGCACAAGATCCTCGGCCGAGTAATTTGCTGCGGTCGGATCTTCGCGACGGTCACCGAGCCATATCTGATGGACCATCACGCGCGCATTCGACGGAACTGATCGCTGAACGCCGCCCAGCAAAACGAATGCACACATCGATTCGCAATCCGCATTCGACGAAAGCGCGGCGCGCCGTTCGTCTTTGCCTTCTGCCGAAAGATCGACAAGGCGGCCGACCGTTGTGGCGAGCTTCAGACTTCGAATTTCGCGCCCCAAAGCAATGGCGCCGAGTACGGAGCCGCCGTCGGAATCGATTACAAAGGTGGCGCCGGCGAGATCATGGCTTTGTGCGAAATCATGAAAGTGGCGCGGCGTATCCGCGGTAATCGCGCCGGTTGCCGAGATGAAGAGCTTACAGTTTGTCCGGCACGCGTCAGCAGGCCCCTGCTCGCGCAGTTCGAACTGCATCGGCAACGTGCGATCGGAGGCTCGCAACGGCGCCGGCAACAGCAAGAGTGGCGGCGCCCAAGCGAGCGCAATAGCCATCAAAAGGGAACGGCTCATTCTTCCCCTTCTCGCCACCGAGCTCTTTTTCTGGCGTGGTCGAACCACGTTCTGGCTGAGCTTGGGCGGCGCCTGATACCCCCGGCGTGCGCAAGTCTTAGTGCAGTTGCGAGATTCGGGTCTAGTGCAAAAAAGTCGCTATCACCATCGCTCTTGCTAAAATCCCAAGTTGTTCCATTGGTCTATGGTCTTCTACGGAACTTTTCCAACGTTAAACCTTCACTGGAACTTGAGCTTTGGACCCATGCCGGCAATGAAACCTCTCGCGCGGCTTCCCCGCCTGGCTGGTCAGGGCCTTGTCGGCCTCTATCGCGTTACGCTTTCACCCCTGCTGGGCCCACGCTGCCGGCACTTACCGACATGTTCCGAGTACGCAGACGAGGCGATCGGGCGCTTCGGACTATGGGCCGGCGGATGGATGGCCTTCGCGCGGATCTTGCGCTGTCACCCTTGGGGATCATCCGGGCTTGATTTCGTTCCGGAAAGGCTGCCTGAGCGCGCGCGCTGGTTTCTACCCTGGCGTTACGGGCGCTGGCGCAACGCCAACGAGGCTCCGCTCCCCTAGTTGCATGGCCCGATTCGCCTGCTATATCGGGCTCCACGCTTACCTGCATTCGTAGGCAGCGAGTGAGCAACAGGAGACGCCGATGGTCGCGCTGACCTTCCCCGACGGCGCACGCCGTGAATACCCCTCAGGCACAACTGGTTTTGATATCGCCAAGGGCATATCGCCCTCGCTGGCGAAACGCACCGTGGCGATGGCGCTCGACGGCGCCCTGACCGATTTGAGCGACCCCATCGATCGCGATGCGAAAATCGAATTCATCTCTCGCGAGGACCCGCGCGCGCTTGAGTTGATTCGGCACGATGCCGCCCATGTGCTCGCGGAAGCGGTGCAAAATCTTTGGCCCGGCACACAGGTCACAATCGGACCTGTTATCGAAAACGGATTTTATTACGACTTCGCGCGCAACCAGCCGTTCACGCTGGAAGACCTGCCGGTCATCGAAAATAAAATGCGCGAGATCATTGCGCGCGACAAACCTTTCACAAAGCAAGTCTGGTCGCGTGAGCAGGCGAAGAAGACCTTTCGCGATATGGGCGAGGCCTTCAAGGTCGAACTCATTGATGCCATTCCTGGCGACCAGCAAATCAGGATTTACAAGCAGGGTGACTGGTTCGATCTCTGCCGCGGCCCGCACATGACGTCAGTCGGCAAGGTCGGCAACGCCTTCAAACTGATGAAAGTCGCCGGCGCCTACTGGCGCGGTGATTCAAAGAACCCGATGCTGACCCGCATCTACGGCACCGCCTTCGCCAAGCAGGAGGAGCTCGACGCCTACCTCCGGCAGATCGAAGAAGCGGAAAAACGCGATCACCGGCGCGTCGGGCGCGAGATGGACCTGTTCCACTTCCAGGAGGAGGCGCCCGGTTCGGTGTTTTGGCACCCGAAAGGCTGGACGCTTTTTCAGGCGCTCGAGAATTATATCCGTCGCCAACAGACCGCCGCCGGTTATGTCGAGGTCAACTCTCCCCAACTCATGGACAAAACCTTGTGGGAGCTCACGGGTCACATCCCGACTTATTCGGACATGATCTTCCTCACGCAGAAACGCGAGGAAGATGAGCGGGTCTACGCGGTGAAGCCAATGAATTGCCCCGGCCACATACAGATCTTCAAGAACGGGTTACGCAGCTACCGTGAACTGCCGGTAAAGATTGCAGAATTCGGCAAGGTCCACCGTTTCGAGCCATCGGGTGCATTGCATGGGCTGATGCGGGTGCGCGCCTTCACGCAGGATGACGCACATGTATTCATCAGCGAAAGCCAGATCGCTGAAGAATCGCTCAAGATGAATGATCTAATTCTTTCAATATACGAGGATTTCGGCTTCTTGGACGTACGCATCAAGTTCTCCGATCGACCGGACAAACGTATCGGCGACGACGCCGTATGGGACAAGGCGGAAGCCGCGCTGATGGCGGCGCTGAAAGCGTCCGGACGGCCGTGGACTTTGAACAAAGGCGAAGGCGCCTTCTACGGGCCGAAACTCGAATACGTCCTGCGTGACGCAATCGGCCGCGATTGGCAGTGCGGCACCGTGCAGGTTGATCTCAATTTACCCGGCCGTCTGGGCGCATTCTATATCGACGAGCACTCAAACAAGGTTACGCCGGTGATGCTTCATCGCGCCATGTTTGGCTCGCTCGAGCGCTTCACCGGCATTTTGATCGAACACTATGCGGGTCACTTGCCGCTCTGGCTGTCACCGGTGCAGGCCGTGGTCGCCACCATCACGTCAGATGCAGACGGTTACGCTCGCGCGGCGATCGACGCTGCGAGAAAGCTTGGTTTGCGTGTCGAAGGCGACCTTCGGAATGAAAAGATCAACTACAAAGTACGCGAGCACTCGCTCGCCAAGGTCCCTGCCCTGCTCGTGGTTGGCAAGAAGGAAGCGGCCGATTGCACGGTTTCGATCCGGCGCTTGGGAAAGGAAGACCAGCAAGTGATGTCGCTTGATGCCGCGCTCAAGGCCCTCGCTGACGAAGCTGTGCCGCCCGATGTTCAACGAATGAAGGCGGCTGCCTGAGGTTATTTCTGAGTTTTAATATACGCGGCAAGATCAGCCGCTTCGCTGCGCGACAGGCTCATATCGGGCATCCGGGGATGCGGCATCAGCAAAAAGAACGCGAGTGTTCTCTCGTCGAAGTCGGGTTTTCCCGCGATGGCTGAAAAAGGCGGTGATTGCGTGGTGCCGCGCCGCTGATTGGAAGCCACGATATGGCAGGTTGCACACCAGCGTTTGGCTAGCGTTTCGCCCTTACGGGCGTCAGCCGCCGAAACGCCCTCCGCCAGCGTTGCAGCAATGATCAAGGACAGCAGGCCAGTGGCCACACGGCGCATAGAATGACCTCCGCGGTTGTTTACTGACTTATATTATATGGCGGGGCCCTGTCCGCTTTGACTTAGATCACCTGCCGGCGGCTCGCAACCGCACTGGCGCGTCCGCGCCGCCCGGGAGTTGCGTGAGTATACTCAAAAAGCGCTCCGACCAATGGGCGAGATCATTCCGCACCAGCACTTTGAAATTTGCCGCATGACGCTGCCGCCGCTCTTCCACGGGCATGGACAGCGCGCGGTTGATAGCATTGCCGACGCCTTCCGAATCGTACGGGTTGACCAAAAGCGCAGCGGAGCATTCGTGCGCGGCACCGGCAAAGCGCGACAGAATGAGCACCCAGGGATCGTCCGCATTTTGCGCCGCCACGTACTCCTTGGCCACCAGGTTCATGCCGTCGCGCAAGGGGGTTACCAGGCCCGCGCGCGCGGCTCGGTAGAGACCTGCGAGCGCCGTCCGGCTATGCGCCTTGTTGATATAGCGAACCGGTGTCCAGGACGCCTCGCCATATGCGCCATTGATGCGTCCGACTGCCTCGCCTACTGCACGACCCATGTCGGAGTATTCGGGAATGTCCGTGCGGCTGCGCGGCGTGATTTGCAAATAAGTGACCTTGCCGCGCCAATCCGGGAAATTTGACAGGAAGCGCTCGAACGCACTCATGCGTTCGGGAATGCCTTTACTGTAGTCGAGCCGGTCGACGCCGATAATCATGGCACGGCCGGACAGACTCTCCAGCACTTCGCGAACAAAATCGGTCTCGATCGCGCGCCGCGCCAGGCGCGCAAAGGCCTCCGTCTCAACCCCGACCGGGAATGTACCGACCTGCACAACGCGATTGCCAAAGTGAAAGCTGTTGCCGTTCGCCCAGGCCAGGCCGCACTCATTGGCGATGTAGCGGGAAAAATTGGCTGCGTCGACCTCGGTCTGAAAGCCGACCAGATCGTAGTGACAAAGCGCCGGGATCAGCTGATCGTGATTTGGCAGGGCGGTAAGAATTTCTGGCGGCGGAAATGGAACGTGAATGAAAAAACCGATTTTGTTGTTATGGCCACGATCGCGCAGAGCTTTGGCCAGCGGGATTAAATGATAGTCGTGCACCCAGACAACGTCGTTAGGTTGCAAGGCTTTTTCGAGATGAGTGGCGAAATACTGATTGACGCGGAAATAGCCGCCGAGATCGCGCCGGGTGAATTCGGCAAGATCGAGTCTGTAGTGCAAGATCGGCCACAACACCCGGTTTGCAAAACCATTGTAGAATTCCTGGTAGTCGTCCTTGCTGAGGTCGACCGTGGTATAGGAAATATTGTCGTGAGTGACCGTCTTTACCGTCCGCGACGGATCTTCCGCAACGCGTCCGCTCCACCCGAACCAGAGGCCGCCATGCCGCTTGAGCGCCGGACGAATCGCGACTTCAAGCCCGCCGGCCCGCGTGCCGCGATCCGGAACCGCAACTCTATTCGACACTACGACGAGCCGCGCCAATACCGGTCTCCCCAGCTTCGCGACAGCTTGATTGCCGTCAGAATCAATCCCGACATTGAGTAGGTCTGCGGAAAATTTCCCCACAGTTTTCCCGTCACCGGGTGTACGTCCTCCGATAATAGGCCGTAGCGATTTCGCAGCCGAAGCGCGTCGACAAATATGTCGCGGGCCTCATCTCGGCGGCCAATGTCCCACAATGCATCCGCCAGCCAGAACCCGCAAATCAAAAAGGCCGACTCCGGCCGGCCAAAGTCGTCGGCAGCCACATACCTCATAACGTGGAAGCCGCGCCGAAGTTCATGGTTGATCGTGTCGACGGTCGCCACAAAACGGGGGTCCTCAGCCGGGACCAAGCCGAGTTCGGCCAGCAATAGCGCACTTGCGTCGAGCTCATCGCTATCGAAGGCCGCAGAAAACGCCTTCCGCTTGCCGTTCCAGGCGTGTTTGAGCACCTGCTCGCCTATGCGATCGGCGGTGCTGCCCCAATAGCTTGCCCTGTCAGGCAAGTTGAGATGGTTCGCAATCGCTGCGAGCCGCTGAGAGCCCGCCCAGCACATCGCTGCCGAATGCGTGTGTATGCGCGTGCGTCCTCGGTATTCCCATATACCGGAATCCGGTTCGAGCGCGAACTTCACTGCCTGCTCGCCGAACGGCTCGATCGTATGAAACAGCGCCGCATCACCTTGGCGCGGCAGTCTTCGGTCGAAGAACATCGGCGTCGCCGCCATAATGATGCTGCCGTACACATCGTGCTGACTCTGATTGGCCGCCGCGTTGCCGATACGCACAGGTCCATCACCGGCGTATCCGGCGAGCGCGGGAGCCGTTCGTTCCTCCAGCGCATCAGTATGCACAATGCCGTAAAGGGGCCGAATCTGATCCGCCCGGCCGCCGCCGACGCTCAGAATATAGGAAATGAAATCCTCCATCGTGCGCGTTGCACCGATGCGATTGAGAGCGCGCACAACAAAGAAGGCGTCGCGCATCCAGCAGAACCGGTAATCCCAGTTGCGTCCCGACCCGGGCACTTCCGGGATTGAGGTCGTCAATGCCGCGACAATCGCGCCGGTCTCTTCGTAATTGCACAGTTTGAGCGTGATAGCGGCACGGATGATTTCATCCTGCCAGTCGACGGAAAAGGCAAGCCGCCTCACCCATTCAAACCAATAGTCGCGCGTACGTTCGCAGAAATCTCGACACGTAGTTTCGAGCGCGCCTTCGAACGGTTCGTCGGTACCGAACACCAGATGCACGGGTCGTGTGAGAATGAAGGAAGCTTCATTCTCCACGTATGAAAGCGGTGCGTCCGTGGTGAGCCTGACTGGCACCTCGTCACGCCAATAGCGAATGTGATTGCTGCCGGAAGAGCGCGACGTGACCGGTTCGCCGTAACGGTGAGCGGCACGGAAACGAATTGTGACGCGCGGCATGCCGCCGATCGGTTCAATAATGCGTATGAGCTGCGGTGGACGGAACGTTCTGCCATAGATTTGAAAGCGCGGCGCAAAATCGGTGATGCGCACGGCGCCGCCGTTGTTGTCGATCAATTCAGTCGCGACGATTGCAGTATTGCGGATGTATTCGGATCGGATCTCGGCCAGACCGTCGAGCACAACGTCGGTGAATCCCTTATCCTCTTTGCCAGCAAGCAGCCGGCAGAACACGGGATCGCCATCATAACGCGGTAGGCACCACCACACGATGCGTGAGGATGGCTCGAGGAGCGCCGCCGTGCGCCCATTACCAACCACCGCCAGATCGAGTCCGTAATCGGTCATGGGCGAACCTGCCCATTCGCGGCAAGAGATTGCAGCGCGCTTCGCACCTGGGCCGGGTTCTCGAATATTCCCGTGAGCCCGGGAAAGTGACGGCTGACACTAAAGCCCTTGCCGCCGATGTCCGGCAATACTTCAAAAACTGATTCATCGGTGATGTCGTCACCGATGAAGACGGGGGTGCGGCCGTTGAAGGGCGGATAAGCCATCAGCCTGCGAATACTGTCGGCTTTGTTGATGCCAGGTCGTTTGACTTCGAACAGCGCTTTGCCCAACAACAATTCTGTGGGCTCGTCGGCAAACGCCGTGCGACAGGCGGCTATATGGCGGCGTAGACGCTCCGCCTGCCCCGGAGCATTTCGGTAGTGCAGCGCAAGCGAGTAGTTCTTGTCTTCCACAATAATGCCTGGACCCAGACTCGTCGTGTCGGCGAGACGCTGCCGCAAATCTTGTGGCAACGGCCTTGCCCAATAAAATGTCTGATTGTCGCTCAGCCGCATTTCGGCTCCGTGTCCGCCGATCGCCGGCAACCGCAGCGGGGCGAACAAACGATCAAGATCGCTGATCGGACGCCCGCTTACCAAAGCGACGGCGCCGCCAGCCAAATCGAACAGGTGTTTGAGCGACAAAAGCAGGGCTTCGGAAACCTGCACTTCGGCCGGCGACGGGCCGATATCAATGATCGTACCGTCGACATCGAGCAAAAGGGCAATCGTTCTCAAATCAAGCTTGGCGAAAACGTCCATGGCCGGGTCGTTGGCAATCGTCCGCACTCCTATAATTCCGTCCGGTACCAGAAGGTTCGGCCTGTTGCCCGCTTTAGCGCGCCAGCACCTCGACATCGCCGTCGACGCCGGTAACGACCTTAAACTCGCGCTCGAACACTTTTCCCTCATTTCGGGCTATGGCGCGGTATTCGCCCTCGGCAAGGATCACGCGCGGGAATGCACCAATTGATTCCTTGATCACGTCGCCGCCGGGCGTGAGCACCGACCATGCGGTATTGGCAAGTGCTTCGCCACCACGGTCGCCCACCAATTTGAGCGTGATGGCGGCGGCGCGATGTGTAACTGTAATATCGGTCA